>Ga0214542_1001602_pt1 | contig 46533 bp, 17 predicted proteins | sample CNSS1metaG_FD_160096 | JGI IMG/M metagenome (GOLD analysis project Ga0214542, IMG submission 160096) | Root nodule microbial communities from cowpea collected in UCLA plant growth center, Los Angeles, California, USA - CNSS1 | ecosystem: Host-associated > Plants > Roots > Nodule | place: USA... | reverse complement strand
AAAAAAAATTAATAAAAAAAAAAAAATTTATATATATATATATATATATATATATATAAATATATATATATATATATATATAAAGCTGAATGTGTAAAAGAAAAAAAAAACCAAAAAGTGAAGTCGTCAGGTCCAAGGACGACTTCACTTTTAAAATATATAGAAACCGGCTTTCGAGAGCACGGTTTCGCTTTTTGAAAAACAAAAAAAAAAGAAACCGGCACGGTGGAGGACGACTTCACCTTTAATGTCGTCCTCTGCTATGACGACTTGACCCTATTTTGCAAAAAAAAATTCAAACGACCCTTTTTTACAAATTCTTGGTCAAAGTGACCCCTTTTTACAAAAAAGCCTCCATCTGACGTCTCAAATTAAAAGATACACATAAATAGTAAGGATGACAAAACTATTTATATCTTGCAACTAATAGGAAACAAATCATTCTAAGACTTGTTTATAAAGTAATATTTGATAACGAATAATTTAAGATTCACTTATAAATTGGTTGAGTGTGCATATTATATTATTGGTGCCTACATTTAAAATAAAAATATTATATTTTATTAGATTAAAATTAAAATTTTATTTATATTTAAATTATTTTATATTATATATATATATATATATATATATATATATATATATATATTTTATAATTTTTTTAAATATTTTTTAATATTCGTAATACTTGTGAGTTTTAAAAAGTTTACAAATATTTTTTAAACGAATAACCAATAAATATAAAAACAGAATTTTTGTTATGAATTATATAACAGGTACGCATTACTCTTACTCAACCTAGTTCGTTGTTACCTCATTTATAAGAAATTTTTATCTCATACAAACAGTATAAACAATAATAAAAAATCTTGCAATAAGAATTTCTCGACCTACCAAGAATATATATATATATATATATATATATATATATATATATATATATATATATTGTGTACTATTTAGAGTAACAAACAAAATTAAGAAATAAATAGTTTGTCATTTGACAAGGTCTGTTTCGTATTGAATAATTTAATTAATTATAAATAAATATCGTAATTCTGTATTTTAGTATTATAAAAACATAGTTGGAATTTAGTTGTTTAAAAAGGAGTTGGTTGTAACTTGTGAAGGTATCTTTTTCCTAAGAAATATACATGGAAGCTTTGAGAGCGTTGAACTTATACCCATTTTCTAATTTTTCTTATTTATTTTCAGTTTTTGCATCTTTCTTTCTCCTAAACATTCCTTCTCTTTAAGTTTTTTGTATTTGTTTCTCATCCTTTCCACAATCAAATCATTTTAACCAGAAGGTATACCTTTGTATCTCATTAAAAATGATACAGAGAAAGCTCAATTTTATGTTATAATTTATTTATTATATATAACTGAACACTAGTTACGATCAATTCACTTTTAGTGGGTCTGTTAGATAATACTTTTGATTCTCTCAATTATATTCTTTTGTAAACTGTGTTTTCAATTTTATTTTTTTTACTAAACTTGTAAGTTTTAGGAATTTTTCGCTACCATAATCTTTTGTTTGGAATCAAGTAAATTTCAAATAAGAAGGGTTATTTTTGAAGCATTAATTATTGAAATTTTGGATATGTATTATTTAGACTAGTTGATGGTAGAATGTTTTGTTATGATAGACTGAAAATGAAATTGATTTTTTCTTTTGTTCGTGTTGATTACTTAGAAGTATATGCATACATATAAAACTTTGAAAGTAAGTTGATTGATCATTGAGATCAATAGATGTTCTAAAAATGTCTTTAAATAGAGATATATGCGCATGCTAAATTAGGAAACAAGTATAAAATGTGTTTGATGTGAAGGGTTTATTTTAATTAGCACATGGTATTTTCTTGATTAAATTGGAAATTATTAGGTATTACATTAAAAATAGGTTGAGAAGTTTAAATTGAGAAATGTTGATTATTATTTGTGAATCGTGTCTTGTATAAGTTTTCCTAGCATAATTTAGATTTTTTAGAATGAACATTTTGAGTTAGTTGGAATTAGAAATGGTTTTAGGAGAAGTTTAGTCTTTGAATGAGACAATGTTATAAGTGTTAAGGTGTTAACATTTTTTTTTTTTAATTCTAACAATCGAATAAAGTCAACGTTAAAGATGAGTTAATAGAGAAGTTTAGTCTTTGAATTAGACAATGTTATAAGTTGTAAGGTGTTAATATTTTTTTTTTTTAATTCTAACAATCGAATAAAGTCAATGTTAAAGATGAGTTAATAGAGAGCTTTAGTCTTTGAATGAGACATGTTACCCGGTTTATAGCATCTAACACACTAAAATTTTATGATAGCAAGTTAAGAAAATAGTTTCAAAATAATATGTTTATTTTAATATTTTAAAACTAAATTATTAGTAAACCTCTTAACTACTAACTTAACTACTAAAAAAATCCATATATAAGTGGAAGTTAATGTAAAATATTATATTGAAAAATATATGGAGTTATTGTCAAGAGGACGTGCTAATTAAAAGAAATAGAGTTTAAGTCTATGCTTTGATCTTTGATCCAGAATAAAAAATGATAAATTTAACTTTTATTTTTAAGTTTAAAATTGATAATAACTATTCTCTCTATTATATATTTTGTCTTTCTTTATAGGAGAAAAAATATAAGAAATTTTATATTCAAATAAAACAAGTATATACAGTTTCTTGTTACACGTTTTTCTCTATCTCACACACAAATAAACACATGCATATATTATTTAAAGATTACAAAATACATAAAAAATAATTAAATACAATTAACATTTTTAAAAAGGTACAACATTTAAAAGTAAGCGAAGGGAGTATTTTCTTTTAACATTTATAATAATATGGTAGAAATTTTAACACTTGTATTTTAATGGTATAGGAATTATGGCAAATATATATATGCGAAGCTTCAACCATGGATTCTTCTGATCATTTAATTTCCATCCTGTGAGTTAGACTTTTTCTTCTTTCTTGCATCCGAGAGTAACTTTGCAAACCTGCAAACATGAATCAACTTGTTAATTAGTCTTAATACTGCAAACAAACAAAAAAAATGGAATTAAAAGTATGGTTTTATTAAGTTTGGCGTTAATTATATATTGAGAATTTTCAGTTGAGTCTATTGAAATTTTTGTTTATTAATTATTAAGTATGGTTTTTTTATTTTTTTAATTAAATGTTTGATATTTAATTTTTTCCATAGTATAATTGTAATTTATCTTTTATTTGGGTATGTTAAATATTACGATAAATATAAAATAATATTATAATTATTATAAAACAATAAATAATATTTATTTTTTTAATTAAAAGTATGTTAGATAACAATGAATCATCACGATCATCTATATTAATGAGATGACAATCTTTAATTTTTATTTTTTTTTGTCATTGTAAATATTGACAACAAAATCATTGAAAAAAATCATTATAAAACATATTTGTAATAAAAAAAATTACTTGTTATTTTATATTAACTACAAAAAGTTCTTATTTTTAATACATGAAAACAACTAAATAAATAAAATAATAATTGCATTACTTAATAAGAAACTCAATTAAAAAATAGGAATAAAAATACTTAAATCTATTTATACAAATAAAATGAACCTTTTGAGTGCTTCGGCGTTGGTGCCTTGATCTGGAAGTGGATCATAGTGTCCTGTATCAAGATTCACTCTCGTCACTGTTTTCTTCAATAACTCCTCTCCCACTCTCACCAGATTATCCAAATTCTCTTTTGTTGCCACATCAACAGATGCTAAATCCCCCTTTAATGTATTGTCCTGATTCATATATATCCACACAAACACATTGTAACATCTTTTTCTTTAAAAAACTATACAACAGAATGTAATTATTTAACTTACTTGAATGCGGAGGTAGTTGTCTTCAGATTGAAGAGCACTGAAAACAACAACGTTGTGATAATCAACCATATCAATGCTTGCTTCGCTGAAACAATCTATAATGGGTGTTGACCCAGAGTTGACCAACCAAGTTAAAATTCCCCATTTCGAAACCGCCTTTGCGTTGTATTTCTGCTCGCTCATGTTTGATCCAGTCCCTAATGACAGAACCAGAAAACGATCATAGTCCAAAGGGTTGATCGGTGTTGCATCTGGCTTCCTTATGATTTTCTTCGTCACTTCTCTAATTGCAACCAAAGTCTGCACATAATTAACACAAACCAAAGATATCAACAAAAAACCAACTTTTAAAACCTTAATAACATCAAAAGAAACACCTTCGAGAATCTCACCGGATTATTAGCCGCCAAACCACCGTCAATGAGGTTGAATTCTTTTATGACTTTCCCTTGACCATCTTCTTTTGTAAAATAGTGAGCTGGCAAATAGGTCGGAGCAGCCGAGGTTGCTATGCAGATATCTGACAATGCTACATCTAAAGCCGCCTCCGTTTCCAACTGCACAACATCACTGGATTTACATTAAACTATTTCAACCAAAAACAATCTATAAAAATCATATTAACTAATCACCTGAAACGATGAAAAGATCGTAGGTTGAAGTTTCTTGACGTCAAACGCGGGAATAACAACGTTGGTCAAGGTTTGGTGCAACATTGTGTCCCCTAAAATCTTTCTTATCAACTCATGTAGATACTTCCCATCGTACTTAGGTCCCATCAGCGCTTTCCCTACGTTTACCAGCGAAGCGAATATTCCACTGCATGCACGTGAAAACTATAAAAGATTAACCGATATATAGAAACACTCACATCATCATAATAATGTGGACATATAGATATAGCATAGTGATCATATATGTATGTGACAGTATAATAACAGTAGTAGCAGTAGAGTACCCTGTCTGGGGGAAAATTTTGGGAGAATTTTTGAGGTAAAATGGCACTATATCTTTGGCAGAAAACAAAGGGCGATTATTGGCCTTTGGATCTGGAGCTGCTAACATGGCAGTAACGAGACCCCCTGTACTTGTTCCAGAGATTATATCAAAGTAATCTGCAAGTCTTGCATCCTTATCACCGTCTATCTCCTGCATATATTACACATCAGGAATAATCAGTTAATGAAGCATGTGTGTGTTAATTAGGGTTCATATTTGCCTCTGTGTACTTAACCTGAAGTTGAGATTCAAGGTAGTCAAGAATAACACCGGGAATGATTCCTCGGATTCCGCCGCCGTCAATGCTGAGAACCGTAATGAGATCGTATTTTGGAGGCTGAGTTTCGGATGAAGATGGATTTTCCATGGCTGTTTCGAAAACTGTATCAAACTCAATGATTAACGACCGTGTGGATATGGATATGTGAAGAACTACAGAGGTTCCTTGCAGGATTATATATATGTAGAGTTTATTATACATATTTCACGCAAAAATAAAAAATTAAAAACTAGCTGGTGGTGGCTATTAAAAACCTTCTCAATTAGGTTTACCTTGTTTCTGAATTCAAAATTAATGACTGGACTCTTGAAGTACATGTTTATCTGAATAACGAATAAAAAATACAGTGGCATTAATAAATTATATGCGGGAAACGAAAATAAGTTAAAATAAACGTTCTTTCATCTAATCTTTTAAAATTAAAATATAAATAAGTTAGTTTTGACTTGGAAAATAATTGATTTTATAAGTATATGTTCTAAAAACTTTGATTCTGTGAAATCTTTGACTTCAACGCCATTTAAAATATTATCGCGTGAAAAAAAAAAATAGTAGTGTTATATACATACACGCTATACAATCGTTCTCCAGATTAATAATAACAATAATAATAAGTTCTGATTAAATTTTCATTTTAATTATTTTTAATTTAAAAAAATGTTATAGTGAGTATTCAAAATATACTTTTTATTTTCTTTTAAATATTTTGTTATTTAACTGTCGTCATCAAATAAGATAACGTGATTGTTACTTATGTTTTGTGGTATCTAATTAAGTAATTAACTGGTCTCTCTTTAAGAATGTAATAGGAATGATGAAGGAATTTGAAGAAAAAAAAAGGTAAGAGTTGACGAAGGAAAGATGACTATGTCATTAAGTTATAAGAACAAAATTCAACAATTAATACTTAGATAATTTTTAAAATAATATATATATTCAATAAAACAATTTTTTATTATAAAAACTTAATAGAAAAATACTAATTTCATTGCATTGAAAAGGAAAGGATAAATGAAAATGTTTTTTTCATAAGTCTCCCACAGGGATGAGAGTGAATGATTCCCAAAGATCTTTCATCTCGACAAATTATAATACACAAATATAAAAATATCCGAATAATATATATTACTTATTTATATTTAAGAATTTGAGTCCGTACATTCAATGATCTTACGTTATTTTGAAGTGGAGGTAAAAGAATAATTAAATTATAGATTCTTATAATTTTTTGACACGACTTTTAAAAACTTTATTAGAAACTCTATCTCTAAAATGTGACTCTAGTATATTTATTTTTGCCATATATAACTAAACATTTATGATTCCGGTAAAAAAATCAAATTGTGACACAAATATATTTTTAGCAACTTCAATTTCTTTTCAAAGTTATTAAAGATTAATTTAAAAATAAAATAAAAAAGGAGAAATTGAAGGAAAAAGTGTGTAGAAAGTCCGTCTGTTTATAAGTTTTCTTTTTCGATATAATTAATAACAGTTTTCTATCATTGCCTGTTTATGACATTTCTTAAAATAATCAGAAACATGGAAGAACTTCTCATCATTAAAAATAAATAAAAGAATTTAGCGGCGGCTAATTAAAATATTTTATTTCTTTTCTTAAAAAGGGTTTTGTTTGCTTATTCTAAACAAACATGAACTAAATTTTAATTTAAAATCTCCGAAATAAAATAACAGCTAGGTTATTTTATATTTAAAATTATTATTTATTTAATTTTAAACAAATGGATCGAAATGCACTCTCAAAACAACAATATCTAATTAAGAAAATATAGGGACTCTAAAGTATTCATTCTAATCTACATATAGATACCACTTTAATCAATCATTGTATTTTTTTTTAATATGTTTTTGGTTTCTTAACTTTTATTAAATTTTAGAATTAGTCAATTTTAAAACTTCGAATTAATTTAGTCATTCATCTTTTGAAATACGTGAAGTTTGTCATTTTAATCAAATTATATTAAGTTTATTGACATTTCAAGCACGTTTCGTAATAATATTTGACTTAACGTTAAAGTAAAAATGTCTCAAACAATATAAATAACTTAAATACAATACTGAAATGCGTAAAAAATACCAAATAAACTTAACAAAATTTGATTAAAGGACTAAATCTACGTATTTCGAAAGATAAAGACTGTGTTGATCCAAAGTTTCGAAATTAACTAATTCCAAAATTTATTGAAAGTTAAGGGACCATAAATATATTTAATCCTATTTTTTTTACTCTATATTTTTAAAAAGAGGATAAAGAGGGGGAAAAAGGTATAGAATGACAAGCAGCATTATTATTTATTGTAAGAATAATTTTAAATCATAATAAGAGAAAATGGACGATGATTCATTTATTCAGTAGTTTCTTCTCTAAGTTTGGGGTGCAGTGGATATAAAAGATGTATACTTGCTGTGGACAAAATAAATTAAGTGAAATTAATTTACAAGTATCAATTATTAATTTCAACATGTCATGTTAATTAACAATGGTACACACGATGAAAGAACGTCATGAAACAGTTCATCATGAAGTTAATAAATAATCGTATTTATTAGACGGTTTATTTTTAATTGCACGTGGAATGTCCTTGATAGGTCCTCTTTCTAACTGCCATAGTCGAATTTACGTGTACCACAAATATAGAAACTATATATTATTCTTCGTTACTCAGTTATTCATTTTGTCCAATTGGATTAACATTCCAAACTCAGTATTAAAATATTTATTCAAGAAGGAGACTTTATTTCTTTACACTATTTGTAAAGTCACTGTGAAGTTTGGATAATACTTTTCTTTTGAACCACTTGATTTTTAGTTTTTACTACAAGTTATATCGCCATCTAATAATAATAAATGAAAAAATATATATAAGATATTAAAAAATAAATTGTAAATTTGACTTAATTTTATAAAACTAGTTTGACCTATTCTCATGCTAAGGACATCAGGGATAAGTATAAAGATAAACTCAATAATAAATATATAGACTTAATAAAAACTTAAACTCTAATCAAGCTCCGATAGGGTAGACTATGATAAAACTCTCCGACAATACAGAAAATATGTTTAGTTGTAAATAAGAAGTTTAGTGGTTGGTTTCAATTTTTAATTTATTACTAGCTATTTTGAGTATTTGACTAACTTCATTATATACTTCTTATATTTGTAACAACAGTGCACGTTACTCCAAACATTGTGGAGTGGAGAGGTACAACACGAGAAACTACATTTGTATATAAAAAAGGTTTAATTTATTTATGATTTAAAAACCAAGAGCAAAAGAAAACTAAGAGATAAATTAATATATGCTATAATTTATTTTGAGTTAATTATGTTTTGAGTGCACGATAAATTTGAAAATTTTTAATTGAATCTTTAATAAAATTTTGTTGTCTATTGAGTCTTTCAAAATTTAAAAATTTTCAATTACGGTTATTAACTTTGTGATGTGAAAATTATCTTGTACTGTCACCCTCATTCAATGTCGTCACATAATACACTATTTGGTTACAAAATACTGTGATGACGAGATCTTTTTCAAATACTTATTGTATTTAACGAAAATTATTTTTAAATTTAATTAAAATTATTAAAATAAAAATTATATATATATAATATAAAATATGTAATTATGAAATTATGAAATACAAAATTATAAAATATAAAAAATAATAAAACTAAAAAACTAAAAAATATGAAATTACAAAAGCTAAGAAATTACAAAATTATAAAAATATATAATTTCATAATTTCATAATTATAAAATTATAAAATATATAAATATAAAATATAAAATTATAAAACTATAAAATTACAAAATTATCAAATTATGAAAATACAAAATTATCGATAAATTTTGATTTTTTTTATTTTATAATTATATAATTCATAATTTAAATTTATATATTTCATATTTTATCATTTATATTTTTCTATTTTTAAATTTATAATTTTAGTTAAAGTTAAAAATAATTTATATAAAATAAAAAAAATATATAAAAAAATATTTTTATATATATATATATATATATATATATATATATATATATATAACGAATGATATGTGACGATATTTAAGAAAAATAAATAACTACATCACAAAATTAACAGAAATATTTAAATGCGGGACTCAATTAAATTTTTTCTAAATATTGAAAATTCAATAAAACATCAAATTTTATTAGAAATTCAATTAAAAATATAGAAATTTTTCATATTCAGAAAAACATAATTAAACGATTTATTTATGTTATATTTCTTGGATTTCATGACTGGCATGCTTTACTCACATCTCTTGATTGTGATATTAGTTTATCTGAATTGATTATCTACCACTTGACTGATTTATAATAGCATGAGGTCATTATAGTTTTAGAGATCATTATTCTTCATTCTCTCTATTTGTTTTTTTTACTTCGTTAAAAAAAAAAATTCTAGGAATTTTCTTGATAGTTATTCTTTGTTTTTTAAAGTACTTATTAATGTATAATTAATAAATTAGTTATATTGAAACTGATAAAAAAAGTTATTTTTATTAAATTATGATGCATATGGTGAAAATGATAGCCATAGATATAAAATAGTTTGTCTAACCTGGCATGGCACGTCTTCAATCCAACAAATATCGATTATCTACAAACCTAATTGCTAATTAATTTTGCAGTGGAACAGCTTAAACATTGCCAATTATTTGGTAAACTAAAACAGTACCTTGCATCTTTTATTTTCTTTTGTTCTAATATTAACTACGTGCGCTAATTGATTAATTGAATAAAATACCGTTTCTTGTCTCATTCCTTTTAAAGTTTTTTTTTTCATTTTATAAAGTATTTCTTCTTCCACATTAATAACTAATTTTAGTGATCAAAACATTGTTAATTATTATAATAATCAATTTACAAAAATAAAAATTTATTAATTAATTGGTTGTTAAATTATAATTGGTTGTTAAATTAGTCATTAATTAATTCGAGACTAATTTAAAATTCAATTATCAAAAACTTTGATAGCTAATGTTTAGTGATCAATTTACTTTGATAGCTAATGTTTAGTGACCAATTTTTCCTTTGGTAACTAAGACTTTACCAATTGTAAAGGTTTTAGTTACCAAAGAAAATTTGTCACTAAATATTAACTATGAAGGTTTTTACTATTAAAGTAATTAACTTCTAAATTAGTATCAAATTAATTAATGACGAATCTAGCGACCAATAATAATTTTTTATTCACAACATTAATTATTTTAGTAATTAATAATTTTTTTATTTTGTAAATTGATTATTACAATGGCTAAGAACGTTTTATCACTAAAATTAATTAATTTTATTTTTTTTACCGGTCTCATACTAATTTTCACCATTAGATCGATCACATATTTGTTTAGACCACACAAATTAGAGTAATATGTACTTAACTTAAATTTAGTTTGAGTAAGTTTTTTCTTTCTCGTACACTTGTTTTTCTTTTGTATTTTTATCCACAAATTTGGGGATGCATGTGACTTCTAAGTTAAATAGATTAACTTTTTTTTAGTTGAAATTTATAACTTCTTTTTGTTTATTGATCAAGTTTTTTTACGAATAGGATAGGATTTCTTTTGTTTTTTCAATTTCACACAAATCTTTAAAGATAAATTATTACATCAAATTTTGATGTATGAACTATTTTATGTTGAAATTGTTTTCAAATAAGATTTTGGTTGGGGTAATCAAATTGAATTGTATTACTTTCAATTTTATGTATTAAGAATATCCCTCAAAGGATTTGAAAAGAATTAATTGTTTGTACAGTTTTAAGATTTTTTTTTTTATAATTTGGATATTAGATTTATAACGGTCAATTTGACAGTTGAATAATTATATTTTGTTCAGATCGTGTTTTCTTATTATTATTTTAATTGAAAATTAATCTTTTCTATGTTTCAAAGTGAATAAGATTTTTAAATGAATAGTTTTGGGTTGTAAATTAATTTTTTAAATATTTAGTTTTATATTTTAAGATGTTTATTCAAGGAAAAGTAAGACAAAAAAATGTATAATTGTATTCGCCTAAACAAAAATTTGTCTCCTACATAAGGTAAATTTGTTGTTCAAATAACGAGTGAATAATTAAAATGTACATTTAAGTCTAAATTGATCTATGTGACATGTACTTATATATAAACATTATAATATTTAGTCAATTTGAATAATTATATATTATATGAAAATAAATTGAATTTATGTACGTTATTTTGAATTATTTGAAATCATGCTAAGCTCATATGTGAAGTACTAAACATAATAACTTATTATTAAAACAATATATCTTTGTTTTATTAACAATTTAGCTATATTAACATAAATCAAGCTTTTTAAATATGTTATTTTGTGTTTTTTATGTTTAGTAGAAGATGTAAATTTACGTTTGATAATATTTTTGACATAAATTTAAATTGTCAATAACTCCAACGTAAATTTATATTAGTCACCCCACGTAAATTTGAAAAGTTTAAAAAAAAACATAAAACACAAATATTTACATTTAATTATGAGTAATCAAACATAAATTTATATTTGTTAGTGTATTAGTCAGACATAAATTTACTTATGATCATTTATAGTCAGATATAAAATTATTTTGACCATGTATAGTTAAAAGTAAATTTACATTCGATTGTACGTGATTAGACATAAATCTTTATGTTTTTTTCTTAACTTGATTTTGGCACAAAACCAAAACTTGTAAATCATAAATTATTCAAAACAAAATACACATTTCAAATCTAATATTTGTGGTACATAATATATATTTATAAAGTCAAAATAAAAACTAAACCCTTCTATGAATAAGAAGGGTAATTGAAATTAAAACATAAAATTAATTAAAACCAAAGTTATGTGCTCGAAGAGATAATATGTTCATTGTTGTCATATTTGAATCATGTCCTTATTTGATATAGGTGATGGATCATTAAAAACAATGATACTACGTTCATATATGATTATAGATATAGTCATGGTTATTGATATAATCATATGAGTTATGGTTATAGACATTGAGAGATTGTGGTTTCATATAGTTATATGACATTAGTCTTACACATATAAGACCTTTGATACCACTTTAATTCCAAAACCTTAAGGCAATAGTGTTATGGGTCTTTATTCTTATATAGTGTTTAACTTTGTCTATTTTATCCAATGTGAGACTTTTGACTCACACTTGAACTATTCCCAACAATCTCCCTCAAGGTTGAGTCTCTTGTTTTTCTTTTTTTCTTCTCATGTGTATGAGTGACCCCTTTGGTTATGGTTATGCGGTCAGTCACTCCGAACCATCGGCTCCGATATGGTTTATATATTTTTTTTCATATATGGTTATAGATATAGTCATATTGTGATTCCATATGGTTATATGACATTAGTCTTATACATATAAAACCTTTGACACCACTTTAATCCAAAAACCTTAAGGCAATAATGTTATGGGTCTTTATTCTTATATAGTGTTTAACTTTGTATTTTATCCAATGTGGGACTTTTGACTCACACTTAGACTATTTCCAACAATGCATAACGTATTAGCCACATTCAAATGAACTAATATATGTTTATTACACTAAAATATATGAATAGAAAATAATATCATACAACTTCTACATAATTTAAGGATTAAATGATATTCAATCTCGGGATATAAATTTGAACTTGCTTTTTTTCCGATTTCTTTTACATAAAATGTTTGTGTCAACCACAACTTGGTTAAATTGAGGACATGTTAGTAAAAGTTGTTATATACTTGGATAATATAAAAGTTTTAACATTTCTCTTATAGTAAGTTTTTCAATTTATTGTTGGACTTTTTACGAAGAAAACAAAACGAGAAAACCTAACAATCTTAAAAAATAATTATTATTAATTGTCAACGAGACCTAAAATTTAGGACAAATAATTAGTTGAATAATTATCGTAACTTAAAAAAAATTTACACTCTCTGACAGTAACTCTTTGATGTATGGATTCAAATAAACACATATTTGTAAATCAATCATCCATATATTTGGATATATTCTTATTTAAATCTTTGTGTTCCTGAATTTTTGAATTGCTTAAATCTTTGTGTTCCTGAATTTTTGAATTGCTTAAGACTACAGAAATTCATACACTTAAAACCGATTTTGCTCCATTCTCATTACGTGTGTGTTATCTTGATTAATATTATACCAACTTACTAATAAAAAAATGTAATAATTTATTTTAAATTGAAAGTGTCGTAATAATTAACAAATACATATCATACTCTAACGTCTCAGTACATTAGTTAAATAAAAATTGAATTTTAGTGAAGGCTTATAAAATTAATGATTAATAAAACCATCAATCAATATTCTTGCTAATGTTTTTTGGCTTTGTATTAAAATTGAGATTTGATCATGGCAATTAAATAAATAATAAATATGTTTTCTGAGTCATTAACTAATTAAATATATTAGGTTAAATTAATAAAATTTGACAGTAATATCACATGGTATTAAAGGTCTAAATAAACATTATATTATTTTTTATTAGTTTTTAAAGACAAATGTCTTATATCATATTATTCTAACGCGACATCTACCTAATTACTAAATTAATTATTAATTTACTATGGACTTGATATTTAAAACTACTGGTAACACAAATGTCTTAATCTCTATATTTTTTTTTTTGACAATTAAATTTAAAATCTGATTTTATCAAATAAATATTTTTGTGAAATATTATTTTTACCGCTTTAAGCTTCTTAAATATAGTGAAAATAAACCATTTTGTAGTTTTTTTTTTAATTAAGCGGAACTTTGTTTTTGTCACACTAAACACTTCAAATTTAATTAAAATTTAAACTACTCCTTACTTAAAACTAAAATTGAAAACTAATTTTAAAGTTAAAATAAATTTTAAATTTATATAAAGTCTATCCAATTCTTTTATTTAAAATACTTGTACACATATCGAAGAATATTCTATTTTAAACTTATTTACAAGTCAATCACAACAAAACTCACTATCTATCGCCCTCCAAACCAAGAATAGTTATATGTTTTTTCTTTCTTGTCTAATTCAGCTAACTCGTTTTATGACCTTTCTTTTAAAGACTTTTAAAGACTCGTAAATTTATATTTAATGTCGTGTATGTTAGGTAAAAAAGGTACATTTGCTCAATGTGTCACCATTTTACGAAAGATTTAATTCCACACAGCACTTTTTAAAGGTTCCATGTGAAGTAGTAGTATCATTCATACCAAACTAACACATCACAATACTTATAATTTTCTTCCTTTTACTTTTATTGTAGTTAGGAGTAACACTTATCCACGTAACACCTTTATATAATAAAGAATAACGCCAAAATCATCACCTTGTCCAAATCTACTCAATACAAATCATTACTTATTTAATACTATATTTCTATAAACAATTATAGTTTTCGGCAAAATAAGAAAAAAATAAAGTAAGTTTTGCGGAGAAATCATGGTGAGAAAGTCAAAAGATCTGGTCCGAGTACGCAATTTGTTTCCCTTTTATTTCTATTTTTTAAAATTCAACATTAAAAAGTTTCTTTTTTTCTAATTATATCTTATTTTATTTTATTTTAAGCTATATAAATAAAAAACTGAAAATAAATAAATAATTTAGTTAAAAATATAGTAAAAGTAGAAAAAAGTGAATATTTTATTTAATTTAGGTGAGAGAACATAGACTCCTATTATACAGAAACAGAGAAAAGAGTGCTTTCTTCCTTTTTCTCGTTTTCTCCATCATTCACACGCCTCTTGCAGTCGCGTGTGGGCCACTACCCACCTACCAAACCACCGTTACGCACGCTAAATTTGTTACTGCTATTTTAACTTCTTAATTATACTAATCATCGCCATTGTCATGATAATAAGATTAGCGAAAGAAAAGAAAAGAAAAGAAAGGAAAAGAAAGAACGAAGAAGAACATTAATAAATTAAAAAGTATTTTGATTTTGAGAGAGAAGAAACAAGACAGCAAGCATAGGGAATCGTGAAGAAGGGCACCTTGTTGGTGGTGGTGTTGTTCTCGTCGTCTGAATTGGGTTGGGTTGGCTTTAGGGCTTTGAATGCCATTTGGGTTTCCTCTCTCAGGCAATCAAGCTCCAAAGCTGACCCCTTTCTCTCACTTCTCACTCACACACTTTCTTCTTCTTCTTCTTCTTCTCTCTCTCTATCTCCTGAACTACAATGGTAGAAGACATGTGTTTGTTCTACAAGGTACTTGCTCTCTAGTTCCTTATTTGCTCCTTTCTACTGTAAAACCCAGATGACCTTTTTGCACAATGTGTTGCTTCTATTGCTTCCCTTGTTTGCCAATTCTTCTAACTCGCTTCTCTATGTACTATTTTGCTTAAACATTTCAACTTTCTACCATTTTGGGGGTTTCTCTCTGTTCAAAAAGTCCATTTAGAGTGGTTTCTGGTACTTTATCCTCTGATTTTGGCACTCTGGGAGTATGTTATTACGAGGGAAGATGAAATAGTCACGCGTGTTCATAGAAAGAGTGGTTTAAATTCGGGTAAAGAATAATTAACACTGATATATGGGTTTAAAGTGGAACACTTTAGCACTAAAAGAAAAGAAGAACACTTTAAGCTCCTTTGTACGTTTCTGAGTTATTATCTGGATTTGGGTGCTCGTTATACTTTAACGTGTATGTTTATTAATTATTAGCAAATGCGTGCATCTGTTGTGTTGTGTCAGGGACTTGCCTTACTGGATTTTTTTTGCTTCATGCGTAACAGAGACTAATGCTTTATGCCTCTAAAGTTTTTATTTTTGATATGTTTTTGGTTATTTTCTTTTAATTACTATTATCCTAACAAAGCCAAGAATAATATCTTATTGTTTTTTGGAAAAATTACGTCTTGATGGTACTGGACTGGGCACCATTTTGAGAATATCCAGTGTGTTCTTTTCCATTTATGTTCTTCTGGGATTTTGAGTAAAGGGGAAGGCTCCATCAATTTACCTACTTGACGTCTTTCCTAGCAATGAAAGTTGTCGTTATTTGCATATTAGTAACTTTCTCCGCGTATGTGGTTGCAGGAAATTCTCGTTATGAAGCCTCCAAAGAGATCACCGTTGTTGTTAAGGACAGCAGTTGTGATGTTTTCGATGGTTTGTGGCGTTTTTATCTTCTCTGCATGTCTAAAGCAGATAAGCACACAAGCTAGGACTACATTTGTGGATTTTAAAGTCATTGACAACCATTCTCATGGTAGATTGAAGCTAATGAATACTCCTCACCTACTACATTATCCTAAACCTTTATCCTTTAGCAGGTATTGGGAAGTTTCTGTCAATCTTTATCAGTTGGCTTTAATTAGGTGCTCATTGATTGCCATGTTGTTTGCCAGGAACGAGTGTGCTCATAATCCTGTACTGTTCTTTGCCATATTGTCCAATCAGAGATCAGGTAGTGGGTGGTTTGAGACCCTCTTAAATAGTCACATCAATGTAAGCTCGAATGGGGAGATATTTTCTGTTAGAGAGAGAAGGAAAAATGTGTCTTCGATTTTGCAGACTTTAGATAAAGTTTACAATTTGGACTGGTTCAATAGTGCTTCGAAGAACGAGTGCTCTGCTGCAACTGGCTTGAAGTGGATGCTTAATCAGGTATACATACTTTTTAAGTTTTCTGAGTATTTACAGTTGTCAACAGATCCACACATTTATTGATATTAATGCTAGTTAATGGCTTGGGCAAGTTTTGGCGTTTTTTTTCCTGCTAAAGAGACTGCCGGTAAACTTTGCCTGATTATCTGCCAAGGGATTGTGTGAGGTTATGCTGTAGTGTTGTGTTATTTTCTGCAGTTGAACGTGTTCTGGCCTGAATGATTGTCTAGAAATTTTCACAAAACTGTTTGAAAGTAATTCCCGATTCACCTTAAATCTTACTAGAATATCACATGTCAATCCTAATATATGTTACATTTTACCGACTCACTGGTTGCAAACTGAACTCCTAGAGTCTGTTGAAGTACACTTGAGCTTATGTTTTGCTATAGAAGCTTCAAGAAGAAAAACACTACTTGTGCTATTTCTTTAAGTAGGCAGCATAGTTGCATTGTGTCATATATGTTACTGGCTTTGAGTTAAAGAAAACCTTTTGATATTTTACCTTCATCACGATTTCCCCCTTGGTATCTGGAATCAGCCATTTATATTGCCAGGTGTGAGCATTGAGTAGAAATGGGCTACTAGTTGCACATGAGTATAATCTGAAATGTGAAATTTGTAATGCAAGTATTACATTTGATTGCAATCTAAGCAGTGACAAGTGTTACCAAAGGAGATTAAATGGACTCATGAAATCCTGATGGTTAATTTTTACATAAATTTGGTTAATTTAGTTAAATTTGGATTCATATACTTGATCGGCTTTATGAAAATATTAACAAAAGTGCGTTCAAAAAGAATGAGGACTACAACATCTTGTTCTTCAAATGTTCTTACTGGCATTGAATGTTAAAATGATTTTACTTATATGCCTGCGCTGCAAACTTGCTTTTAAAATATTTTGTATACTATTTAAGGAGTGTCATACAGGTGACCTATCCCCCTATTTTTTAGAAAGATGAGAATATGCCATCCAAGTATCTCTGGTTGTTATTACCATCGGATGCTTTTAGCGGAATCGTAACATCTCCGGATTCCCCAAGACTAAGTTCTACATATTTATCCTCCTTAAGTGCTCTTAAGAATTTGTGTAATGCCAAGAAATAGTATTAAGAATGTTTGGTGTGAAGAATTCTAGTTTTTTCTTGTTGTATCTTTACTTATATTTCTTTGACCTCGAGGATCAGGAGTCTAAAATTCAAAGATCCTCTGCGTTGTTGTTTTGCTTTACTTATATTTCTTTGACCTTGAGTCATCTTGTGTTTAAAATGCACTTCTAGTTCTATTGTTACTTCAGGATCAGTAAACATAAATGTGAAAGCAATCATCTTTAGGATGGATTTATGGACTGGAATTTTCTTGTGGCTATGAAATTTGTGGGGTTTGGCATATGCTGTCTACCTCACATCATCTGTTTTCCTGCTTTTCTCCTTCCCTCTCAGACTCTGTTTACTTCCATCTAGTTTATGTTGATGTTTGATCTGACTTCTGAAGTAATAAAAAAACTGAGAAATCTGGATTTTGCAGGGATTGATGGAACACCATAAGGAAATAGCGGAGTATTTCAATCGTAGACGTGTTTCTGTTATTTTTCTTTTCCGGAGGAACTTACTACGCAGGATGGTATCAATGCTAGCCAATTCATATGATCGTTATGCCAAGCTATTGAATGGAACACACAAGGCTCATGTACACTCTGCAGAAGAGGTCTCTTCATCCATCTTTCATTTGATTTCTCTTGTTATAGTTATGTAGTGAGGCTCATAGTTGGTTTCTTTTAGGCGGATATTCTTTCAAAGTACAAGCCTATCATAAATTCTACATCCTTGCTGGATGACTTGAAGGATATGGAGATAAGATCTGCTAAAGCTTTAGAATACTTCAACAGCACTCGGCATATGATTGTGTACTATGAGGATCTTATGAGAAATCACACTGTAAGTTACAAAAAATCAGTTGTTGAGATTCTGACAAATTCATAGTTAATTATACGTATACATAATACATTTTATCAGAGTCTCAACCATTGATATTATAATCAACTATTATAACTGCATTTAATTCTCTATTCTACTCTACCAAGGAACCAAAAATGACATGTTTGTAATTTTTTCACCTTATTTCTTCTGAATTCTTTTTCCACAACCAAAAACAGGATTATTAATTTCTTCCTAGTTTTCACTCTTCATTACATGATGCAGAAACTAAGAGATGTTCAAGGGTTCTTAGGACTGCCACAGATGGAGTTAACGAGCCGTCATGTTAAGATACATAGAGGACCATTGTCAGACCACATTCAGAACTGGGATGACGTTAACAAAACGCTGAAAGGAACCGTTTACGAGAGTTTTCTTGAAGCCGACTATTAATCGTAGTCTCTTCTTCTATTCTGACTGCTGGAGAAAGGTGTAAATACCATACCAACTTCGCTCATCTTTTGCCCCAGTAAAGCCTCAGGGTTCAAAAGTTTTGCTCTGGTTTTGGAACATTACCTCAGTGTTCTATGCCTTTTTTGGTCACCCACCACCCCCTCGTGATCTACTAACAAGGTTGATGAAATGAATGGCTTCTTGTTCCTTTCTACTCTTTTTTGTTTCTCTCTTCCTTCCCCTTGTTCAGTGAAACATGTACATGTCTGTCAGCTAATTGATTTAAGTAAAGATCATCATTGTTTTGTTCAAACCTGTGTTTAGTGATTTGTTTGTTTGGTTGTTTAATTTTAACGCTCTGAAATGGCAATTTCGCATCCCATTAATTGTCTTAGCCTTTTAGCTTCTCCAAGTCACGAGCATCATATAATTTGTATCACTGTTCTTTTCCACTCACGTTATGGACCATGACAGTCCAAAATTTATCTTATGTTTTACTCTCTTTCATTCTAGAAAGGTTAATGCAAATTGTAAAGTTGTGATTTAAGATTCCCTAATTAGTATTTTTGTAACGTTCTTTGTTTGCCGATGAAAAATCAAACTAATTTTGGAGTTAAGAATGTCATCATATATTTAGTGACCTCACGTGAAACCATTTTTATGGGAAAATTTTGAGAAAATCTAATTGTCTATGTCGTGTTGCATAGGTAAAGTTCATTGAACAGTGACACTAATGACATTGGAAAATATGTCGGCATATGCTTACTACTATGGTTTATTCTGGATTTCATTTTTTAAATATGAATGAGAATATGTTAATAAATGATAATATTGTAATGTTATTAAATTAATATATAAAATGAATTTATACTTATTAAAAATAAAGTGAAATTAATAGAGAAATTAATTGTCGATGAATATAAAAAGAAAAACAGTTTTATAGAAAATAGATAAAAATAATCATTAATTTTAAAAAATTTAATAAATAATTATATTATAAGGGGTAAAAAAATTGGTATTATGAAATGTGCACGAAGGAATCTCTTTATATATTGTTATAGATATAGTTAATTATGATTTAGATACAAAGTTAACATTAATCCTTTTTCAATTTAAGTGAAACAATGGTATAGAAAGAAAATATGCTTTCTGAACTTTTATTTCATCGGAGTTTCTATAGAATTGGAAAGTGAATATAATAAATGTAAGCAGTGCATTATAAATCAAGGTTCAATTACCTTTTTAATTTCTTCTAAAGTTAATTTAGCTCATGATATATTAAAGAAAACCGAAACACGAATAAACAATAACAAAAGTAACTAGTTATAATTCATAGATTTGAATAAAGAAGATAGCTCTTAAAGCAACTTGAAAGAAAGAAAAAGTTGCTTTGAAATGTACATCAGCATTGCTTTTGACATTTGCAAATACCATGTTATTGTTTTTGTCACAAAAAGTCATTTGCTCCGTCACTGAAACTCATTAACCAAATTAAGAATATACCTATTCAGTTTTATTATATATTGAACCCATGACCAGGGTGCCAAAATGTAATTAATCATGAAATTAAATAATAAGCCCATCAATTTACGTCCCACTTTTCTTCCTCTAAATATATTCAACAGGGAAGCTTTTTATATAGATGTGACCATCAAATATTAAAAAAAATATATCAATAAACATAAAAATAGACAAATAATCATCAAAATAAAATAAATTTTCTTCGGTCATATAATATATATATATATATATATATAATATATATAATATATATATATATATATATATATATATATATATATATAATATATAAATAACTTTCTATATTAAAAGATTTTTAATATTTTTCTTTATAGAAATTAGTATATTTGAAGAAAATTATAGGTGTATTTGAAGTCAAGTGACACAATTTTAGTGCAGAATATTTTTGAGTTGAAGTGTTCTTAATGTGATATGACTTTATTTTAATGTATTTTAAATTGAAATCATATTAGGGTAATCCAACTTAAGTTCAGTTTCAGTAAAAATTATGTTAAGGTGAAACAACTTCAACTTTAAAAATGTTTTGAATTAAAGTTATCTTACCTTGACATGACTTATTTACAGTGAAATTATGTCAAGTTGGCATGACTTTTTTGTAATTTTTTTTAAATTTATTCATTTTGATAATTTTAAAATAAAGTTGCACCAAAATAGTGTTTTTCCCAAAATAGTAGGTTGTGGAGTTTGAAAATAATTGTAAGGTTACTTTGATACTATGTAAAAAAAATATGATAAACAATGGTTCCATAAGGTCCATCTGGCCTTATAAAAACAGATTGTATTTTTAATTTCTCAATTATTTTGTTACCCAAATTTAATTTTTAATTATTACAATCAAATGCTTCTATTTTTATTATTTTTCATTTTGATTTAAAAAATTTGAATTAGATAAAGGGAATAAATTCAAATCTCACATTTTAAGTATAGTTTTTTGGTGTTATCTTAATGTACAGTATGTTCACTTGCGCGAATTTATGCACACAAATGGATTTACTATGCAGATTTGCAGGATTGAGTATGTTCGCTTCTAAGGATTTGTAGGAGAATGAGACGCGAATTTGGAGGTTGATAGTTTACCATAATATCCCTAGGCATGAGAGTGAGATTTTGTGTGAGTGAGATTTCAATCAAATAACTTACAAATAAATTTTACTTTTACCTTCACTTATTTTATCTCTAAATCCCTTAAAAGAAACCATCAAAATTCATTCACTTAAATTCATTTAAATCTATTCAAATTTATTCATTAACTCTCCCTCAAATTCATCTTCTCAATCAAATACATTCTTGCATTTCTTAATTAACATAATATTAGAACCAAGAGTCATATTTTAAAATCTTTAACTAAAAATAAAAAAAATTATAATATATAAGTAATTATAAATTTTATCTTACAAATTAATTTTATAAACTAAATTAACCTCAAATTTTCTTAAATAAACGTAATTATACAAATCAGTTTTATGAAAGTGAATTATACTTAAACACATTTCTTAAAAGATATATATTCGACAGTTTTCTAACGATACTTGAATTTATAGTTAGTTGATTAAAAGTAAAATAAAAATTGCCATTTTTTAGTGTATAATAAATTTGAAAAAAAATACATAGGAGAGTTGTATTAAAAATTAGAAAGTAATAAAAAGTGAAGCAGAGGAAGGAGAGAAAGGTTCCAAGTTGCCATTTCACTGTTTATTGATAACAGAGCTGACAGCAAAACACCACACCTTAGCTGCACTGCACAAATTATATTATAATTGTTTGAAGTACAATGTTTCAGCTTTTGTCCCTTTCTATATATTAATGATCTCAACTCAACAATCATAACAACAATGGCTTCAGTGCCCAAGAACAATAGCTTTTTGCAGTCATGTGATGTAAATTAAAAGGGTATAAAAGTGTATAACCACCACATAACTGGCACTCACCCATAACGCCCACTTTTATGCCTTCGTTTATTCCATTCCAAGATAAACCACAGGCGCACTGCTTCCATGGAAAAAAATTATATATTTTTTCAAGGGGAGGTTTGTGAAAGTACATAATAAGGTTAAATTATTTTTTTTTATTCTTGTTTTTTTAAGAAATATCTTTCTAACTTTTTTTTGGTTTTATTTTTGTAGGTGTGATTTAATTTGATAATTATCGTTAGATTTTCATAAACAGTACTAAATTCAAAAAAAATTACAAATTATTGATTTTAATAACATTTGTAAAAAAATTAGGGATAAGATCAAATTAAATCACTCTAAAAATTCAGAATCAGAAACAAGAAAAATTGAAGACCATACTTCTTAACAAAAGTAAAGACAAAAGATAATTTAGTCTAGATTTTAATATTTATAAGAGAAATCTTTTTATTTTAAAGTAAAAAGCATATTAATTATTAAAATAAAAGTTAAATATCTTTTTCATTTTAAATTATCATATAAAATTAGGTTTTATTTTTAAATTATGTAGAATGCTTTTTATTTTACAAATGACATTTAGAGGATATTATAATATAATTCTGATACGTTATTGATTAAAAATAATGTTTCACATAACATTCGTGGAAAAACAAAATATTTTATAATTTGATTTAAAAAATAAACTTAGTTTTCATGATAATATAAGAAAAAAAAACTTGTATTTAACTTCAAAAATAAAAAATGAGCTATTTGAATTTTATTTTTTTTTATATCTATACTTTTAATCAATGAATTTAAGTTTTATGTATGCATAGCGACTTAAAGAAAAAACCATGAGAAAATGTTTTTGGCTTGCTTCTAATTATTTGAAGAAAAGAAGTTTAACAAATTTGGATGTAAAATATTGATAAAAAAGAAAAACAAAGTCAATTGACATTGTAATAATAAGAAAAGGAAAAATAATATATATATATATATATATATATATATAAACAATATTAGTGATTAACTGCACGTATAATAGATATATAAATGATTATATTGTTATAAAAAAAATTGAAGTATTATACGTATTTATAACAAATTGAGGGACACCTATAATTGATCAGGGGTAGTTTTTTATTATAATATATATTAAAATAAAAAACAAGTAAATAAATAAAATTACTTATAACAAAAAAAATATGTTCTTCGTACATTAAAGTTGGTGAGATTTTTTAGATCTTCTTTAATTTTATGTCTTGGTTTGTCTGCCATTCAAACTCACCCTTAAGTCATTTTTGTCTATAAAGATAACATGTGGTTTAGGATTGAATTTTTGTTTGGACAATTTCTGAAGTCGTTCGACAATTTGCATTTCTCTTCCACCAAACCAAATAGCTTTTATTTTCAGTTTTTTTCACACATTTATCCTTCTTCTTCATTCTTATACTATCATAAACACAAAGAATCATATCTCTGTATTTATTATACACATTAAATTTATTCAGAAAAAAACTTTACATTAAAAAAATAGAATGTTAATGTGGTCCATTCTTGTTCAGAATCTAAAGTAAATAAAAAAATTGTCGAAAGGCTGCCTACTACTCAGGAGGCGACACGTGGCGTAGGTCACCCACGCACGCACTATTCCTTAGCTTGTGAGCTCTATATAAGGCCTGGTCTGGAATCGATTCTGTCAAAGCAACTCAATTCACTAACATCAAACCTCTGTTTCCACTTCCTTACTTACAAAATCTTCTTAATTTTTACTTTGATTTTTAGCCTTCCAAATATGGCGCAAAAGAAGTTGACGGTGTGTTTGATGTTGGTGGCATTAGTAATTTTGTTGCAGGGGTTGGAGTCCATTGAGGGAAGGCTTCTGAAGTTGGATGAAACCACCGAACATCAAATGCAAGAACGCATTCCGACGACAAATGTGGCGGCGTTTGATACGGATGTGTCTGTGTCTCCACCAACGCCACCCTCTGCGGCGGCTCCGGGTCGGGACGTTGATAATTTTCGACCCACCGCACCGGGTCATAGCCCCGGAGTTGGACACTCTGTTCACAACTAAATGCATGTGCCTGTTATGTTTTGGGTTTAGCTGTAGGTTATTATGTTTTTTAATGAAGAAGGAGAGAGCGAAATAAAAGCTGAAAAACACTGTACCTGCTATTGCTCAATATATGTCTCACCTTCAATTTAATTATTATAATTTTGTAAGTTTTTTTAAATTATTTTTAGAATATATATCACATAATGTCCAATTCATCACGACGTTGAACAAAGTATGATTTGACTATTAAACAAATAATATTAAACAAATAATATTAAGGGTTAAATATATTTTTAGTCTATCAGTTTTCAGTGAATTTGAGAATTAGTTTATTTTAAAATTTTGGACTAATTTAGTTTTTCATCTCACGAAATAAGTGAAATTAATCCTTTTAATCAAAGTTTGTTAAGTTTATTTGACATTTCAAACCCGTTTTATAATAGTATTTAACTGAACATTAAAGCTAAAATTTGTCAAATAATATAAATAACTCAAATACAATCAAAAAATACATATGAAATATTAAATAAATATAACAAAATTTGATTAAAATAACTAAATCCACATATTTCAAAAGATGAAGGATTAAATTAGTATAAAATTTTAAAATAAACTAATTTCAAAATTCAATAAAAGTTAAGAGACAATAACATATCTAAATTCTAATATTAATTATATTATTATAATGTCGTATGTTATCATTGTAATTGACTAATATCATGCCGATCCAAAAACTATAAGGTAAACTCCGTTTCTCATATAAAATTATGATATAGTATAAATTTTGACATTTATTATCACTGATACAATTTCATAAAGTTTAGTAAGAAAATTATTAATTATTACATCATTACTAAAAAAAATTGTCAATTCAACTATTGAATAACAATTTTAAACTATTTTACTTGAGATAGATTTTTAAACATTAAATAATAATTAAATTATTGATTTGTAATAAATTTTAAAATTAGATATTATGTTTATTAACATTATATTTTGTATACGCGAGGTGCAACAAATTCTTAATGCAATTAAATTGTAGCTTGTTAACACACTTCATTTGAAAGTAACAAATGTTTAGTAAAATTTCTGAGATGTGCTAATGTACTACAGGATGATAGTTACTTGTTTAAAAATTACGTGTGATTTATTTTTATTCATAAGCATATATTTATATTTCTCAAATAATTGTGACTTTTATACTAAATAAGTAAACATTGATTTTTAAAATTATAAATTCAAATAAAAGTATAATATTAAAGTATAAATTTAAATAAATTAAAATATTAAATAGTGAAAACTTTTTTTTTAAAAAAATTACCATCATTAAGAGACAATTTCAAAATAAAATTATTTGCATAATAAACTCATGCAAACCTAGAAGCGAGGTTTATACACCAGATGTGATATGTTTGGGATGATTCAAGTTTTAGTTTTTGATAAACACAAGTTTTAAGAAATTAATTATTCCTTTTTTTTGTCTTATATCACATTACGAATATTGAAGTATAAGTTCAAAATATTACATTAAATAAAAATAATAAAATTAAGTAATTTATTTATTGAATCTTAGAATTTTGTAATGAAAGTGTGGTTAAAGTGTATGTTTAAAATTCCGTTGCAGAAGGTTCGTCTATGAATACAACACAAACTAAAAGCGTATATGTTTTTTCTTTGATTATAACGATCGTTCTAGATATTTTTGTATTCCATGAAATGTAAATATTTTTTATTAAACAAATAGGTTCAATTTTCAAGATATTTTAACCCACATTTCAACTTTCAAACAGCAAAGTAACACACTCAAAGTCTTTTATATACATTTAAAAAGTAATACGTTTTTCCTTATTTAAATTAATGCTAAAGGTGCTACTTAATTTTAATAATTTTCCGTTTTTTATTTGATTTAACTTTTTACTTTCATTGTATCTTACATGGCATATGATTTGACCTAACATTTGTTGTAGCTTATGCATTATGCATATATTATGAAATATATATTTTTATTTTTTGAAATATTTAACTTTGTAAATCCAATAAGGTATTGTATATAAATCTTGATGGGTATATTTTGATTAGTCAACATATAATGGTTAGTTATATAATATAGATATTACATTAGCGAAACAATACTTTTTAAGAAATTGAATCTAATTTCCTACTTAATTACTAAAGAATTGAAATAACTTAAATGGTGCCTAAAATTCATATGTTAACGTAATCCGATTAATGTGAGACAGTATGACAATACATTAATTAACGAACCATGTAGATGAAAAAGAACATATATTATTTAAATTAATGATTTAGTATAATAAAGTCCTTAAAAATTTGTAGTTCACAAATGAGATATCAAGAGTGGTTTTTGTTAGTATGTTTTATGTCTATTTATTTGTTACTTATAAAATTAGCTATGTGTATTATATAATATATTTTTTGTAACATTTTATAATCAAGCAATATAGTTGTATTTCTATTTTTTCTTTATGATATTAAGAATTTTAAACGATTCATAATATATAAACAATTTCATTTTATTTGTTTTCTACAATTTTAATACTTTCCTAAGAAAGTTGATGTGGTTCAATTATTATTCTCTTATTAAGAAGTAAATGACATTTGTACCCTTGTATAAAAAGATGATTGGTTTTAGTAACTATTTAGTTAATGTGTTTTGATGAAAATATTGTACTATGAATTTTATCCTTATTAATATAAATTATTTAATTCTTTAATTTATATATATGCTTTATAATCATTTTTTAAAATATATTTTTAATAAATTTAATAATATTTTTATTTTAAAAATAATTAAAATAATTAATTATTTATTTATTTATTATAATCATAAGATAAAAACGAACATACATTTCCACAAGGTTTCGACTAATTAATTACATTAAACCTTACTCATCGATGAACAATTGAACCTATTGTCACAGTTATTATAAATAAGTTTGACTTAGCAAATCAAACCTATTATACATTGAATACTTTAAAATAAATATTGTGGATGACAGTTGTATAGGAACTCTGTCCTTAATGAACATTTGTTTTCAATGTCAATAAAGATTTAATAACTTTCTAACCATAGAAATATAAAATAATTTAGAAACAAATCAATGGAATTTATAGTGTGATTTAACTATTACTTTCGAAAAAGAAGAATATAATATTATAATATTTCAGTTTATAAAGTAAAAGACTTTATATACTATGTATGAATAAATAAATAACTTATTACGGTAAGTGGTGGGACAGTGACATGTATTGTATTATTTTCTCCTTAACTAACTTTACGTGTGGTGTGCTGAAATATATGGTTAAACTACGAGTTCCCCGGTCTGAGGAGCCATCCTTTGGTAAGATTCTGTCATTTATTTCCCACCAACCAGGAATTACATAAATCTTATTTTGAAAGGTAATAATTAAGTAAATAAGTTTAATCTGATTGATCTGTTAATAATATTTTGTATGGATTAATATTTTATTTATTTATACAAAAACTATATTTTAAAAAAAATAAATAGTTATGAAAAATTAATTATAAAAAACATGTTGAATTGATTTTGATATATTAAACTTAGTTGGGTAGGTGAATTTATTTTATTTTGGATAACAAAAGAAAATTTAATTATAAAAAAGATAGTAGGGAGAATATATTTTATTTTGAATAATAATAGATGAACAATTTCTTGCCATAAAATTAAATGAAAGAATTGATTTAATCCATTTTTTATATTTTTATGATAGATGAATGGAGTGAATTTACTTTGTGGATGAATAATATTGTTGATCTTTTTTGTTACTGTTTTGTTTTTACTATTCTGATTAGAAAAGGTAGGGTAGTTACACTTCACCGTATAATGTGATAAATATCATTTGCTAATTAATTTAAAATAAATATTGATGGTGTAGTTAATGGTTGTTTTGATTTAAGTTTGTATTTTTAGAAGAAGTCAGGATGAATATATGAATAATTTTTTCATTTTTAAAATTATAGACTTTTATTTATATTGAGTTTACGAAGGTTTGGAACATGGTTTGAAGAAAGATTTTTAAAAATTTTTATTCAAAAATAATTATTTTTTAATCTGTCATGAAATTTTTTAAGAATGTCGTCATTATTTACTTTTTATAATTATGAGTTAAAAGTTATATACTCATGTTTTTTTTTAAATTATTATATTGATAAGTTAGTTAATTTAATTATGATTCATACATTAATGATTATTTTAAAAATTAAAAATTTTATATTTTATAAATTAATATTTAAATTGATTTACAAATAAAATAATATTTTGTCACAAAGATCGATTGTTATTTAAAAATTTCATTATATTACAATATATTCATAAATTTCATTATTTAATTAATTTCCATTAATTAAACCACATTCATTGTTGTCATCATTGGCATTCAAGGTTCACACGTACTTTAAAGATTCAAACTTACGTAAACAAAACAAAATAAATTATTTAGATAGCAGTCTTTTGGTTAGTTTCTCTTTCTTTTACAATAGTTAGATTAAACTACACTTTTTTAAAAAAATATTAGAAAAATTAAATGGGATAGGAGTTTGAAATTTATATATCGATAAAATAAAATAATTTTATATTTACCAACTATTTATAAATCATATTAAAATTTATTTTAAGTTTATAATCGCAAAAGTCAACCCAAATAGTTTGTTCCTTCCCTCCTCATACTATAGTTGTTTTATAAATTGAAAATAATATTTTGTGAGTTACACTATTGTTTATATTTACAAAAAGAAAAATTATAAAACTTCGATATATCAAATAGGAGAGTATTTAAATATATGAATATGATAGTGTGTACTAAGTTAAAACAACTATAATTTTAGAAAGGAGAAGCTGCATGTTTGATTAGTTGAACGAAAAAAAAAAAAACTCTCCACGCTATTTGTGTATATATTATTTCCTCGTCACTTTACTTTTATATAAAAATAATAATTTTAAAACACAAAGAAAATCATATTTTAATAAGGACTTTATTCTGTCACTTTTTTCTCCACCCTTCAATCTTTATGGCACACAACATTTAGTTGCATTTGAAAATAGAAACGAAAAAGTGGGCTTCCACTTGCTTCTTACATAAACAAGGAAAGAAAAAATTATTTTAGTGGGTTATGTCTCGAGATTTATTTTATTGAGAACAAAAGAGAAAGAGTATGAATTTAAGAGAAAAATTCATAAATGAGTTGTAATTGTTTTTATTGTATTTGAGCAGACATATCAAAGCGGATTAGGCCTACCAGTCTGCCAAGTAAAAAGTAAATTGGGTTAGAATTTTCAAACCGCCAATTCGGTGTAGTTTGACTCGCATAGCCTATCAAACTAATGGATCAAGACCGGGCTAATTCATCCTAGCCCATCAACCCATTTTTTTATGTTTAAAGATTAAAAATAAAATAATTTTTTTATATTATAAAAACAAATTTATATATATAAAAAAAATTAAAATAATTTTTAAAAAATAAACAAAAAAAGTGACAGGCTATAGAGGAGACAGGTTGCAGTGTCTAACCCATTTTCTAATGGCAGACCAACTTGACCCGACCCGTTTTTGACATGCCAAAGACGGGACGTTTTGCCACCCTTATATTTAAGTTGTAATAGATTTAATATATTCCTTGATAATTCATCTCGTGTCTTATTCAATATTTTTTTTCTTAATAATTAAGACCATAGTTCACATTTGTATTCATTTTGCATATATTTTTGGTTTAAAGGTATGTACGTTATTTTATACAGACATATATTTTAGTTTGATCTCATTAAACTTAATTAAAAATAAAATAGAAACTTGTTATTTTTTTCAACTTTCTCACAAACGAATTAATTTTTTATATATAAATTTAGTTTATGTCAAATTTATCGGATCCAAAACTTAAATTTTGTAATAAAAGCTATAAAATATTTTTTAAAGTAAAATTATAATCCTTCAAATACAGAACCATCTAAAGTATATAAATTAAATTATCCTATACACAAGTTACACATATCTTATTCATCTCAAACAAAATTATCTGAAGTTACACGTGATCATACCAAATTTGGAATGCGATAAAAAAAAAATTCCTTTGCTTGCAGAAAATGGCTCGGAACAAAAAATTTATCTTCAATCAAATTGGATGCACCAAATGATGGCTTGCCTAATTACTAGTTAACACCAGCAGTATAAGTGAACATTTTAACATTTTCAGAAGAAACTTTAAATTTTTTTTGAGATGATGTAGAAAGCCTTTATTCATCTCAAAACCGAAAGGGAGAAAGATCCAAGAAGATCCAAGGTAGTTACAATATTCACTTTCTTCGTTTGTTTGATTGTTCTTGAACTATATTTCTCCATCTCAATCGATAGAGTTGATCTTATAATCAATAATAAGACTATTTTTGTCAAAAGAAAGTAATTTTATTTTAGAATTTACTTTATTAAAATCTTATCTATAAAACATCTTATCACAATTTAACTACGTTGATATAAGATCATTAGAGTCAATCATCACGAGATATTAATCGTTTTAAAATTTATTTATTTTTTTACAATTTTATTCTTAAAAATACATTAAAAACAAGGTAGAAAAAGTAATAAGAGACTATTCAGTGGAAATAAGAGAAGATGAGAAAGAAAATAAAAAAGAATAAAGTGAATTTTACCTATCCCTCAATGAAATGTTTTTTCGTCATTTTTTCAACTTGAATTTTTTTGTTTTACCAACAAAATTTCACTCTCACCAAAGGATTTTGACTTATGGTGTAAATATTTTGAATATCTAATCAACAGAAAATATTTAATAAAAAAATATTTGAAATAAACAAATTAATATTTTTTTTAACTTAATTAAGCTAATAATATAATATATTCGTAATTCTTCTTATAAATAACATAATTACAAGCGATTATTACTCAACTTTATCGTAAATACTTCAAAAAGCCTTAATTTATTTTACATATCAAACTTTCCATCCATTAAGTTAATGAGTTATTTTTAGTTTGAACATCACAACTAACTAAATCAACTATTTAAATTATTTCACCCTCATTAAAGTATCGGTCTAAATAATGTGTATGTTTTAGGTTATATTTTACTCGACTATGAACTTATTATGTATTTAGTCATGCTAAAAATATTAGAACAACATTCTCTAAATTTAGATATTATATTAATCCATTATTTATTAATAGAACAGTTATATAATATCTAAATATAAGACCTAATAATTGAACCATCTTCAATTATAATTAGTATATCACTTTATATGAATACTCTATAATATATGGAGAATGGTATTTTGACAAAAAAAAAAATTAACGAAAGTTGACAATCTTTTTGTATTTTTCCTAACTAAAGTGAAAAACTTAAAAAAAAAGTTAAAAAAAAGTTAGAATAATATTATCGTAAAAACCAAACTTTGCTAAATTTTGAAAAAAAAAATTGTCGAACTATATTTTTTTATATTATATATATATATATATATATATATATATATATATATATATATATATATATATATTGACAGATGTTAATGGAGACAGAAAAGGGTTTTGGCTCCCTCAAAATTTTAAATTATAATATATGTATATATGTATATATATTTAAAATTTATTAAATTATAGGTAGTATATTTTAGGAATTGATGAAAATTAAATTGTGTATTTATTTATTATTTTATAAAGTACAACTTTTAGTGTTAATAGACAATAAAACATAAAATTAAATATAATAAAAAAATAAAAAAATTTACATTTAATTTCTCTTTTGGTCTTTTTTTTTTTTTAAAATTTATTATACAATTATTTTAATTACACTAACAAAGTAAACCATTCATATTAAGAGTTTCAATTTTAATAAAAAAAAAGTCATTGATATGTTTTAAAAAATTTAACAAAATTTATCGTAAAAGATCAAATTGTATCAATTTCCCAACAATTTGGACCAAATTGAATTTAAAAAGACTTGACGATCAACTTAACATTTTTAAACCAAAACATGAATCAAAAGAGTAATTAAACCAAATATTTATTAAGATAATTTTTATTTTATTTCTCATTATCTTTTTAGTCCTTCACAAATTGTAATCATTTCTCACTCTCATATGCTTTTTTTATGTTTTTGAAGAAAAAAAAGTTAGAAACAAACTCATTATTTTTACTCTCATTTCTCATTTATCCTATTATTTTCTTGTCTCTTGTCTCAATAATGAAAAACATTTTTTTTTATCTCATGAGCTTTTTGTATTCATTTTTTATGAATATAGAAGAAAAATAAATAATGTATTATGTGTTTTTTCATAACCGATTTTTAATTGTGACTGGACTATAATTTATTTTTCTTTTAATAATTATGTTTCTCAATTACAAAAAAAAAATACTATGATAAATTATTTTTTAATTTTATTTACAAAAGAAAAAAGTATATTGATAAAGAATAAAAGAATAAATTTATTTTTTAAAAGTGATAAAAAAATTATTGATGAAAAGAGGATAAACTCTACTTCTTCACATATTTTGAAGCATTATACTAATTATCAATCCAGTTAGAGAAGTCATATCTTGAAGCATTATACTAATGATCGAATCTAATAATATCAAAATTATTTTACTGTGGCCCCTCGAACATTTTTTGTCATATATATATATATATATATATATATATATATATATATATATATTATTTACTACTTTCTTATTGGAAATTTTACATGAAAAATAGTTGTCTTCATATACTTCTGGTTCTAAGCCTCTAGTTTATTTCTTTTACAAATAATAATCTATATGCTAATGCTAAGACAAATAGTTAATGAATATAAAGAATTTTTTTGTGGCGATGTGAGGCTTGGTGTGAAGACGTTTGATTTTTAAAGTTGATTTTGTGATTCTTGAATAATATATATTTGAATATCGGTGAAACAAGAAACTATATGGTTAATAAAAAAGCAAATATTGGGTATAAAATAAAGTATGGGATATTGTGGTAATTTGAGGAGCCGCAAATATGAAAGAGTGGATCCTAGTAGGCTATGGTGTAAGCTAGATTCCTTGTTGATTGGTTAAAATATTTGTTCTTTCCGATAGCTTTTGTTTTCTTTTTTTGAGGATGTTCTGATAGCTTAATTTATTGCCCAGTTCTTAAGAACACAACACAACAGAACACCATGCTAACTTTAAAAAAGGGCGGCTATGTTTCCAAGGACAAAAGGAATCGAAAGAACGACAATTTGCAGAAGCTCACAAGAGTCAAGCTTCGCACCATGCATGTGCACTTCTCATCTTTTCACACTATGCAACTTGCATCACAAACCTTCTTCTGTGGTTCTATTTAACTGCACAGATTCTCATGTACCCATATATATTCATTTTCTATTTCATTTTTAACTTTAAACACAACAAACAACCACATCTTCTCTGTACACTGGCAGAGAATAATCTATAATATTAATAATAAACAAATTTTCTAAGTATAAACTCTCAAAATCTTTGTAAACCTTTCTTTTAATGCATTAAATATCATTGTCAATGTTGTGTAACATGACCCACATTGCTTTGTCACTTAAATTAGTAATGATTAACTTTTAAAATCTACGTGTAATAAAAAATATCTGTTAAAATTTTTCAAAGAATTAGTCATAGGTGGAGGGACACACTTGCTTCAACAAAAAAAGTATTTTTCATAAAGCTAAATATACTATGTGCCTATTAAAGAAAGAGGAGAGATATCTATTTTTGATCCATGTGTAGTGTTTAATGTATCATAAATGCACTACCGATACACAGAGACGCAAACTTGCTGGAATTTCACCCCGAAGGGTCCAGAATGCAAAAAAATGTACTGTAGAACCAAATCTAGCTTATCTAGATACGTATGTTTCTTCTGATCTTGAAATATATGAACCACTAGGCAATTAATCACTTACAGTAAACGCAAACGTAAAAGAATGGTGTATATTTATTATTCTTCATATATTACCTGGCCATTCTATAGTGTAAGCACAAATAATGGTCGTACATATGCTTTTTTTGTTAAAATCTTTTCTCTCCATTAAACATGTTATATCAACCTTATAGTAACAAAATCCCTTCCATGCTGTACTTAATTATCTTTTACACTTCACTTTTTTAATCGTTAAAAGTTGTAAAAGCTGCATTAGCAGAAAAACTTGTGGCCATAATCCTTTCCTTTCAATTTTCCCCATAAACTATTATTTATTTACGCTTGAAGTCACGAATATCAATGGCAATGGAATCTTCCCTAGTTTGATTCTTGGCTCTTCATTTTTATTTTCAGTCTTTCCCTAAGTGTTTGGAGCACATGCTTCCCCTCCCCTTTTCATGGCCTATAAATAAGTACACCAGAAGCAGTGTTCATTCATATATATCTTCTTCTGTAGCCTTCATTCTCTACTTTCTCATTCCCCATTTTGAACCTTTGAATTTAGCAATGGCACATTTGGCTCGCACTACCTGCGTGCTTTTTGTACTATTGCTCCTATCATTTGAACTAGTTTGCATAGAAGGAAGGAGATTGAAAGCAACCAGAAGCACCAAGTCACCAAAATCTGTCTCTGGCATCAAGGCAATGAGCACTGCAACTAAAACCACGAAAGGTGTTGCTGCAAAGCCAAGCCAGTTGGAGAGTCTCGCGAAGAGTTTGAATGGATATGTTGAAGCTTTTCGACCAACTACTCCCGGCCATAGCCCTGGTGTTGGTCACTCTATCAACAACTAACGAATAAGTAACATCAAAATGCAACATATTACGAGTGCGCTTATGTATGGTGCAATATCCTCATAATGCTATTTCATTTTAATGTTAGTGTTAGGTTCTTATATTATGCATGTTTGCATTAATGCAGTTTGTAATAATAAGCTTTCTCCACTATGGAGATCAACAAAATTGATATTCTTACTATGTTCTGAAAAATATCTACCTGTTTTTCACTTTCAGCGAACAAATTTCATCTTACTACGATCGCACAATTAATTTATATTCTTTTAAAATGCTCAAATTCAATCTTCTGATGCATATTCATCGTCTGAAAAAGATGAGAGAATTTTTATGTCCGATCCTTATAGCTAGAAACAATTAACCATGACCCTTTTTCTTTGTTGGGAAGTGAAGAAAATGGGAGGAGCAACATATACATATCTCCAACAGTTAGTGTATCGATTTTAAGAATGGTATGAGTGAGATTTCCATACACGAAAATTTCAACGCAAAGAGCTAAACCTAACATTTTCACATATGCATGTGCTTTGCATGGCACGACAAGGCTGGATGATTTCACTATTTTCCAAAGACTGAGAAAAAAAAAAACAAGTTAACGTAATATATATATATATATATATATATATATATATATATATATATATATATATATATTATATATAAATAATATATTTATAATTTAAGATTTTCACATTATCACAACAGTATGTTCTCTTGAAGTTTCTTTATAAAATATGTTAAGACTCGGGATAAAATTGAGAGTTAGAGATGTTGTAATACAATTTAGACCAATTGCTTGTTGATCTTGCATTTGTTGATATGATTTTTTATTTAATGGAAATTAACCTGGTAATGTAGAATGATTTTTTACGAATAATATGATGCATCAGTATAATGAATTAAATTTTATTTAATGCTTGTTATTATTTTCATCAATATAATACTTTTGTAGTTAAAAAAACTATTAGAAACAAAAAACTATAAATAAAGTACGATACAATCATAATGTATGCTTTACACAATATTAGAAAATAAATAGTAGCATGTTACATTTATAACAATTCAGTCGTGAATATTTGTAACTTAATATTAATTTGAATTCTGAAAAATATTTGATTAAATGAAATTTTGTATAAATTAAAAGGTGGAAATAGTTCAAGCTATTAGTTAGTCAATTTTTGGAGTGTGCCAGACACCGGCCTACTCAACTTTTTCAACCATTGCTAGGTAGTTAGTTCCCTTTTCTTTTTAGACACCTTTATTTTTATTTTTTACAATATATAACAGTTCTTTATTAGTAATCTTCACAAAATAACATAATATTTATTTTATTTACTCTCTATTGTACACACTTTTATGTTTTAGTATTCACATCCGTATTCATTTCAACTAAAGCATAACGTTTCTAAAAATCTAAATTAAAAACACATTTTTATTAATTAATTAATAATTTAGTTCACATATTTAAATTATTTATTTTAAATTCTATATTTTTTTTTACTCAATTGAATTTTTATTTACTTAAAAGACTCGATGTAACTTTTTTATTAAATTGGAATTTTCTTTTTTTAAAAATATTACGTATTAAATCTTAACATAAATAATTACATAAATTTTTTTAAAAGGATACAAATTAAAAAAAAAAAGTATAGAAACCAAAATTGAATAAAAATTTAAATATAAAAATTAAATTATTAATTAAGTATTTTTTGTTAAATATTATAAGAATCAAATGTGTTATATAAAAGTACTAGACAAATAAGAAAATATATATACAAATATAAGAAGAATTTGTTAAACGTTAATTTTTAGTATTATATTTCTTTTCCACAATCATATCAATGACGTAGCCCACTAATTAATTCAGGATGAATCAATGACGCAAGTGAATCCAATTAAAAAAATATATTTATTAATTATATTTCCCCCATTCTCCATCATATTAATAATTTATTTTCCAGCCTCCTGTTGTCATACAACCTTTTTTTCTTTTTTTTACAAAATCTTGGTAATGCAATTATTTTTATTGGAAAAATATATTATTTGATAAGCCGATTCATCATCTTGTTTCATCTGCCTAGGCTAGGTTACTGTAAGGGTAGGCAATAGTTTACAAACCCTTTCATCGACAAGAAGGTTGCCGGGGAATACTGAGGAGAAGAAACTTGTGTGCATGTCTTTGTCATATCTTTGGAATCAACAAAACAACAAGATGTTTCTCTTCATTTTTATCTGTGATATTAAAGTCCATGATTTGTTATATTTTATCATAGCAATAGTAGATTAGCGCAAATGTGTTGAGATAAATTAAGGGACAAACATGTTATTGTAGTAAAACTTCACTATAAAATCCTAATTCATGCTTGAGTAAGTAGACTCTTAAGAATCTAAGAATAAGTAAAAATGAAAACTTTGAGTTGTACATAAAATGAATCTATAAATACTTAGACTTAAAGTTTTTTAATTGGAAGTTTGTGTCATATTGTCTTATATGATTTACTCCTATGACTCATTGATGTTAAATAAATTAGAGGTAGTGTGACACTCTTTTATATGTTTTGTTCCCCGACATATTGATGCTAATTTTCAAATGTATTCTCTAAAAAAATCTCAATAATAATATCATAATCTATTTTGGGAAGATTTATTAAACCTATAATACCATTAGTTATCAACTCCCATCACAAACATGCAAAATGTTTATAACTAAATTGGTTTTGTGGTAGAAAAAATTAACAAATTAACTCGCCCGTTTTTTAGGAAGAAAAAATCGTATAAACGATTATATTTAATGATAAAGAATATGTATTAATATTATAATTAAAAGAATTAAATATGTTTTTGGTCTTTTAACTTTCACTGAAAATTGTAATTAATCCATCTTAAAAATTTTGGTCTAATTTAATCTCGCAACTTTAGAAATGTGTAGATTTTAGTCTTTTTAATTATATTTTGTTAAGTTTATTTATCATTTCAAACATATTTTTATGATAATATTTTAATTATTTACATAATTTGACACATTTTTACTCTAATGTTAGATGAAAAATATATTTGAAATATGTTAAAAGTATCAAATAAATTTATCAAAAATAAATTAAAATAACTAAATTTACGTATTTATAAAAAAAATTAAATTAAATTAAAATTTTAAAGAAAAATTAATTTTAATTTTAACTAAAAGCTAATAAAAAAAACATATTTAACGATAACTAAAGTGAAATTGATTTTGAACTAATTTGTTTCTTCTTGAAGCAACGGACAGAAATAACTGAGAGGAAGTGAAAAGTAACTATTAAACCTAAATTTCGAATGACGCTAGGAAAAAAAAAAAAAAAGATTACTCAAAGGAAAGACGGATGAGTTGACATGCAGGGGTCGTATCATCCCATGTTGGTTTGCTGACAATTAATCAACTGTCCCCTTCCTTTTCCTCTCTCAATTTCACAGCTAACAATATTTAGAGGCTGTAATCAACTCCTCCACACTCTATTTTTTTGTTTAAATTTAAACTTAAAATTTACATCAAATTCTGCGTTTTATTCACGCTTGATGTTTCAAAGCCAAATACATTTCTGAGTGAAAAAAACAACTTCAACAAAAAATATTCTTTGTACGCTCTGTGACAGTTAAAATTATGTATTGTTTCTTTCTAAAAATACTAAACAGAAAATTGAACATCACAGAACCTATTAAATATGATGTTTTAATTATTCTGGGTACCACGTTTGGAATATGGGGACGAGTGCAGAAGCACAGGGAACAGTTTCTGATGTAAACCAAACACTGTGTTTTATATAACGGAAAGAACGAAATCAGTGTCAACAGTGGCCTTTCGGAAACAACCAACCCTTCGTATGTATGATGGGACAAGGTCACTGCTACAACCAACAAGTCATTTATTTACATTTAAAATTCAAAACATGTATTTTGTCAAGCAATTTCAAGTTGAGTATATATTTACAAGTTATATAATGAGATAGAAAAACCTAACATGAAACTAACAATTATCATTTATCAATTAAACAAAAACAAAAAAAAAAGCTTTTAACTTTAGACAGTGAATTTCATCGAGTCGATTTTGCATAAGTCAATCACAGGATCAATGCTAGCCACTATTTATAACGAGTTGGTCCAAAAAAAAAATGGAATTTGAAACTTTTAAATAAGGCTCAAACTTGGTTTATATCACTTTGTAAACTAAGCCCAAATCGAGATAGATGATAAAGTATTTCAGCTTCATTTTATTCTGATATATTTATTTTCAAATCGAAGTCTGAAAAGAGTTATGAAAGACTGAAATTGAATAGATAGTCATTATGGAAAATAACTTATATAAGTAATACGAATAATTTAATTTTTGGGGATCAACCCCATTCCTTAAAATCCTTCATATAAAACCTGTATCACATACATCCAATTTTATCTTATATCTTGAAACCACCATTTTCTTATATATATTTTGGAGACATGATTTTACTATTATTATTATCAGTGATGTTTTTTTTTTTTAATTTATGTATTAAAACATGATGTAAATTAAAAAAAAAAAGGAAATAATAATGATGATGTGGTAGAGACAGAAAGAACAATAAAAGAAGAGAAAGGAAAGAAGATACCAGAAGTCGTGAGGTAGGGCTTAAACAGTTAATGCACGCCATCCGCTTTAGTTCATAGGATGTCTCCCTCGAATCTTTCCCTACGATCAGGAGCGAAAGACATCACGTGCTCTGCTCCAAAATTAAATAATAATCAAATTACAAAACACCATTATTCATTATACATAATTACTAATTTAAGCATTTCATGTAATTATTATATATTCATCATATTATTTCACAATTTTCTTCTTCTTATTGCATATCTGTAATTAAGTTATACCCAACTTTTTTGTTTTAAACTGATATAAATATGAATGCAGATGCAATAGCTTTCAGCATCAGCTATCTATATACCTACCTAACCTCTTCCCCTCTCTTGGAAGTAGGCACGCCCTTATCCATATTATACTCATTTTTACATAATTATCTTTTTATTAAATAATTATATATTGCTCATGGCAAACACCAACATCCGAATTGCCTGTGTTCTCCTCTTCTTTCTTATCTTACACCATCATCAACATCTCTGTGTTCAAGGGAAGACACATTTGAAGCCTTGGTCCAAAGATGGTGAAAACTTCAGCAATGATGATGATGATGCACATGAAGGGAGAAAAGGGAGAGTAGAATTCGAGGAAAAAGATTTTAGGCCAACTTCCCCTGGTCATAGTCCTGGTGTTGGTCACTCCATCAACAATTAAAGTAATTTCTGTAGTCAAATTAAGTGAATCAGTGTAAATATTCATTTTGACTACATTGAATTAGGGTTTGCCCTAAACACATACACACTGAAGTGTCATTGTATTTATAGAGGATAATACTTTAAGCTTATCTTATGTAATAATATGTACCAGTTCGGTTAATCAGAGAAGGAGAAAATGGTGAGATTAGCTTCAGAAATCTTGTCTTTTTTCTTCCTTTTTTTTTTCATTTATATCTAGAAGGTGTCTTTTTCATCATGCTTCCGAACTTGTTTAAGTGCTACCAGTGCAAATTAATTTTAGTAAGAATCGTCATCTATTAGAATATTAAAAAGAGTGACACGGTTTTGTAATTCTTTTTATTCTCTGAATAATTTACCGTTTCAAAATTCGAACATCTTAAGAATACGAAATGCCGCTTCCTTGTTTTAATTGTTGGAAAGAAAGCAGACATAGCAGAAGTAAATTTGAGGAGAGACAGAAGTAACCTAGTATAACTAAACTAGATAAATTTACTGTTGTGGAACATTATGAACTATCAATCAACAAAATCTATTCTGAAGTTGGAATATATTGATGAAGATTTTTTTAACCAATTCAGAAGTACATAGTAACGAATGTTTAACATTATTAAAGGGTATGTAAGTTGAAACTAAACACGTATGTAAGAATCTGACCCCACAAATGATACTCCCTTTTAACAATTTACACTGAAAAAATGGAGAAAATGGTGTCCAAAGTGAAAGGCCAGCTGTTTTGTAGATTTCTCATATCAGAATTCTTTTCTCTTTTTTAGGGTTTGGTTGCAAGTTGCACCATGCGTTATGTTCTCTGTAAGCTTTTCATTAAATACACACTCTCTCTCTCTTAAAAAGTAGAATTTCAGTTCTGCAATACTTTTTGATTATAAAGTTATCATTGACATCTCTCACTAGAAATAATTTTTCACAAACCAAAAAGTTAAAAGTATTTTTAAATTAGAGATTACAAGGGTTGAAGTATTACTTTTAACAGTATTTAAAGAAAGAGGTGGGTACTGATATTGTTGATTACTTTATTAGATTCTTGAGACACTGAGCATCTGTGAAAGGTCTTTACAGGTTTTCTTGTTTGGTTATTAGTACATATTTACATGTAATTTTGTAGACTTTGAAGAGCGTGAAAGGATCAAAGCTCCACTTAATCATCATAAACAAACAAAAGAATATGGTTTTTAACTTTTAAAATCTTAACTAAAGTCTGGGAATGCTTATATAATTTTTCCTGCGTCCTATATAGCTAGCTATGGCTAGAATTTTGTTCACAGGTCATCGTAGAATCTGCAGTGTTTTTTGCACAAGATGCATTGTGAATAAAAACTGGAATTGTGTTTGTGTACATTCCCGATTTTCCATTTCATTATTTTTGGAGATTGTTTATATGTAATTTACAATGGAGCTATACCTAATCACAACACAAAGTAACTAGTCACATAGAGCCTCTTTCTTTTTTTACAGAGGCAATCTATAGCCTCTTTAAAAAGCTAAAAAAAATGGTGCGCAATGTCATTGAAAACGAGACGATGAATATTCTTGAGTCTAAGAATATGGTTTAATTATATAATTTGAATGAAAAGAATTGGCAAATGGACATATTTTATCGTGGATAGATATCTAAATAATCTATTTCAAAATAGATTCTATATTTGATGTTTTATGAAGGTTGTAATTCTTATTTAAAGAAAGAGTAATTTGTACATTTTGTATAATCTAATATATATAGTTTTGAATTGAATATTCTATAATATAATCCAAATATAATTTAGATTGCAGAGTAATACTCAAAATCACACAATATTCCAAAGGTGGAAGTTAAGGATTATATTATATGACACATTATTTTGTCCACATAAATGTAAATTATAATATTAATAAAATATGAAATAATACAATTTATGATTCAAGTATTTAAATTAAAATTTTAAATTTTGTATTATTATTTAATCCTTTTTAAACAAAAGTATTTCAATAGTGGTATTGATTTTACAAAACTGGTATAGTTTATTTTTATTTTATTTTATGTAATTGTATTAACATTCTATTTTACACGTATTTATCTTTTAGAAGCCATAATTTAAATTATATTAGGTTCTTAAATATAAAAATTAAATAAATATTTTTTAAATTTTAATTATAAATTTAAAATATTCTATAAATTATAATAATATAAAATTATATGTATAAATAAAATACAATTTTTGTATAATTTGTTATTTTATGATTTTTGTACTTTGGAAAAAAAATATATAAATCAGTGACTATAATTTGTCTAGCTTTTATCGTGTAATATCCTTATCCTATTATATATTTTTTCTATTCTATTACATCATATGAATCAATAAATGAGAACAAAATTCTACAAAGAGTAAATTTGGAAAAGTTGGAAGTGAGGCAAACGAATACTACTTCAGAATAACAAAGCCCTTAATGCGTTATTGTGAGATGGGTCTTGAACACCATTAATATTAATCAAGAACCCCAAAGTTTTGGGCAAGAAAAAAAACCTAGTAACTATTAATTTTTACTATTTGCACCTATGATGTAGTAAAATACTATTCACACTGTCACTTTTCCTAACTAGATGACCCATTTTTTAAGTTTTCTACTCATAAGATATACTTGTTAATCAATCTTTTTATTGATGGTACTCATTCCTCAATAGTCTAAGACCAACTCTTCTAACACTCTACTAAGAATACAAACAGATTTAATTACATTATTTTCTCTTATAACCATTCATATCTTACAAATTGTGTTTGAATTTGTAATTATTTTTTATGGAGAATTTGAAATATTTTGCAGTGTATATGTAGGAATTTAAAAGATATTGAAATTTATAACTACTTTGATTATGTAAGATTAAATAATTTTAAATTTAACCTACGAATTCAAATTTTAAAAAAATAATAATTTATGTATCTTTATCTCATATTATCTTTTTAATTTAAATTTGAACATGATATCAGTGACTTTTAATATTAAAATATTGTTGAAATGATTAATTTTTCATTAATACTAATTATAATATTTTATTAATTTTGACACTAATTATATTTTTATTTAAATTGTCAGGATTATTTTTATTGCTTTAGTTGTAGACTAAATATTATTTCACGTCCAATACTAGTCAGAAATTTTTTATAAATAGCTAAAACGACCATTATTCTTTTATAAACATGAACTAGATGTTTTATGCCATTTTTATAATTATAATGTTGTTCATATCTACCCAGTTATATTTTATCATCTATGTTAATATTATTTGTTGTCAATAGTTTATTATGATTTTTTTTAGTAAAACTTTTGATTAACATAAAAATATTAGGATTTTTTTACTTAATATTCATCGGAAAAATTGACTAAAAAAATTCAATAAACAATATCATAAAAATAATATCAATTAATTTTAACATAAATAATTGTGATAAATATTTTAAAAAGACAATTTCAACTAACACGTGTCAAAGTGAAAATAAAAATAACATCAAACAAAATTATTAAAAAAATTGATATTGATGTGGTTTAATTGTTAATAATCATTTGAGGTTTAAATAATTTTTATATTTAATATAATTTAAATATTTTATTAAAAAACAAACTCAATAAACTTTAATTTACTATAAAAAGAGGTTGCTAAACAAGAAAACATTTCAAAATAATAAAATTATACTCATGATATTACTAAAATAGTAGAAGAAATATGTGTTTAATAATCTATGATAACAAACTTTGTCTATTAGTTAATAATTATTGTTATCATAGGCCATTTATCAATGTAATTTACTTTAACACTGTCCTAGAATCACAGAAAAAATAACATTTAAAATAAAATAAAATAAAATAAATAATTTAGATATACTGTATATATACATGGTTTATGTAATTATTCAGAATTAAAATCTAATAAAATCATTTATTATGTAAATTTTCAAAATTAAAAAGTCATAGAAATAAATTGTGTAATATTTTATGTTAAATTTTTTTTTTTAAAATATTAACATAGTGTTAAAAATACAGAATGTTTTGGTTTGAATATGAATTAAAATGGAAACACATTGAAAGCATGAACACCAACAACCGGTCCAGATTTCGGAACCTTCTTTGACTGTCCAAAACCAAAACGAATGGATCCACACGTGTGTATCAGTGGCTTAATCCAACGGTGAAGAATTTGGTCAACACCATGATACAGCGGATCAGAGTGCATGCAGTGATAAGCAACAGTGGGATGTGACAGCGCCGCCAAGACATCACATAACGAGGTTTGTTCTCAATGGAAGAAAAATGAAATGTAATAATTTTGTCATGTTTTTCTATTCACCTTTGTTTAGTTGACAGAGTAATGTAGAAGGTTTATTTTCTTACAATTTATTTGGCATCTTATGAAAACTTGTTTTTTGTTTTTCACTTCGTCACTTAACTATACCATCGGCATCGCCAACTATTTTCACCTCATAAACCTTTTTAATTTTTAATCATTTTCTTAAGTAGATATTGTAAAAATATAACAAATTAACATTATTGGTAACCACATTATGTAAAACACATAATATGAAAACTTATTTCCAAGTCAACTGTTGTCACTTGTGGTCCTACATATTTTGATAATCTCCGTGGAATCTATATAGTATCTTTATTTATTTTTTATTTTTTATTATAGAACCAACTTTAGTCAACTAAATTTAATATAACACTGAGTATTTCACTGTTTTTTTTTCTTTTTCATATTAGTAAGTTCTGTGAACTTCTTTTCCGTTTATTGTATCGTTTATATTATCCTTTTAGTATTGTTTTTCTTCGGAAATTAAATTTGTAAGTCTCATTTGTTACTTTCTAAGTTAAAAAAACAGCAATTTTTTTTAAACATTAGAGTAAGTAACTCTTGTTTTGAGGAATCATTCAACTTTCTTTTTTCACTTTATGTAAATATCATAGTTTTAATTAATTAATTATTAGATATTTGAGTCAATATTTAAAACTATTTTAAATCAATATATCATCTAAATTATAAATTGAGAGAACATTGAATATATATTCTTCAAAGAATTTGAAATAAAGTTTGTATTGTTTATTTCAAAGAATTTAAAGGTAAAAGTAAATAGATTTGAATGAGAAGTTTGTGAAAAATTGTAAAATTTTTGATGGATGTGATAAATAAAAAAATGTTGTGATAGATTAAAATATAAAATTACAGTTTTATCATTGTCATTAAAATAAATAGAAAATAAGATCTTATTATTTTTATTAATAATATTATTACTATTATTAAGATCAATAATTTTTTATTATTACTACGATTATTATTATTATTATTATTATTATTATTATTATTATTATTATTATTAATCACCCACATATTTTGCTTCTCCACTTTCATATCAACGCACCAGAATACCAATACCAATGTAATGACCATTTCATAATTTTGCTTTCAATCCTCTCAAATCCTCTAGTCTCAAGAAATATGGGTTTTAATATTATTTTGTCAAATTCGTACCCAAAAAATCCACACAAATCAAATGAAGTAAACAACATGCATTTGTCATTGATTGGGTATGAGTATTAGTATGGGAAATACACGTTTTTTCCATTTGGGTATGGGAATAGGAATGAAAATGTACTTATCTATCATGTTCCCATTTGCGTTATAATACACATCCTCACACTATCTATTTCTCCATTTAAATTATTAAAATATTTATAATTTATTAAATAACCTTATTTATTAATACTCACACACACACACAC
>Ga0214542_1001601_pt1 | contig 46585 bp, 24 predicted proteins | sample CNSS1metaG_FD_160096 | JGI IMG/M metagenome (GOLD analysis project Ga0214542, IMG submission 160096) | Root nodule microbial communities from cowpea collected in UCLA plant growth center, Los Angeles, California, USA - CNSS1 | ecosystem: Host-associated > Plants > Roots > Nodule | place: USA... | reverse complement strand
AGTGTAGGCCTAGGTGCAATTGCGTGGATGCATTGCTCCTAGGGGGAGTTCTTGATTGGTAGATCAAGTTCTTGGGTTTTAGGTTCTAGAATTATATAGGTGTTCTTGTAATTCTTGGATCCTAATTATATTAGTGGAATCCTCCTAAGTGGGTTTACTTAGGAGAAGACTAGACGTAGATCTTTTTGAATAGAACTAGTATAAACTGTTGTGTCTTGGTTTTTCTCTTCTCTTACAATCTTTCTTAATTTCCTTAAACAGTCCATTAACACAGAACTGCGAAATTGATTAATTGGGTTATAAAACTTAAAGACTCTTTTAAGATTCAACTTAAACAAGTGAAAGACTAATTAATCAATTCAGATCCCTTTCTAGGTTGAGCTATTAGACAAATTTGTTTTTAACACATTTTAATTAAAATTGGGACTAAAATGAACAAAGCAAACGAATATAGATATTGAATTGAACAAAAATAACGAATGTATGAATTGAATTGAACAAAAATAACGAATATAGGAATTAAATTGAACAAAAAGAAATAACACAACCACAAGTTGACATGTGGTAGTGACACTAACATGTGACACAATTATGACTTGACACGTGGACAATTTTTTTAAATTAAAAAAATTACAAAAATAAAAAAAAAATCAAAAGAATCTGGAGCTGACACGTGCATTGTTAACAAAGTTAAGTATTTAAACCTCAATTGTTAAAATAACTAAATTGACCAAAATTTGATGAAAATGGGAACCTAATTGAACGCAAAACGAAAATGATTACCAAATTGAACAAACACAACAAAAATAGAGAGATCAATGTGTATTTAAGCCAATTTTTTTGATGAAAATGAAAGAAGCCGATAAATACTCCATAAAGAACATTGTATAAAACAATTAATGTACTCACTTATAGATTAGAATTGAAATAATTTCCTTTAAAAATTATGAAATCATTATTATTTTGAATTGAAAAAATGCTAAAAAGAAATTCGGTTATGATTACTGTTGGACAAGAAAGAGTAAATATTCTCAAATTTAAAATTAATAAATATATAACTTTTTACATTATTAATTTTATCCAAAATAGAAAAGAAAATATTTTATTGAGATAAACGTGTAATTACGAAATTATCGTGAATTTTAACTATAATAAAAAATCATGGTTATAAATGATTCTTCATCATAAAAATTAATCATGAATAAGATACTAATTATACATAATATAATAATTATTGTGAGGGAAACTATTTTAGGTATAGTGTTAAAAATAAAGATGTGCGTTAAAATTTGAGATAGCTTATAAAATGATATATTAAAATAGGCATTGTACATCAATGAATTTTATAAGCATGGAGATGTTAAAATGAGCTCTATTTATTAGGGGTTCAAGTTGGATTTTGTTGGAAAAATATTTATTTTTTTAAATAAATTCTAGTAGCATTGAAAAAGTGGATTGATTCATAATCAATCAACAATAATCTTTTTGAGTCAATCCATTATTGTAATAAATATATAATATAAATTTAAATAACAAAATATTTTTAATTCACTAAATCCACCGACTCGCCAAGGATTGAGTCAAGTTACAAAATTTTCCCTTACCAAAACATAAATTGAGTTGAACTAACTCAGATTTAATTTAACCTTTTTTGAGTCAATTTATGTAAATCGAGTTAAATTGACTCGGATTTAGTTCAGCTGAGACAATTTATGTAAGTTGGGTTATCTCACTTTAACACCTAAGGATAATGTCACTGGAAAATGCTCAAGTTAGAAAGATTAAAAAAGTTTTAGGATATAAGATATATTTTGAAAAAATAAATCATTAGAAAAGAGTCAATTTTACTCAACTAAAATTCTTAGGAAATGGCAAAAAGTTGTAGGCAAATAAAAAATACTAAAGAATTACTAATGATAAATACATTTGTAGTGTTTAAAAGATGAGATTGATATGATTTTTCATGAACCTTCTTCTTACAAGATATTGACAAATTTGACCATAAAATATATATTATAATGTATTAGAGCAAGATCTTGGATGTGTATTGATATAAGAAAGAAGAGTAGTAACATATAAGTTGATAAAGCTACGACCACGCGAGTCAAATTATTATACTCATGATTTGAAGCTAGTTTTCATCATGGTGTTTACATTAAACATATTATATGGGTTAATATTAAGATTTGGAGTCTTCACTTATTCGAAAAGTCTAATAATGTGTTTGGATAAGGTATTTTAAAACAAAATTTTTTTCTTTTATAGAATTTGAAATATTTTATGATAAAATATGGTGTTTGATTATGAAATTTTGAAAGAAATTAAAATTTTATAATATTAGAGTAATTAGATTACTTAAAGTTAAAGAATTTAAAATTCCACCTAAAAGGTAAGAATTTGAAATTCTTCATATACTCAAATTTATATTTTGGTCTTAGTAATTTTGGTCGACTTGAGTTTGAGTATATTTGGCACCTGAGTCTAAGCCTACTTGACTCAAACCGGTTGTAGATCGACTCGACTCGATCTAAGTTCTCTTCGACTTAGTTTGCGCTTACATTGAAGGATTAAACCTATCATCAACATCATTTGGTTACAAATAACTCAACTTCTATACTCTCATATTGAAACTTATTTCCCTTGGCATCTTTGTTTCTTGTAATACCCGGAAAAATTAAATAAATAAGTAAATATTTATTTAATAAATGCAAGGGCGGAAATCCCGAAGTTAATTAATATGGAGGGAGAAGATAAAGAATAGTACTAGCTCAAGTGGTTGAAAGTACTTGGTCATGTTGAAAGGACTTAAGTTTGAGTCTTGTGTATGTCATTAGGGTGTTAATTTAATTATTTTATTATTTTAATAAGATGTTGAACCATGGGGCTTGATAATATAATCCGAAATGCATAAGAATTATCAAGAAATATGAAATTGGCTTGTTGGTTAGGCATTTGCTTAGTACTTGTGTGGTTGTGTAAGAAGAAAGTGAGTTTTGAGAATACCAATTCATGTGGACTCACATTTGTTTAATTGTACCAGTATATGGTGGCATTGAAGGTATACCAGGCAACACATCAGGGTTAACCAAAATTTATAGGTTTCTGCCTAGCGACAAGGAATACCCCCCAAGCGACAAACGTTGAATGTGTTGGTTTCTCTATTTTTATGAGTTCCAAAATATTTCGATTATTGGATACATTCTTCTGAATATTTGATTAATGATGTTTTGTGATTGTTGCGAATTACCATGTATTGATGGTTCTTTGATGATTGAATGCTTACAAGGGCATGTGGGTTAACTTTGGGGTTTGGGAAGAATAGGAGATCATGATACACGGGATAGAATTGTTACAATTGTCGAGTTAGCTATTTAAAACTAACCTATAAGAAGGCTAGAACCACAATTGAATAACTCTCAATTGAAATAGACTAATAGAAGTGAATCATGGGGAATTTAGGGTTCGTATAAGAGCAGAAAAATCTGGAAGTGCCCAGAATTTTATGCACCGCCTGACAGTACATGAACCGCCGCTAAGCGACACATAAATGCAGATGTGCACACTAGTTTTGCTCTGTGTTGGGCGTTCTTGGGGGCTTATATGGGAATTATGTGAGTAATATTCGTTAATTGGGCATAAGGGGTTGGAAAGGGAATATATGCATGTAATGTAATTAAAGTTGTGTATGATTATGTGATGATTCAGATTAAAAGACTGTAAAAGTAATATTTTGCCATGTATACACACACACACACACACAAACATACGAGTGTGTTGGTCTATGATTCAGTAGACAATTATGATTGGACAAACATCTTTGTTGATTTGGATTGTATGTTGAGTGCTTGAGGTTCCTTCGAACCTACTTCAAAGTGTCAAAAACCAATAGTAGTAACACTACTGGTGTGGCACCTGGTGACACGGGGTGTACCGCCAGGCGATAGGAGAAACCATAGAAGTCTTCGAACCCGTGGCGCCTAGCAGTGAGGGTGGTCCCGCCAGGCGGAAAATGATCTGGCAGAGGATCTAAAAGCTCGTGGCGCTTGGCAGTTTGAGGTGGTCGTTAGGTAGTCTCGAGCACGACTTCGCCTAGCAACGTGGGTGATGCATCTGGCGGTTTCAGGTGCAGAGTTGGCTCGTAGTGAAGGATTCTACACAGCTTTGCATGGAGGCCTTGAGGCGATGACTTGTTGGCGGCACATTTATGAGTGGTAGCTTGTAATGGGGCTAAACACGCAACCATTTTAGGTTGGAGCCTGATGGTGTTGGAATTCCAATGTGAGTGTGCTAGTTGTGGCTAGTACGGATGGTTCACTTGATTGCCCTCCACATTTGTAGCCCGTGAGGCTGGTAGTCTTGTGATGAATACGAATTGTGGTCCATATTGGGGAGCTCCACTCGGTGTTAGGATTGTAGTCCATTACAGGATAATTCTCGCATGTGGTCTATATGGTGGTGGCCTGTAAACGAAGGGGCGAGTAAACACTCGTGGCAGCAAGTATCGACCAATGTAATCATCAAAGGGTGTAAAATCAAGAGGCGGACAGTAAAAGAAGTGAATGCCCGGTCTAAGGGTTGTAGGCCTTCATAAGAGGTTGAGTTGATTTTATATGCTTGGGATGATGGCTTTAAGGTGGAGACTTGCTAGAGCATTCCTTGAGTTGTGGCTCGGAATAGCATCCATTGAGTTGTGGCTCGAGATGGAGGGTAAACATGTGGCGATCCCAGGTTGTGGCCTGGTGATATTGGAAACCCGTGTGAGTGTATAAGTTGTGGCTCGTAAGGATGGTCTCTACTTGATTGGGCAACCACGAGTATTGGCCAGTGATGTAACTAATCTTGTGTCGAGAGTAAGAATTGTGGTTCGTATTGGAAACTCCACCTGGCATTATGGATTGTAGTTCGTAACAGGATAGTCCCACAAAAGATATATTAAGGTCATCATTTGGGGACATAGAATGTGTATGAACATGATGGTGGTCATGTTTTCTAGTATTGGAGGATAGTGGTTCTTAGATAGGTGTGTATACTCTTTATATTGATGATCAGTGATTTATACTGTTAGTTCACCCTATATGTTTGTGTCTGGTGATGATCGTGTAATTTGATACATAGAAGCAGATGATGTCGTAAGTGGAGCTATGGTTGCTCAGAGTCGAAGAGGGGCTAGCTTAGGAAAGCTTTTATGGAGTTTTTATATTTTCTTGTAAAAAATTATTTATATTAGACTATGAATTTAAAATAGTTGGTTGGAAATATGTATTTTGAATTATGATGAAATAATAAACGTTTAAATTCTCCAGTGTTTTAGGAAAGAAGTTTTATTAAATGTGATTTGGTTATTTCATATAATTTTTTTTTAAATTAGTAATTTCCAGCTAGGATGTTACATTTCTACTATCTTTCAATTTTAGCTTAGATTTTTAATTTTTAGGAAGTTTAAGGAGTTGCAACATCGTCGAGTGTTATCCATTCGCGCCTAACGCGTTTTTAACTCTTTCTCACTGTCTCGATACCGCTCGGTGCCACTTGATTGGCTCCTAGCACAATCAAAAAATATTAGTCCCTATTATGATACTGCCCAACCCAACCAAAAAATGCAGAATTTTCAAGCAATGAAGTTCAGAAACATTTCACTATACGTGTTGAGTGAATACCTACTTTTTCTCTCTATAACATGTAGTTTACCTTTGAAAAACACCTCTAACAGGTGGTATCATGAGCAGTAAGGTTAAGGACTTGTATTAAAGGGTGTACTCATGGCAAAATGAGGTGGAAATTTCTTGTCCAATCTACTCGTTCTTGACAACAAGAACTTTGACTATTGGGTGATAATGATGGAAGTTATTATTGGTTTTTATGAAGAAGTCTGGAAACTGTGAGAGATGGTGTCCATGAGCAGGATGATGTTACACCCAAGAAAAAAGATTGCAAGGCCCATTGTTTGCTTCATCAATATGTGGATATGGTGAATTTTGGAAAAATATCGAAAACAAAGATATCAAAGGAGGCTTGGGACATCCTGTAGAAGGCAAATGGAGGTTCTAAGAAGACCAAGAAGGTGAAGCTCCAGTCTTTTAAAAGGCAATATGAATTTTTGTCCATGTCTGAATAAGAAACATTGGCTGAATATTTCAATAGGCTTCAATTGTTGGTAAACTCAATGAGAGCTTGTGGATAAGTTATCACAAATTAGTATATGTTGAAAAGATGTTAAGAACAGTATTATCTAAGTTTGATTATGTTGTTGCAACAATAGAGGAATCCAAAGACATTGAAAAGACGAAGATAGAAGAATGTCAAGGATCATTGGAAGCCCATGAATTAAAGATGTTAAACAAGAATTCTGACAAGAAAAGTGATAAACAAGCACTATAGGTACAAGTGTCGAGCAAAGGTGGCTCCACTCGTGGCAGGTGTAAAAGGAACAAATCCAAATTCAATAAAGAAAGGCGCTCAACAAATCAAGATCATTCAAATGGTGGAGAAAAATCATATTTCTCTAACAAAACTAGCAAAGGTGGTTTCGGTGGAAGAGGGAGAGGGGGAATGAAATTGCCAGGTTTGAGAAAGATTCAATGCTACAATTGTGAAAATTTGGGACATTATACAACTGATTATTGGCACGACAAAGGGAAGCAGAAAAGGAGTGTGGATTTGAAGCACATGTCGCCTTAGATGAATCAGATGAAGAACCAATTTTATTGATGGTTACTACACATGATGAAGAATTTATGTCAGAAAATTGGCTTCTTGACACTGGATGCAGTAACCATATGATTGGGCATAAAAAATATATTTTAAATCTTGACACTAGCAAGAAAAGCAATGTTAGGCTCGCAGATGATAACACAATCAAAGCAACTAAAATTGGAGATATAGTAATCAAGAAAGTGTGTTTGTATGTTCCAAGGATGAAGTGTAATTTATTGAGTGTTGGGCAATTGGCGAAAAAGGGATTTTCCGTCAACATGAAAGGATAATTTTTGAACGTGTATGATTCAACTCAAAGACTAATTCTGAAATCTACTCTCTCCAAAAATAGGACATGTCACACAAGGTTGTATCAGATTGAAAATGTAAGCAATGAATGAAATGGTGACTAGACTGTCTATAATCTCCATTCTTGACAAGGTGTGTGAAGGTTGTTTGTTTCGTAAACAACCTAGAACAACATTCAAGTCACACATGCATATGAGAACAAAAGAGGTGTTGCATGTAGTATACTCAAATGTGTGTGGGCCATTTGAGATATCATCTTTGGGTAAAAATCAATACTTTATCACATTTAATGAGTATAGCTATACAGAGTGGTTGTATTTGATAAAGGCCAAGAGTGAGGTGTTTTTTTATCTTCAAAAGATTCAATATTTTGGTGGAAAAGCAAAGTAGAAGGGTTTTGAAAGGAGGTGGATAATACACATTCATTGAATTCATCAATTACTGCACAGAGAATGAGATTCAGCATAAGGTGACAACCCCATACACCCCACAACATAGTGGCCTTGTGGAAAGAAGGAATAGAACCATTCTTGATATGGCTAAAAGCATGTTGCGTAAAAAGAAATTTCACACATTCATTTTAGGGCAAAGTAGTGTCAACTGCTATCTATGTTCTAAACTAATGCACTACCAAATAGTTTATGAACAAAGTTCCAAAAGAAATTTGGTTTGACAGAAAACCAGTGCAGAGCCTTTTGAAGGTTTTTGGGTTTGTGCTACAAACACATCCCATATGCTTAGACAAGAAAGCTACATGACAAGAGCACAACCATGATATTGGTAGGATATCATCTTACAGTAGCTTACAAGCTATATAATCCAACAACCAGAGAAGTTTGTATGAGCAGAGATGTGGTTGTTGATGAAGCAAATTTGTGGGACTGGATGACACAGTCATGAACTCAATAAGCAGAATGTTTCTATGGTTCTTGGAGGTGAAGAAGAGAATTTTGATGGTGAAAATATTAATGAAATAGTGCATGTGGTGCCTGTGCAGTAGCAAACACATAGAGAAACGAGACAGAGATGTCTACCAAGATCATTGGTGGATTTTGAAATTTTTCCAGATAATGTTGTGAATGATAAAGGAGATCTGGTGCACTTTGTGTTACTAACTGAAGCAGAACCTATCAATCACCTAGAGGCTTTAAGACAAGAATTGTGGAAAAGATTAGGATGCCCTGAATCTGACATGTCTATTGGGCTGAATAACATGAAGCTCAGAATTATGGATGTATTAAAAACTCCCTAATAAAAAGGGAATTGGTCTAGGGTCAATTCAGTAACAAAAAAAAGAGAAGAAGAATTGTAAGTCATTGAGAAGAACCATGCTTGGTTTTTAACTGATTTACCTATTAATAAGAAAACCAATTACGCTAAATGGGTATTTAAGTTAAAACTTAGTCCTAGTGGAGCCATTACCAAGAGGAAATCAAGGTTGGTTGCAAAGGATTTTCTCCAAAAGAAAGGTCTAGATTATTCTAAAGTTTTTACACAGGTAGCCAGAATTGAAAACATAAGCTAGAGGTTACGTTGACAAATGGAACAAGATGACCTTTATTTCAGATGGATGTGAAATCAACATTTTTTAATAGACCTCTTGAAGAAGAGGAGTATGTTACTCAACCCCTGGATTTGTGGTGACAGGGTGTGAAAATAGTCTATATGTTGAAGAATGTCTTATATGGCCTGAAACAGGCATCGTGAGCTTGGAACAAGTTAATTGATGCATTCATGATCAAACATGATTTTTAGGAATGTCCAGTAGAGCATAGAGTATATGTGAAGCTTAAAATTGGTGTGGACTTGATACTAATGTGTATCTATGTTGATGATTTACTAATTATAGGGAGTAACATCACTGAAACAAAAGTTTAAACGTGTCTTAATGATGGAATTTGAAATTACTGGCCTAGGAAGGTTGAGATACTACATAGAAATGGAATTTTTTTAAACTAAGAAGGGAAATGTTGAAGAAATTTAGCATGAAGAAATTTAGAATGGAGGAGTGTAATCTTGTAGCAACTCCGTAGAGGTCAAAGTTAATGAACTTGCACATACAAAAGAAAATTTCCGGAAGAGATGTTTCAAAATATATTTCCAAATTTAAGAATAACTTTCAAAACACATATTTTGGAATTTCTTTTTGTATTCGAGAATGAAAGTTTCAAAATATATTTTAGGGTTTAGGATATATTTTCAGATCAGAATATATTTTGAAACAGTCAATCTGCAATGTATATTTTCATACTTTTTAAATTGATTGTTTTGAAAGACATTTTCTAAACCTAAAAATACTTATGGAATACCTAAAAAGTGTAAAAAAAATAAAGTGATGCAGAGATTTTGATTATAATTTTAATGAAGGATATTTTGGAGATTACAATTTTTATGGGAGTGTACAAAGATAAAAGGTAGTGCAAGAATAAAAGACCGTTAATTCATAACCAAAGACCCACTATATTCTTAGACTATAACCACCAAGATGACATATTTTTTAGAGTGAGTGAGCACCCATTAAAGGGATTTTTCCTTTTGCACGCCATAGTTTCCTTCTACACATGCATTGGTGTCCAAAATCTTAAAATTATCCTTCCATACAGTTTGGTCCGGAAATTTTCAGATTTAATAATTTAAAACTTGAAATTTAAAAATTAGTTTTATATTTTGGATTACATAACCCAAAATCATTTATTTTTAAAGTTATTTGCACAATTCAACACAAATTTTTAGATTATTTAATTTAAACATCGATTTTAGATTATATATTTTTTTATTAATTTTTGTACTTCTAGATTATTTAATCTAGAATTAATTATTTCATTTGTAAAGGAGTCAATCCAACTATTTTGTTTTATATAAAGTTTTGATCTGAAACTTGTTTTACAATCCGAAAATGAAACGAAGTTTTGATCTTCAATTTCTAAATACTAAATTATTTCTAGATTTGAAAAAGTTAACTTTGAATTTGTCAATTAGAAAGTAAAAGTAGTTAGTTTTGAATTTTCAATAAGAAAGTGAAAAAAAAAAAAGAACAAAAGAATTCTGTTATTCGAAAATATATTTAAAATTCTACCGTTCAAAATATTAAACAATATTTTGAATTCTATAATTTAAAATACAACATCCAAATGTTTAAATTCTGTCTGAAGTTATGATATCCCGATACTTCAACTTTGGTCACGTAGGTATATGTGTTTGACATGTATTTGTGTCCGATACTTTAGGATACTTTACCAATATTTATCTAATGAAGTATCTAATTTATAAAATCATAGTACACTACAAGAAAATATTTAAATAATGAATAATTTTATGACAACAAATATTGATCACTATATAGTGACTAATTTAGGTACCAATTTAAAAACTAAATTGACAACTAAAATAGTTTCAAAAAATTATAATTGGTTTCTAAATTGATAATAAATTAATAAGTAAAATAGTCTCTATTATGAATTGTTTCTAAATTGTTCATTAATATTAGCTACCAAGGTTTTTTGACTATCAAAATATTTGGTTTCTAAATTGGTCACTAACATTAGCTACCAAGGTTTTGGCTACCAAAATAATTTGTCTCTAAGTAAAATTGGTCTTTAACCTATTTTTGGTTACTAAAATTGGTCATTATTTAAGAATTTTCTTGTAGTAGTACTTTTATGATGACAATAATTTATATTGTTTATGTTGACAACTTCAATACTATAGTTTTAAATTGGATTCACATAATAACAACCATATATTTATTATGTTTTTATGAATTATTGTACATTTTTTAATATTCATATATCACATATCTATTATGTATCATTTCCTAATATTTTCAAAATAAATGTATCAACGTATCGGATACGTGTCGTATCCACGTATCCGATACACATATCGTCTCTGTGCATCATACGTCTAAAGGGATACTTTTGACATTTTATAAAAGTGGAGGAATAAAGAAATTACGGGGTGCAAAAATTAAGAGTCAACTAAAGTTGACTAACTAAAGAGGTATATGTGGACCGGCCCACGAACGAAATTAAATTGAGCTTTTTATAAGCTAAAATTAATTTTCTGTCATCTAACTTACCTAGACTTTTAATTTTGAATTTATAAACTAATTTTAACTTGTACAAAAATTATTTTTATTTTTTCAAAAGCATTTATGTAAAAATGATTAGAGGGAAAAATGTAAATTTTTTATTTTTTATGGAATTGTGGCGTATGGCTAAAATATTGCACATTATAAACAGTATAAAATTAATAATGCACTAAACAATATTAAAAAAAAAACACAATATACAAACATTACATATATGAACATTCGGAACTCATATAGTTACATTCTGATAGTAAAATTTAAAATTCTCATGAGGACTCTCTACATTCAAATTTCTTTTTATTTTTACTTTATTTGAAATTTCGATGTATTAATTAGAAAATTAATTTAATTAGGATTATTAAGTTAACCTATTATTTGATTTTTGAAGGTGTATAAGTAAAAAAACAATTCTCCAAAGTTTTTATAGTGACAAGCTCATGCTACTAATTAAATTATTGTTTTGTAAACAGTTTCTTCCCTGAATGGATTTATGTTGAAAAATCTGTGAAGAAGTAAGACAATATATAAGTAGCCATTTTTGCAATGCTTAAAATTAATAATCTGAAGATCAAATTTTCAAACAGTATACGGAAAGAAATTAATGAAAGTTTTTATATTACAGACAATTGTTTGAAAAATGAAAACAAAAATGTTAAAAGGCTAAATGGAAACAATAAACGGAGAAAATAAAAAAAATGTATATTATTATACACAAAAATTATTTAAAAGGAATTTTTTCTCAGAAAAAAATAATGGCCACATGGTCCTGTTATGCAAAGGTAGTAACTAATAGTTCAATCTATACAAAAAAATTTAATACACAAATAAGCATGCCCCCACAAGCATGGATTACTATTTATTTAATTGGGAGCTTTAAAATAATGTATCAATCATGTCAATGAAAAAAAAAAATCTATTTATTATCTTCGAGGAGGAATGTTAACCGCAAGAAAATCCTTTTAAGTTAAGGCCTACATTTCATTAATAATGTAAATAGCTTTATATAATAGATTCATTAATTGTGTGATTAGACTTTAAAAAGACATTTTTATTTATAAAATTTAGACATAAAAAACATTTATCAACCATTCTAGACTTCTTTAAATAGAAAGATGAGATCACATTCATTATTCTTTTAAGAAGAAAAATAAACATGATCAAAAGAATTCTGATAAATATTGATAAATAATTTTTGCTAAAATAATATATTTAAACTAAATGTAGTTTTAATGCATAATTCCTATACAAAGTTGTTAGAACTTTTACAAGGTAGTGTAATAAACTTTTTTTCTTCTACACGTATATTGCATTAATTTTATTTCACATGTGAAGAAAAATATTGAATAAGTACATCCTACTTAACTAAATCTGACTATAATTATAGAGAAAATTATATTAAAAAGTATTGAAGAAGTTTTTAATTGAGAAAAGTCTTAATAAGATTGGGAAATATTTGAATTTGGTTATTGAAAAAGGAAGATAATTGTGACGTGGATGATGTAAATATTGAAAAGATGGTGAGAATTAATAAATACATAAGGGACGGCATTGATTGAAGCATGCATGGTGAGATTGAAAAGGAAACACTTTGGTGAAGCACATTGGAGATATTGTTGATAGGGTCCAACACGATCCTACTCTTTTTAATTCCTTGGGCCCAAATCTAACCTTCACTACCTAAACATAACACCAACTTTTCTTTATCACCACGTACCATCTATTACTATCTTCTACTCAAATATTAACCCTACTCAACTGTTTACGAACTTTGTTTATACTTTTCTCAGAAATATTTATTCACTTTTTACAACATATAAAAATTAATAACAATAATAATCACCAGAGAAAACTACTTCTAGGAAAATATTAAAGTATTGTATTAAAAATAACTTAATTAGTAATTTTATTTCCAAAATTTAATTAACTTTTAACTTATTTCACATATTCTTTTTCTCTCAAGAATTTTATTTCTTTGAAAAGATTCGAATGAGTCTTTATTTTTATAAGAACATGATTTGATTTTGTTTAGAAATATTTAGTGTCAAAATATGATTTTATCATTGTCAAAATTTTAATCATCTTTTACTTAGAAATGTCACATATTAAAATCAGATGAGTAAAAAAAAATGACCTAAATTTTAACACGTGACAAATTTAGATTCTGGTATATGACATATTCATATTGTGTTACCAATTTAAAAATTTATACTTAAAGATCTTATATAGAAAAGAAGAGATGAGTCCATTTAAGGAAAGACAATTTACACTTTACAAATTTAATTTTGTAAAAGTAAATTATATTTAAATTTATTTTCTACTACAATATCGTTATTTATCTCAACAAGATTTGTTGGACCTTGTTGGTATTTATTATTTAATAAAAATAAAAATTGCAAAAATAAAAGTATTTTTCTAACCTATAGAAAAAGAAGTGATTAGAAAAGGTGTTGGGTCCCCCAGGCCCTGGGAGAAGGCGAGGGTTTTATGTGTGGCAGAAGATTTAAGTAATTTATTGCGCGGTGTGAGATAGCAACGCCCTTTGTTTCCTTACATCCACGAGTTTCCGCCCAATCAATGAAGCATAGGTTGCAAATGAATCAGAATTTGAATTTTAGATATAGCCACGTTTCTTCACTTCTCTTCTTTTCTTTCTTTGCTTCCTTCGATAAATAATGCAAACAATATTAATACAATATTCTTATGATGATTGCATCTGTGTGTAGCTACCAGGTGCTCCTTTACCATGTTATAAGTAGTTGGTAATACTTTATTTATCAACATGCCTTTTATAACTTCGACAACCGCTAAAAACTTTTTCATATTTTTTAAACTATGGTTGATGGATTAGAACAAAGAATATTTTTCGAGAATTCTATATTAATATTTAGTGGAAGTTATTGTTGCGGGTTGCACAATTGTCCCGTAGTGGAGATTGGGTGGATTAAGTCACAATTTAAGTGAGATTTCTAATAGAACAATTGTTAAGGGGAAAATTATTGCAGGTGACATCAATTGTCCTATGACAAAAGCCAAGTGGGTCGGGTTACAATCGAATCGTGATATTTGAGCTTGTTTTATACTCTTGAATAAAAAGAGTTACGCCATTACTAGAGGTTATAGTTTTTTGCCTAGTGATAAGCATTTGATCCTAACAATTAGTATCAGAGCCCATTGTTAAGGGGGAGATTGTTGCTGGTTGCACAATTGTCCCATGACGGAGGTCGGGTGAACCATGTCACAATCCAAGTGTGGGATTTCTATTAGGACAATTGCTGAAGGGGAGATTGGTGCAGATGACATCAATTGTCCTGTGACAGAGGCTAAGTGGGTCAAGTCACAATTGAATCATGACACTTGGGCTTGTGTTATACTCTTAAGTAAAAAGAGTTATGCCCTGACTAAAGTTGATAGCTTTTGGCCTGATGGTAAGCGCTCGATCCTACCAATTGGTATCAGAATCGAACAAACAATATTTTTCGAGGATCTTATTAAATACACTAACAATTATCTGTTAAATAAAAATGATATAGATGAATTATATTAATTTACCTAAATGTTTGAGTAATGTTCATATTTTTAACAGATTTTATTACCTAAAAATTGATTACAAAGTGAGTACATATAAATTAAGTGTTACTTTTAGTTACATATAAAAATGAATAACGGAGTTGAACTTCAAAATATTTTTCGTAGAAAAAATATACAATGAAGACATCTTTACAAATGAATAATTTGGTCTAGTGGTGAGCGCTAAATCCTAACAATTATCTATTAAATAAAAATGATATAGATGAATTATATTAATTTACCTAAATGTTTGAGTAATATTCATATTTTTAAAAAGATTTTATTACCTAAAAATTGATTACAAAGTGTGTACATATAAATTAAGTGTTACTTTTACTTACATATAAAAATGAATAAAGCACTTGAACTTCAAAATATTTTTTGTAGAAAAAATATACAATGAAGATATCTTTACAAATGAATAATTTGACAAATAGTTTAAGCTTTAATTATTCAGATAGTTTCTGCTTTGGTGGTAGTATATGAATTTTGGTCTCCATTTTAAAAAAAAAGTTTCAATTGTGTCATTACTTCTGAAAAAGTGTTTCAATTAGGTTCACTAAAAATAATATTAACAACATTAACGGTATGTCGCGTATCAATATGTAATTTTTTCATTTTCTTTTAATTTTTTTAATTTTTTTTGCAAAACTTTTTGTTGTCATGTTGGTCCCTGGTGTGCCACGTAGTAGAACAATACCATGCAGCATTGTCCTGTCACGTGGTGTGGTACTATCAGTGTCATGTGTCACATCAAAAACCTGACACATGTCAATAATAATTTTTTGCAAAAAACAAAAAATTAAAATATAATACAGATTGGCATGTATCATGTCGTTAATGTCATTACTAATTTTTCTTTTGAAAAAGACATAATTGAGATACTTTTTCAAAAGTTGGGACACAATTAATTTTTTTTTTTTTAAAGTAGGAACCAAATTGACACATTACCACTAAAGTGGGACCATCCAAGTAGTTAAGCCATAGTTTAATTAGTAATTTGGTCCTTAAATTTAGGTTTTTGATTCGCTTTGGTCTTTATATTTGTTTTTTATTCAATTTAGCCCAAATTTTTTAATTTAAGTCAATGTGATTTCTTCGGTTAAATTGGCGCTAACAACGTTTGAAATGTGCCTTTGTGTCAGTCAAATAAAATGTTTAATTAGTAAGTTGGTCCATATATTTTTCTTCTAACTCAATTGAGTCCCTACATTTTTTAAATGAAGACAATGTGGTCTCTTTTGTGTCAACATCGTTCTCCATGGATCCAATAACGAATCTGAAAGCCACAATTAAGTTCATGTATCCATCTCTAACGATGTAGTAGACAAAAATGAAGAACTTGGATTTGTGATCTTAGATTTAAAGAACTCGATCTTGGATATGAAGGAGACGAACTTGGTGGGATTGTGTTGCCAAAAAAGAGTGTTTGGAATCATACGTGATCACCTCCTAATTATGTTAATGCGTTATTTAAACAATATAGAGACTCAATTGAGTAAAAAGAGAAAATATATAGACCAAATTAATAATTAAATATTTTATTAGAATAACACGTGGTTATCTTCTAAATGATGTTAATGTCAATTTACCGGAAGGGACTATATTGATTCTAATTAATAAAAGGATAATGATATTTTGACTCAATTTTTTTGGCTCACTTTTAATCTACCACTCCAATCAGCATCAAATTATTACATCAGATCACATTATTAAAAAAAAATAAAAATAGATGATCTAATAATAATTGAAGTAATGAGTTAAAAGTGAATCAAAAAATAGGTCAAAATATCATTATCCTTAATAAAAATTAGACTCAATTGAGTCTAAAAACAAATATAGAGACCAAAACAAATATAATACCTAAATATAGAGCACAAATTAAAATATATTATAAGATTTCTTTCCCCAACTATATCAAGACTAAAAACAAATAACACAGGTTTGTAAGCTGTTTTTTTTTTTTTTGTAATGTATGTATTACGATGTGTCCTGCACATATTAAAGTATTATTTTAATAAATTAATATCCTAAAAACTTATTTATAAACCTTGTTTTAATCCATTGAAATTGTCACTCATCTTTCATTTCAAAACTAAATGACATGAAATAAAAACCATTATGTTTTAAAATACTTTCTGTTAGAAGAGTTTTGACCTTAGATTAAAAATACTTCTTGAAGTCTTTTTACTTTAGTTTTTATTCAAATCTCTTGTTGAGGACCCTAACATTGTGATTAGACATGTCAAAGTGAGTCAACTCGACTCACATGAGTTGGCTCACCACGAGTCGGATTGAAAATGAGTGAATCTAACCAAGTTCACTTTATGGTAAGGCGGAAAATTTACAACCCGATTCAACCCACCACGGGTTGATGGGTTAAGTGGTCAACCCAACATAAAAATTATTTATGTATTTATTTTTAAGTATTCAAATATTTAAATAAATTTTTAAGCAACCTATGAGATGACAGACACAGTAAAATCAAAGAACCAATGTCTTGATCATGCTACCAATATATGATGAATTCTTTTCAAGAAAACGTCCATATAGTTCAAGAAAACATGACTAATATTACATATTTTCTATCATGCTATTCAAAAAAATATAAATAAAAAAACTAGACATTTTTGTCATGCTAATTTAGAAAACATTGTTTATAAGACGGTTGCTTGAGTAATTTACTATAAAGATTATAGTTAAAAAGTAAAGTATCAACGTATATAACTTGACAATCAAATTAATTAAATATTCAAACTATTCAAATATTATTGAGAAACATTTTAACATTTAAAAATATGAAATTGTGAACCTATATAATTAGTAGTAGTAAATAATTATTAAAAAAAATTGTAAAAAAGTGTTGGTGGATTAAGTGGGTCAACACACTCTCAATCCAACTCGAACCTGTGGGTTAAGTGAGTCGGGTTGAATTCAACCCACTTTTGTAAAACCTTATTTTTTCTCAACCCAACCCAACAACAACCAAACATTGACTTAAACATCATAGTACTTTTTGCAGGTACCCTACCTCATGTGGCTCGTTGGGAGGGAAGAGAAGTGAAGTCAAACGTCTTAAGCATTTCATATCTATGGTTTTATTGGACTATCCCAATCTTCTGAGAACATAAAGATTTAAATGCACATTACGTTTTAGCTAGATACACAAATATTATATTTATCATAGAATTCCACTAAATATTTAAGTTTCTTAAACTTTCTTTCTTCTAATTTTTAGATTTGTATTTGTCTCCTCGCATATAATCATCTCACTATTCATTAAGGTTAAGGGTGTCTTTGTTTTTTAAGATGGATTTGAGAGGGGGTGAGTGAATGAATTTGAGGAGATTTAAAAGTGAAGTTTGTTTTAAAGGATTTAAAGGTGAGAGTGAAAAGGTTTAGAAGTAAACTTTATGAAAGTTTAGAAATAATTTGGATGATATGATTGATAAAATAAAAGTTTTAATAGATTAATTTGTAAGTTTACATTTTTTCCTTTATATTTAAATTTTATAGAAAATAAAATACAATTACTTAAAGTTAATTTTAAATAAAACAAACTAATTAATTTATACATCTAATTTTATTTATCATATACAATTATTTTCCAATTAATTTAAATTTTCAATTCAATTTTATCTTTCATTATTAGTTTACTTATTGATTAATTTAAATATAATATATATTGTTGAAATAAAATTTATTAAATGGTTATTTTTAAAAGGTTTTGAGTACATGGATAAATCATCATCCAACAATCCATAATACGTGACGGCAATGTGGTCTTTCAATTTTGCATAAATAGTAAATCATCTTGAATATGCTAACATGTGAAGATGAAAATTTTGTATCTCCCACAAATCATCACCTGGAGTCACCTTCAAGTACTTGGAAACAAACAATATTACGATGTCAAAAAAATTTGTATTTGCAGGTATCTACGGATAAAACTCACAATGGATAGAAAATGGATATTCGCGAATAATGGGTACATGATATTTTTAATACCCGCATGTTAAACGGCGCGGATACGAGTATCATAGTATCCGTGGATATCTGTACTCGTGGATACCCATACCTGCTATACTCTAATTTAAATTAAAAAAATAATTAAAATATTAACACATTGATTTTAAATGAGTTGTTTTTTATCAATTGGTTTTAAAAAATCTCCATTTATTTGTAAAATATCATTCAATATTATTTAAAGGGGTTATTTGCACGTTGTTTGAAATTTATAAATGTTATGTATTGTATTTTTATTTGAATTTATAGTTAAAATTTGTTATTAAATATTAAAAATTTATTTTTGTAAATATCCGCGTGTATCCGTGAATATCCATGAATATTTAAAAAATATATGAGTATCTGCATAAACAGATATCCGCATAGATATGAATACGGGTACGAGACAAATTTTTATCTAGTAGATAAGATACGAATGAACTACTATCCGTACCCTACCCATCCCATTCACATCACATGCTCACTTGCATATCTATCCACAAACACAATACATTGTCAAAAGCAAACACAATCTAAAAGAGATATAGACATCTTCTTTATTTGTAAAAGAAGGTTGTTAAAAAAGTTTTCAATAGAATTAATAGATAAATTTTTAATATGACTAGATAATAAATTTTACAATTTTAAACCTGTTATTCAAAGTCAAGATTAAGAATAAAAAACACGCTAATATACAAAGAGTGAATATAGGAGAACATGAAATTAAAATGGATTAGCTACTAAAAACATTAAAAAAAGTTGTATTGATTATTCTTTATTCAAATATTGTTACCTGTTTTATTATATCAAGTAAAAAATTTATTAAAACAAGAAAAGAAATGCTTACCTGAAACGCAAAGATTACCTAATCCAACAGCATTTTCTTCTCTCTGAATGTGAGAAGGCAACAAAGTACGTAACGTAAAAAGGTGTATAATCTGATCTATCCATTATGTAATATCCAAGGAACAAGATAAAAGTCATTTAGGGCATCTAAACGTAATATAAAGCAGTGTAGATTCAGGGTAAAGCGAGTAACGTACTTATTTTAAGTTTCAAGAATAAGAAGAATTCAACAATTTTTTTTTATTACTAATATTTTTCTATTAAATTAATTATAATATCATGTTTAAAAAAAATCAATTTTTTTAGTACTAATTAAATATACTTTTATTAAACTAATTATAAAGTATGTTTAAATTTAAAAAGGCCTAAAAAAATATTTTATTATTAATATGACTCTATTAAATTAATTATAAGTTTATGTTTGGGAATAAAATTTAATTAAATTATTATTAGTGTATGCTAATTTTTATTGGTAGTAAAAATGATAATTAATGAGTTAAAACATATTTTTAGTAAATTATAATTTTGTTTACAAGAAAGAGAATGATTAGTTGTCTTTGGTCTCTTATAATCAATCTCAATTTTATTTTCTTCTTTTATCTCTCTATGACTTCTCTTACCTCTCCTTACTTTAGTTTTTTCTAATAGTCATTTTTCTAAGATTTTGACAGATTACATCATTTAAATATCTTGAATCTCATGTTGTCAGTGTGTACCAATCTTTTCATCCTCATTTTTTGTTAGTATGTTTTTTCTTTTTATTTGCATTGTTATTTTTATTCTATTTTGAATTTGTATTAGAATTAGAAACGTGTTTCTTTTGCGTAATTTTGTTTTTTGGTACTTTTATATATATGAATTTCGAGAGTTTTTTTTTTTGCATGTATATTGAGGAGAAACTGATTTTTTTTTACAAAACTATTAATTAGATTATAGTTTAGTCTTTTCGTGGATAATAGATTAATCGAAGCATATAATTTAAAGTTGAGTTTTATGTAGAAAGATAATTCAAATTTAGGAAAAAAAAACTTATTATCGAGTTTAGAAGAACAATATTTTTTTAATTATTTTTATTAATGACTAATTTTAAAATAAACAACTTTGCAAGTTTGTGAAAAAGTTGAGACTTAAGAACAAAAAAGAGACTTGAGACTTTAAGATATTACAAATCTACTATCGAGTTTATTTTCTTGAAAACTGAAACCAAGTTTTATTGTTTTAATTAATTTGTTTTATATATTTATCTTTAGTAATGTTTTATATATTATCATTTTTTATTTCATAAAAAAATATATTGATATGTCAACTAGCAAATTTGAATCAGGCTATTCAAAAATTCAAAAGAAAAGAATAATTTAGACTTTAATTACATAACAAAAATGAGCTATGAACGAAAAAGTGCAAATGTCTTGTGTATTACGGTGTGTAGATATTTCATTTTTTAAAGAAATATACTTAAACCTTGCAAAATCTTTAAAACATGATAATTCGTTGGATATTGATGAATTTGATTTAATTTCAGAATTAAATATTATAAGAGAAATTATAGGTTTGGAAAATAATAAACAAATTCACATTCTTAATTATATAAAAAGACTAAATTCTTTTCCAAATGTATATATAACTTATAGAATAATGTTAATAATTTTAGTGTCAGTTATTTCCGCCGAAAGAAGTTTCTCAAAGCTAAAGATAATAAAAGATTATTTAAGATCAACAATGTCTCAAGAAAGATTAGACGAATTAGTCCTATTATCTATTGAGAAAGAAATGTTAAATGAAATTAATTATAACAATTTAATAAAAAAATTTGCATCGAAAAAAACTCAAAAAATAAATTTTAAATAAAAGTGCTCATGTTTTAAATTTTTTTTAGGTCTCCCAAATCGTTGAGTCACCCCTGTCTAAAAGTTATCATTTTTAATTGAGATTGTATTTTGGTTAGAAGTGAGAACGCCAACAAATTTTTTGAAACTTTACATTGATTAATTTGTAAATCTAGAATAATAATTAATTGAGTAATAATTTTTAGATAACCGATGATTGATCTATTTTGAAAAAACAATGAAATCAATTTTTTTTATCATTATATTTTTTTATATCTTTTTATTTTTATCAATTCTGTTATTTTTTTCAATTTTATTTGATTAACTATTTTGTATAATTTTTATAAAAACTAGTTTAATATAAATTAATTTTATGTTCGTTGGAAGACTAAGAATTGACTTTATTCGTACTAATTTTTTGACTACTGTCTTGATAATATTAAAATTATTACGTATAAATAATATTAGTTTGATCGCTTGACGGAACATTATCTATACGACGACTTCTATTTATTTAGATATTGCACTCCCTCCATACAACTTGACCAGACTTGTAAATTTTCTGCCGCATTTGGTAATTTCGCGGGCATACTAACCCATTTTTTGAAAAAAAATCCATTTTGTTCCGTATACCAGCATTACATTTTCGTAAACAAAACACTATCAGAGTTATTGATAGGATATTTTTATTATTTCTTATTATAGTTGTTATTTATATTGTTAAGGATTTAGAACAACGTATTCACATAGTTGAACTGAATTAGATTCTTTCCCAATGAAACGGATTAAATGAGTTTTACTAATAATTACATGTTTGTGATTCCATCCTTTTCATTTAGACTTTTGATAATATCTTCTTCTATTTTTGCATGTCCCACCTCTCTATCTTATCATGTCACGTGTTGTTAATATATTTATTTCATATTTATATTTAATTAATTTCAATTAAAGGTGAATAATTAATTTCTTTGTTGGATGCCAGCAACCATTTATAGAAAAAGGCCTGGATCATGAGGAGACATGGCCCCTTTATTTTGCAGTATAAATTCAAGCTTATTCAATAGCATTAAATCAAAAGAGTGAAGCTATATATTATTATGAGGACCAAGTTCATTCATATTTTACACATAGATTTATTAAGTTTTTTTTTAAGTAATAATTACAAGGTTTTTATATGTTGCCGACAATGCAAGTTTATCTTTTACGTCCCACTAACTGTTTCCAATCTTGTCTTCATTCAAGAGATAAATTGTTTGAAAATGTATATAGCATAATTACTTCAAATAAAATACTTCATTTATAGACTGTTCAAATATAAAGATAGGATACTTTTAGAAAAAAATTGCAAAATTAAACTAAATCACCAAATTGTGATATTTTAAGAGTTTTCTTAAATTATAAACATTAAATACATTTAAAACTTAAAAACATCTCAAGAACACCCAATACAATTGATCACTCAAATAAAAAACTTAAAATGCATATTCCTAATTTTATGTTTTCCCTTAAATTATAGCAGACATCGGTGTCAAGAGGTGAATTTTGTCTATTTTTTCTTTTATTTTTCTATACTTTCTATCTTTAATTTTGGAGACACAGTATACATCATCCGAAGTAAATTTTGTTTCAAGTAATATTATATTTCTAAATATGTTTAAAAGTATCTAATTTATAAAAAATTAACATATAAATTCATAGGAAATAATCTTTCGAAAAAGAATGAAATGATTATAAAAGAACTACCCATTTCTCAAACGCTTATACAATTATGTATATATACTGAAAAAAAAATCACAAAAAAAAAGTTTTATATCTTACAGTTTTACATGAATGTGAAAAAGGTGTCTTTCGATCTAATGAAACGTGTAAATCACGAACTTTAACGTTGCGTCGCAACACTGTTCGGTATGGTACAAAGCATGTGTTTATGCATGCTACACGTGTGTGTATGGAGACCTGCGTTCCCTTCAAATTTGTAAAAAAGTATATATACTAATTATATGTTTTGACAAATTTTTCTATTAAATAAAAAATGAAACAATCTTTTTAGAAACTAAATTATATTAGGTAGAAATTAATTTGTAAACAATATGATTACATAAATTCTTGTTATAACTTTATTATGTTTGAGCTAATCTTAATTTATAAGAAAACTATTTTATTTTTCTTTTAAAAGTAATTATCGAAAAAAAAAATGTGCCCATCTAGATTCATAATACAATAATATATATGCAGTTTGAACAATATGAGTTGATACAGTTAAGCATAAACATATCTACGGTACATGTTGTGTTTTTGTTTGTATGGCCATACGTAAGCGTATATGTGCGCACACGCGCTACCTTCAAACTCTTGAATATATATATATATATATATATATATATATATATATATATATATATATATATATATATATATATATATAAAACGTACGTGGTTACGTACGTATGTATATGAATCTAAGTATATGTATAATACATGTTACATATTTCGTTAAATTTGGAAGTAAGGTGATAACGTTAATAAGATAACAACTTGTGGAATGAATAAATATAATAATATAAAAGGTTTTCTAGATAATCCTTTACAACCTTTTGGTGTGATTTTGGGAATTTCAACAAATTGTATAATATTATACCTTTTTCTCTTCCTCATACATCCTTCAACACGTTAGACTACAGAATAATATTTTTGTAACATTGCTGAAAAAAACAAAATGCGCTTATTATATACATGTGTGTTTATTTATTTTATGATAATAAAAATTAAAAAAATCAAATAATTTTTTTAAAAAATATAGTCATTTAAAGAATAAAAGTAGTGAAATAATTATTTTAATTTAGAAAAAAATTATATTTAAAGGATAAAATTGAAAAGTAAATATAAACACCAAAAAACAAATTTCTTTATATATAAATATAGATAAATTGAGTTGGTTCTAAAAAAAATAAACCTTAAAAGAGATTAAACATGACTTTTCTGCTAAAACATTCTCACGTGTAGCTTCTTTCCTTTAATATCACCATATTCTTCGTATATTTAATTAAAAACATACTGAACAAGTCGCTAAAGAAAAATTTTAATAGATAAAGGCATGGTTAGTGTCAAATTCATGAAGAAAAAAATAATTAATAATTATTCAACCAAAATAGTACTTATAGCAACCACAAATTTTCACATATAGATGAAAAATAATGGATAACTAATATTTTTTAATTAAATTTAAGTAAGTCAACAAATGTATCAAAAAGTGATAACCAGGCTTTTTTATTGAGAGGGGAAAGACATGCAGCAGATAATAATGTTACCACCACCTTAGCATAAAGAACCCAAAAGCCTATAAAAAAATGTATAGATTCGTAAAATAAAATAAAAAAACCCAAGTATGCATTGTATTAAAATGTGAAAAATGGATTTGATATATCATTTATATTGCTTTTCGTCATTTTGTGTTCATATAATTTTAGTCCCATTGAATCTGAATACATGTGAAACATTAAGCGCATGAACGACAAATACACTTAGAAAAAGGGACCAAAAAGTCTCAGACCTATCACCACTTTGCTGGTGTAAAACCAAAGTGCCAGCAAGGTGAGAAAGGAATTAATTTTCTTTTGATTTGAGAAATAAGAAAAAGTTGAAATTCATTTAATTACACGATTAATTTTGATCGAAGAGAAATTAAAAAGGAATTGCAATGAGATGTTGCGTAACCCGTGCTAAATGTAAAAAAAGAAAAAGCATGTATATTGAACTGAAGTTATTATTATGGTAGATAAGATAAGATAGGTAATGATGATAGTTATAGTTATAGATGTACTTGTAATGTACACTTTTGTTTGTATCGTGGAGTTACCTTCCTACTGGGGACCTAGAAAAGTAGTTTCATTTGCAATAACTTAAAAGTCTAATTCACACACACACACTCACACGCATTCTTTCTTTCTTTTCAAGACTTTTTTGGTCTTGATTTGGTTACATCGATCTAGGACTAGAACAACTGGAACAACTAGAACAACCCATCTGTACTTTCCTCCAGTGACATGTTGATGAGATCTTCGTTGCACTGAGGTGCACCATCGTCGAAAAGCCAATTCTCCAGCAGCATCAGAGGCACTTGCGTCTCCACGATTGGCTTACTCTCCACCAAGTTCGTGTTCTCTTCGGATTGCGAACGTTCAGACTTGAAGCTCCACAAGGAGTCAAGGTGGTCCTGCGTGCATGTCACGGTGCTTTGCGTTCCCTCGCTCGAACTAGACCCTGTGGTTACCATGTTGTTGTTGCTGATGGAGCAGTTTGTTTCGGTTTTGTTTGGGGATTTTTTCATCCAATTGTCCAACAACCTCGCTATGTTCTCTGTGCTGGAGGCGTACAAGGATGTTGCTGTTTTGTTTGGTGATGCGGGGTGGAAACATTGGGAAGAAGAAGAAGTGGAGGGTAGTTTGGTCTCGGGGAAGATTTGGGTTGGTTTGTCGAGAGACAAAGCCTCGCATAAGGCTTGTTTTGCCATGTGGATATCTGTTTGAAGTCTTCTCTCCCACTGACCCTTTAGCTGCGAACACGAGTTTCCCTTGTCGTAATTGTTACCTTCATCATCACCCTCCTCACTCTGCATCTTCTTCAGCTTCTTTTTCAAATGGGTATTCCAGTAATTCTTTATGTCATTGTCTGTCCTCTGTGGAAGATACGACGCTATTGCAGCCCATCTGCACCCGTCATAAATTCATCTTTATCAAAATCAAATCAAACGCATCCCAAAAAGTTTTTCTTTTATACAAAATTCCCAACCTTTTACATTCAGATAAAAATCCAAACTTTAAACTATCAAGAGCTAAATATATTTGGTACCTGTTACCCAAAAGGGCTTGGAGGTGGATTATCATTTTCTCTTCATGATCGGTGAAATTCCCTCGTTTGATTCCAGGTCGGAGATAGTTGGTCCATCTGAGTCTGCAGCTTTTGCTGCATCTCATCAACCCTGGAACAAAAAAGGAAAAATTAATGGAATCATCATAACTTCACCAATTTCATTAAAGTAGCCTGGTTGCAGAAGAATGAAAAGGAAGAAGAGGGAAGAAACAATAAAAGCATAGGTTGAATTTAGTTACCTGTATTTGAGGGAACCAATCTCCAATTCCCGGGTCCATGTTCTTGAATGTAAGAGACCAAGATGATGTCTTCCTCAGGAGTCCATGGCCCTTTCTTAATCCCAATTTTGTCACAGCAAGGTGGTCTTCCCATTTGGTATGAAGGAAAATAAAAAAAGGTGTAGATAGTGATACTTTTATTTTCTCTTGCTCCTTTTTCTTCTTTCCTTCTTGTGTTGGGGGTGTTTGAAACGCAAAGACAAGGTTCTGCAACTGGGACTGGGTTGTCTATTTTCCATGAGTGATATATATATAGGGAAAGAGAAGAACTTGTTGGGTTAATGGCTGACTGCACAAAAAAACTGAGGTGGTAAAATTAGGAAAAAGAGTCAAAAGAAGCATTTACTCAAGCATTGCAAAAGTCAATCATGCGTCCACCCTTCACTCTCTTTCTATATTAACATTTCACACACACAAATCAGTCGGCATTCATTATTATGGTAACAGTGGAAACATTCATAAACACATCCCTACTTCGGATTATGTGAAAAATACATGAGAAACTAAAACACAAATCAAGTGTACAACTACTTAAATGAGCTCAAAGTATTTCTAAATAAAATTATTTTATTTATTCCTTTTTTTATTATTTATTAATGAAAATTAAAAAAATTATAATTAATTATAAATAATCCACAATAAATTATGGATACTGTATAATGAATTATGTATGTATATAAAAGACACTTCAAAATTTTATTATTTTAATAACATAATTAAATTGTTTTTCACCAAAAGACAATGTCCCAGAGAACTACATTATTTGTGTTCAAAATAGACTTTCGTGGAACATGGAGTACTACTATATAATTTTAATTGATTATCAAAATCAAAATCAAAATAATGGTTACACTCACCTCTTTCTTTCACATATTTAAGATGTTTAAGATTTAAAATTAATATATATATATATATATATATATATATATATAAAATTAAAAACATATAAAAATAATAAATATTGGTATTGGATTAACTATTTTTACTTAATGCATTTGTAAGAATGTATGATTACTTGTGAATATTAAATAATAGTAAATTGAAAATTTTAAATTATGAAAGTATAGCTTCTAGAGGAAATGTAAAATTTAGAAAAATGGAAAAAGAAGTAATATAAAAATAATAGCACTTTTTATTGATTTTTTTTTTCTTTGTATTTATCTCCTACTTTCGTTTCTTTGAATTTATTTTTATGACATTAAATGCATTTAGTTTTACTAGTGAATATTATATAATAATATATTAAAAAACTTTAAAAATTCTAAAATTACATTTTAGAAAAAAAAATATCTAAAGACAAATGAAAAGAACATAATAGCAAAATAAGAGCGCTCTTTTATTATTTCTCTTACTTTCTTTTCTTTCTATTTATTTTTGCATTTTTGCGACATTGAATGCATTTAACTTATATTAAATGCTTTTATAATAACAGTGAAAAAGTGTAAGAAATGACATTTTTTTTTCTTAAAATAAAGCGTCAGATTTATTAGAAAATAATAATAATAATACTACTTCCTACTTTATTATCAGATAAAAATCAAAGCTATTTTTATACAAAAGAAAAAAATTATTTTACGAATTGATAAATTAAAAATGATATATACATGTAGAAATGATTTACTATATATTATAATTTCATAAAAACATTTTAATTGTCGATTAATAGCCTTAAAATTTGAAACATTAATTATTTGCCATTTATTTTGAGACTTTGCTTAATAGTGTGAATGAGGGTGCATAAAATTTTCATTTTTCTCCACAGAATAGTGTCCAATAATATAAGGTTTTGGATATTACAAGTTGTTTTCATGGTAATTAAAACTGAAGCCTTGTGATGTGTGCTTGATGATCGTGTGGTTCACAGGTTCTTCAAGAACACAACCTTTTCAACTTCTCCATGCTATCACCGGTCGGCATAATGAAGAAAGAAGAATGTTAGTAGTATTGTTTATTAATTTTTGTATTTTTCCAAAACTTCCTTTTATATTTATACTTCTTTTTTTAATTTGTACTTGTCTTTTATTAATAAATAGTATACTTAATATTAGAAAAATACGCTGAGGACATGTGGCCCTCTTCAAACTAGAAATACGACTTTCCGGTATCTTGTCGGTTATTAATTTAAGTGATGGACTTGATTTTTTTAATGATATAAAAGTAGTGATTTTCTTCATATTTATCTTCTTATATTTTGACGTCTCCTTCGATCAAAGTTATTAGTTTCATGAAACTCAAATCTGATTGTAACAACATCAATAGTGTAAGTTTTTTCCTGATTAGAGTTACATTTAATTCTATCATGATTCCAAAAAATTTAGACAATATCAGACTAACTGTGTATCAATAATAAATTTATAATGATTAAAAATGAATAAAATAAATTAAAATTAAAATTAAAATGAATAAAATCTACCATATTCTTTTTCCTAAGTCCTAGTATTTTTCTTGTAAAAGTTCTATCACAGAGTTGAATTGAGTTGACTAAGACTGTGATAAATTTATTATTTAATTTATTAAAAGATATTATATTATATTAAATTATTATTTTTTATTTCTTTTATGTTAAATTCAATTTAATTTAGTTTTGAGTGAATTGGATTGAATTTGATTAATTGAATCCAAATTTTTTAAAATATGAAAGTTCCAATTTTCAAATATCAATTTAATTACAAAATAATGTAGTAGTTAAAAGTTGAGCTATCATTCGGTTTGCTTCAAAAAAATGTAGTATTTGAAAAAGTTTTTGTAGTTTTTATCTTGAATTCTTTGGACAATTTTAGGTCTGTCAGCCCGTCAAGAAAAGAGTAGGTCGGGCTGAGTTTTCTAATTCACTAATCCGTTGTGGTCCGGTCTGTCTAACTCACCAAACTAGTAGGTCAAAGACGAGTCAACTCGTCCTAGTCTGCCAACTCTTTTATTTGTTCTAATGTTTAAAAATTAAAAATAAATAAATGTTCTATATTATATAAACAAATATATATATATATATATATATATATATATATATATATATATTTATAGACAAAATTTTTTAAAAAGTTAAAAGAAAATTAAAAAAAATTAGAAAGTGACGGGTCAGCCCGTCGGGCTAGCCCGTTTTGATACTACTGGACAGTTTTAAAAACTTTAGATGTATAGGAACCTATGATATTATGACGATTAAACTTTAAATGTGGTATATTTAATAGATTCTTAAGAGGATAATATAATGACACACAACTTGAGACATTTATACTTTTTGTGCTAATGATACCTAGTACAAATAATATTTTCTTATATGTGAATTATGGTACACCCAATAGTCTCACATCGCTTAGGAGTCGAGGTCAAGTGTAGTTTAAATACTCCTTTCTCCTTTCACTCTCTAAGACACTTTGTAAGGACAAAAATTTGATGAAATTCAACGCTCCAAAGTGGACAATACCTTAGAAGCGCGATGGTCGTTCCTAACGATGTTGTCGGGTTGGGTTAGAACAATGTGTGCACCAAAATAATTACAAATTACCCATTTGTTGGTGTGCTTTTTACCCACGCAATGGCAACGAACGCAGGAGAATGGTTGAATAAAATGAAAAATGTAAGACTTTTAGGGTTGAGGTGAAGAAGAAGACGCATACTACAACAATATTAATGTTTGTTTGTCTAATTTGAGGATTGCGATGTGGTAGAGGTTAATGACAAAGATGAATGACGGAGAAAAATCAAGAGGGGTGATATGAAGAAGAAGATGCACCACCATAGAGTGCTTAGGTTGTTTTGTTGGAAAAGAAATTGAGACTAAGCTAAACCAACGGGGGGTGATATGAAGAAGAAGACACATTGCCACTAGAGTATTTAGATTTATTTTGTTAGAAAATAAATTGAGACTAAGCTAAACTAAGTCGGGGTGAATTTGTTTTTATAAATTTATTACAAAGAGCAACCCCTTCTTAAACTCTTCTTGAAACCAAGTCTAATTAAAAATGAAATGCAATTAATTGAGGAATTAAGATTGATAAATAATGTATATAAAAAAATGAAAGAACAATATGCAAAAATTAAGAAAGAATGAGAAAGATTGCGTACAGATTTATAGTGGTTTAGATCAAAGCAGATCTTAAATCTAATCTTAACTAATCAACCTTAAAACAATCGAAATCCATTATCTTTATATGTCTTACAAACACTCAACACATGTGAAGCATATACAAGATATGAAATAAGCAAATCAACTTTTGAACACACCCAAGGAGGAGGATATGTTCTGCCCTTGGACACCAATAGGAATACATCAAACCATTCTTGAAAACCTTCAAGAGAACAACATTTCAACCCTTGAAAGAAAACAATGCATGATTAACCCAAAAAAATCATGAAAATAATCATAGAGAATAACATATGCTAGAGAAAAAAAAAAGAATTTATAAAACCTTTTAGAATAATCAATTATGAATGTTTGTAATTGATTATCCTTAACAAGTGATGTGATAACGAAAAAAATCACTCTCAATGTATAATAGGTTATTTATTGCATAAACATTATAAAAAGGATAATCAGGTATATTTGATGTTATTTGGTTATCTAATCCATTATTTAAGTAAAATCAATTGAACATTTCACATTTCAATGAATTAGAAAAGAAACTATAAGCATCAAAATAGGCAAAATGTGCATCATAAACATTAAAATTAAAATTCACAGAAACACAAATTTACTTAACTGAAAATTCATAAATTATCTAGACTTCTAATTTCATAGAATTGACCTTTAGTAAAAGGCTTAGTGAAAATGTCAACTAGTTGATGATTTGTGTTCGCATACCTTATTATGTAATATTTTTTTGCTATATAATTTCTTAGAAAATAATATCTAACCTCAATATGTTTAGTTCTAAGGTGAAAAGTTGAAATTTTTGGTACAATTTATTGTACACTTACTATCCCATTCCTATGGAATGTGATCAAAGAAGTTACAATTATGATTATATAAAATTGTGCATGTTTATAATTAGGATATTTACTACTGATGATACAATATGTCACTTTGATGTTGTATATGTATGGAACTCATGAGTAGATATATTATATAAAATTTTGACATCTATATTGTCGAATAAATTGTATGTTTGTAAATAATTGAATAGAGACAAAAAAATTTGAGTTGTGTTGATAAAGAAATGTTTTATGAAGGTAAAAAGAAGAAATGTCTTCGATCAATCGAATTTTAGTAATGTTGATCAAGTAATGAGAGAGTTGGTCAAGGAATATAAAAGTAATGACATTTAAAGTTAAGAGTGAGCACCATTGTTCAATTTTTCAATTAGTCACTCAAACGATAAGAATTATGTTTCAAGCCATAGTCCATAGCTTGAACGATGAAGATACCAAACTAATTCTCTATCTTGTTAGAGTTTAGTCGATCAAAAACTCATTGGATGCTCAAGTAAGGAAAAGGCTAAAATTCTCTCTGCTCCAAGGGTTTAAACACTCAAACTCTAATGGTTAAGTGATGAAGAGACATAATTGATTATCTCTCTTCCAAATATATATCAATGAAGTGTTATTATAACTTTCAAGTGTTGTTATAATACTTAAGCAAAATATCATATCGGTCGAGTGTTGATTTAGCAACTTGAGCAAGGAATAATCAATGTTAATTCTTTTTTCTTTGGATGAAAGTTGCTCAAATGAGAAAGAATATTTGGCTAAAGCAATATCTATTTGTTTTTATAATTCTATGTGTAATGAATTTAAGTATTTGATTGGATCAATAGATGGGATATATATATATATATATATATATATATATATATATATATATATATATATGTGATAAAGATATGTATGTAATGAATGATATTCAAATTAAATGATGTAGTAATTAATTTGGATAAGAAGTTGCAAATATCCATAATGGTATTCTTTCTTGTATGTGTTTTGTGGTTCTATATACTAAAGCTTGTTAGATTCAAGTTCGACAAACCTTGTGTTTGATTCTGATTATGTGCTTAAACAACCAAGTATGAAACATAATTTTATATGTATTAAATCATGTCAAACACAAAGGATCCAATCTAGCTCATCATACGTAATTTCTATAGCTGGACAAATGCAAACATTGTTTAATATATGTTTCACCTGACAAATGCAAGTGTTGCGCACATGCATCGTTTGATAAGCTTTTTCTTGAACAAACACAACCAAGTATACTTCATCTAACATATGCAATCCTAAAGCATTTTATAGTACATATAAAACCTTAAGAATTTTTTGTTTTATGCTTGCAAGAAATATACACTTCTCCATTCTTTAAAAAAGATCAAACAACACCTCACCAACATCAAATACATACTGGAGAACATGTTGAAAACTACTTGATGAAAACAACTTCTCTAAAGAAGGCAAGATGTTAGTGTTACAAAGTTAGCCAGTTATGTTAGGTCCTGCACTTTGTTTAGAAGGAAAAAGAGAAACCACCTACCTTGGCATGTAAAGCTCTTCAATGCTCTAGAGGTGTTGCCGAAGAAGCCACATGTATTCAATGTTATGTAAAGATCATTTAAAGTACCTTGAAGCCTAAAAACATGTTCAAAGGCAAGAAGAAACAATAACATAAAATTACCCTCACAACAATGACAAAAGGTGTGCAAAGACTATTTTCTTCTAAAGCTCTATATATAGAAGATCTTTTTGAAGAAGGAAGACTATTTCTTCTTCCTTGAAGTTTAATCTTCTTCTATCCTCTTAGTCATAAATGTTGTGGTTGGATGGTTTCCATTACGCCCTTCATCCTTATCATGTTTCTTTAAAAATTTATGCCTAGCTTCTTAATGTGATTGATAACTTACATAGGGGATTGAATGACTTCCTAGAACTTTAAGCGTACGTTTGTTTCCACTCATTTGTTGTATATATGGACGAATATACAAATGACCAAGGTATTTGTTTCAATAGTTTTAACTAGAAATGGAGGAGCATATTCACTATTCATGCATATATTTGCATCCTTGCAACATGAAGAGATATGCACCGATAGTAAACTGATTTACTGGTTTGCAACATGACTTCACCAATTTGTCCTCCAATTTGAATACTTATTTTATGGAAATAATACACATGACAAATCTTCTCACCACTTCTTCAAACAAAATAAAAAAAATGTATTTAAAAAGTGGCTCATAATAATAATAATAATAATAATAATAATAAATTATATTCTTGTAATTTTAAATAATAATTTCAATGTCATTTTAATATAATTTTCACTATTTTTATTTAAATTTATATCGCCATTATCTTTAAGGATAAAATGACAATAATATAATTTTATCCATTGAAATATTTATTTTTTAAATTATCATACACATCACATAATACACAAACTTTCATTTCAAATCCACTCAAATCATATTATCTTTTCCTTAATCTAAACAACGCCACAATCCTCTCTCAATCCCTTCAAATTCATTCACTCACTATCCCTTAAATCATCTCCCCAATCCAAACACACCCTAAGTCTTGTTTCTTCTTGAGTCGACATATCGTGCAATACATGGACATTTCATTTATCTTTTGTGGTATTATAATTCATTTGAAATAGACCATATGTAAATAATAATGAACTAAGAATATAGTGCATAAGGAAGTTCTCATTCACAGTCATTCCCAAGGTCTATAAGTATTGTAATTGTTCTCATTTCAATAACATGCTCTACATATTACTTGAAGAATTAAACTTTATGTTGATTAATGTATTCATTAATGTCCTAACAAGAGACTTATGAGTATTTTGGAAGTACTCTTTGTTGAATCCCATAAACCTTAAATCCTAAATCCCATAAACTCTTTAACACTTTCGGCTTTAGGGAGAGTTGTGTTAATGTTGTTTGTAAGAGTCACCCTCTAAATATTGAGTTGAGTTCGTTAAATCTTTTTCAAGGTTTACAATGAATTTTTGATTCATTGGTGCTTGAGTCATTAATAACATTATATTTCTTTTTTTATTAGGGGTATCAAAGTGAGCCAATCGGTTCACACAGGTTGGTTGGATCACCACAGGTTGAGAAAAAAAGGGATCAACTCAACCTAACTCACGTTTTGGTGAGTTAGAAAATTTGTAACTCAGCTCGATCCGTCACAGATTGGTAGGTTAGTGGGTTTATTCACTTACCAATGTTTTGTTTTTATAATTTATTTTATACATTTATTGTAGTACAATGAAAATGAATTGACTCAATTCATTATTTTTATATTAGTGGAATCAAAATGCTTACATAATTATTCAAATATTATTATAAAGATACTAGTTGAGAATTAAAGTATCAACGTATATGAATTAATAAACAAAAAAATTAAACATCTAAATTATTCAAACATTATTGAACAACATTCTAGTATTTAAAAAGATCAAATTATGAATATATATATATATATATATATATATATATATATATATATATATATATATATAATTAGAAGTAGTAAATAATTATAATAAAATGTTTATACAAAAATGAAAAAAATATATTAATAAAGTGTTGTTGTTTCAATCTGGCTCAAACTCATTTACGGGTGGGTTAAATGAGTCAGATATATTCAACATAGATTTTAAAAAAATTGAAATTTTTTCAACCCAACCCATCTCGACCCATAAAAAATCAGGTTGGCTCATAGTTTAAGACTATTTTGACATCTCTACTTTAAATATAAGAAGATCAAGATACATGTTTATAATAAGTAAAATGAAAAATATATAATTATTTATTATATTTATATATAACTTGATCATATTATAAAAATAAAAATAGAATAAATAATCACGTGTTTCTTTATATTTCATTTTAAAATAAATTATTCAGTGTTTAGTTAGAAAAAATCGTCAACTTATATGTTTTAGAATTTCAATTTTTAATTTTCATAATTTTTATTTAAATTTTAATGGAGGAGATATGTGTTATCAGTTGAAAACAAAAGATAAATGTGCAGAAAAAATTGAGAGGGATATAAACGCCAGTTTTATTGGAAACACAAAAAATGTGAATTTATAAGAACCATCCAACATTATTTTATTGAAGGCGAGGATAATTCATCTTTTATCAATATTTAGAAAATGAATGATAACTTTTGAAAATGGATTGTTTGTAAACATGCGCATACTTAAATTGATAAATAAAGTTAATTTCCTATATATGAAAAGGTATATTTAGTTTATATTTCTTATATTATTAATTAATTTTATTTTAAAATAAAAAAAAACTATTTAATTTCACATTCATCGTTATGACTTTGGCTCTTCAACTTCGTAATCACAATCAATTTGGTTTGAAGAGGGAAACCAACTAACACTACTAAAGTCAAAATCAAAGAGGTTGATTTTAAAAATTGATAGACCTTGTTGTCAAAAAATAATTGATGGGCCTAGCCTTACAATTGAAATGATTAATCAGCATTAATTTTGAGAATTAAAAAAATTTATATCTGTAATTCTAGAGACTAAAATTAGTCCTTATTATAATTTTATAGATTGATTCGTTGTTTTAAATTTTTAAAGCATTGAAAATCGTATTTTGTTAAATTAATTGGCAGATTCTAACCGGATATTGAAATCAGAAAGTGGCAAATAATTGATTAGTTAAGTAATCAAGGTAGATTAGACCAGTAACTAAGTGCAGGGGTTATGAATAGTAGTACAGTATTAATTTATAGAATATTCCTAGCATTATTATTACTCTTAAATTATTGGCAATTGAAATTATACGTCTCTAATAATAACATATAATATATACAATAAACTACTCTTAATATTTAATTTTCTATTTTATTTTTAATTAACCGGTCAAATTAATGCATTATAGGTGTATGTAATTTGATCAATATAATTCATCAATATTTAAATTTAAAATAAATTAAATTTGTCTATTTTAAAAAAAAAAATATGTAACCAAAATAACATAATCTAAATTAAAGGAATAAGAAACATATTAAGGACAAAATATATCTTGTTTACTGATCATAAGAACAAGCCCTTGAATTTATAACGGTCTGAAATTGTGAAAAAAAAAAATAGTTAGATGGTACTCACTTTCATTTAGATGTGTCAGTTTGGTATCCACTTTTAAAAATGCGTAAATCTAGTTCAAATTTTTGAAAAAGTGTCTTAATCATGTCCCTTTTAGACAAAAATTACTAAAACCGTTAACTTAATTCATGACTTTTAACACTAAATTTTAATATAAATATCAATATTTAATTTTGTAAGTCATTTTAAATATTAATACCGTTAACAATGTTAATAATTTTTTGCTGAAAATGACCTAATTAAGGTATCTTTTCAAAAGTTGAGACTTAATTGACACATACTTAAAAACATGTACCAAACTGACACATCTAAATAAATAAAAGTGAGTATCATCTTACTAATTAAATAAAAAAAATGAAAAGATAATTCTTTGGGTACACTTATGTATGTTTTCAACCCCAAAGGACTTAGAACCTATCATCAAATTGTGTCCACTGAATTTTTTGGAGAAAAAAAAAAGTAGCTTTTTATCATTAAGTGACCAGCTCTTTTGTCACATACCCAGAGAAAAAGAATTGAAAAATGGAGAAACAAAATTTGTATTGAATTGTGGAAGGAGGACCATTGTGATGATTGATGAGCATCAACAATGGTGGCAAGTGGTGTATTTTGGTTTCGGTTTCAAACCATCCGTGAAACTAGGTTGGTTCATTTCTGGACTTGGGACCATTGTCCCTCAAAAGTTGAGAATAAAAATAGAAGGATATAGCTAACCGCCATTTCACACTTTTATCTTCTTCTTTATACAGTTTTCTTCATTTTCAACAATGGCAACCTCTGCCATCAATTTTACTCCATAAAGAATAGCTTATATATCTTAAGTTTGAGGCCATAGAATAAATTACAAGCTCTACCTTCAATTAATTTCTCTTGCAGACCATTGCATTATGTTCTGCATTCATGCATGTAATCATGTCATGCCTTCATGCAAATTAAATTTCCATGTATATTGTTCAAGTGTCAGATTTAGCAGGAGACAAAGATTATTAATTCTCTCTCACTGTTATTCAAGTTTCAAGGCACCATCAAGCCACAATATTTAGTTAGATACTTTGAACTTTATGTGACTTTCGATATTGCTGTCATTGGCTATGCTGGTTCACTCCTTCTGCTCGGCACTGCCAAAGTTATATAATATATTATGTTGGCACGCAACATCATATTTTTTATTTATAATAATAAATTTAATAAGAATATGGATCAAAGTATAATATTTTTATCAACTGACGAATTAAACATTTTTAAAATCATCAAAACATACAAAAATAATATTCTTAAGTCAATTTTATCACTAGTAATAAATTGTTAAGAATTCAAGTGTAAATTTAAAGTTTATATGGGTTAGAAATGAGAAAGTAGAGTATTGTATAAAGATAAAAACTCATAAATTTATTGTTTTAAAGATTTTAGATTGAGAGTGATGTTAATATCTTATGTGATTAAACTTAGGTCTTATTAGTTTTGTATCTTTCAGTAAATTTCCTTTTTTATAAACCTAACAAATAGTATTAGAGCCAATAGTTAAATCCGGTTCAGACAAGTGCAGTACATGTCCCTTAATTAAAAGTCTTTCTGACAAATATTCTAGATAAGCGTATCTATTAAGATGAACGAAGGAACATAAATGACACGGATGTCTAAAATAACTTCATTAATCAAGGAAGGAGGATTTAATCATGTTTTTGAAAGAAGAAGAGGCTTAAAACATATTTATAATGAGTTTGGAGAGAAATATGCTACACTATGAGCAGAACTTAGAGTGAAGAATTGGGTGTTGTTATTATCAGAGGTTGGTGTGTTTGGCATGCACTACGCGTTTTTGTACGGAAGTGGTTCATAGGCAAATGTTGAAGTATCTAGAAGAAAACAAAAAGTAGGCACTATAGTGTAGAAAGTGTGTATGCTAGGAAGTGCTTTCAAGGTGGGGTTATCTTGTAGGGGCCATGTGATTGCTCAAGACTTTGATTTGTGTCAATGATATTACACTTTTGCAAAATATAACATGCAGAATCATTGCTCCATAGATTCGTTGCATTGGTTCTTTACTACACCAACGGTCATGATTGTTGTGTTAATCTTCACGTGTTACACTTGTCAAATACTTTCCTTTAATCCATGTGGGAGAATGCTAAACTTGATAAATTTGTTTACTCTAGGTTAAAAGTAATTAGTTTAATCTGGTTTATTCTTTTATAAAATAGAATTTTTGTAATCTAGTTAATACTGATCACTCAGTGAATTAGACAGATTGGTTCATATAATTTTTTTTTGTTTTCTAAATTATTTAATATATTTATTATATTATAATCAAATTGTTGTCAACGTGAAAGATTATGAAAAAGATTTATATTAAATGATAAATTCACAAAGAATTAAAATTACATTACGTCTAACTTTCGTTAATGCAAGAGAAGTAAGTAAAAATATATTATTTGATATTTTAGTTTGAATGAAATCCGAAACTCAATCACGGTGAAGTATTTTTCATATAGTTTCTTATATCAAGTTTATTGTTTTTAATGTGTGAATTTTGTTTATTTCTTAAGTTTGAATCCATTCTTTATACCATCAAAATGTTTCATTGCCCTTACCCTTTATTAGTAAACAAATAATTATCTTTCATATTAATCTATGTGAAAAACGACAACAAAACTTGTTCACTTTATTATTTGTACAATTTTATACACTTGTCAATTACATAATAAAAAAATAAATATAGAAAGTAAAAATCGAATTGTCAGTTTATATAACTAAACAAACAAATAAATTAAAAGTTCTAATCATTTCAATATCATTGCACAATATAAATCTTTGAAAAAATAATCAAATTATCAGCATAATTAAATAATTTATCTACATATTCAGATTCGTATGTAACAATTAATTTATTTACATATTTAAATCTGTAAGTAAATCATAATTTTCTTAGTGAAAAATAAAAAACAAATTGTAATTAAAAACTATTAAATTAATGATAAAGGATCATTGTTGGAGATTAAATGTCAACATATTTTCAACATGAATTTAATTTTTTTAATGTGTATGTTAAGTGACCACAATTCAATTTGACACATTTTAAGAAACTGAATTATTCTAACTCAATCCTATCTAAATTTTGAATATGTTGAATCATTCACTCTAGTTTTAACTTGACACGTTATATGAATTTATAAGAAGGTGCTTCGGTTGATTGTGCATGTCGGCAGTTGTTAAATTGTGATTGTATTTCTTTTACAACTTTTTAGACTGTGATTGTAACCAAGTTGATTGAATTTCTTGTACAACTTTTTACAGTGTTGATAAAATTATTACTCCATATGCAACTAACTATGGGAGATGATAAATCTAAGTAATTTTTTTTATGAGATGTATATTGGTTTGATTTGGAAGATGTTCTTCAAATTATTTGTATACCTCCATAACACAGTTTTAGTTAAGTTTGTGATAATTTTGTTATGTATCAGTACAATTTTCGTAGATTTTTTTTTAAGTACAAACTTTAAGATTTTTTATATGTGTATTATATATTTGAGTAATCTTATAAGTGTGTATAAAGTTTAGAGTACCCAAATACTCTAATATATATATATATATATATATATATATATATATATATATTTAAAAAAAAAAAAATTTACGCTGAGTTTATTATCTTTAGTCAATTAAGGAGCCTACATGCTGAAAAGGTTAACAAGTAATTAACATAAATTGATTATTTCTCTAATAATATACCAGTCAACCCTTTATTAGCGACTTGAAAGTGTTTGTGCATAATCATCTTATTAAAAGATGAGAAAATAACAACAAAATAAAAATAAGATATTTAAGGTATTTAGTTGCAAGTAAACCTATGAATAAATTTATTTCTTATAACTAACTTAAAACTATTAATTTAAAAAAAAAAATTCTTCGAAAAAAATTATTATACTTTATATTAGTATACAAAAATAGTAAGTTGGTATTGGTTATACATTAAACTTGAGTTATAAAATGAGTGAGTTTAAATAGAAATTTTCCTAGGGTTCGAGAAAGTTATAGAAACTATCACCGATAACAATTGCTGTCAGCTGTCCATTAAATTTATAAGGTTGAAGTGGCAATAAAAATGACAATATACCTAACCATCCCCTTAGAAAGAAACAGGAATATCTTGCTAAGAATAAGACCTAAATGCCATGAACAAACTCTGTTGCATTTTCAAAATTCAATAGCAAAATATTTATTTAATTTGCGTGTGAGATTTAACCGTATTAACAAATTATTAAAAATATTAATGATTTGTATTATAACTATGCAGCAATTAACTGTTATACTATGTTATGTACTAATAATTACTAGTTTAACACAATTAATTAAAGTACTGAATTTATATATATAAGTAATTTTTTAATTAATTAATTTTCATTTATCTATTAGTTTTTAAAATGACAGTTTTTTTTTATATCACTTACTCTTTCAAACCAATAAGTATATTTTTTATCCTGTTTCTTCTTTTTTCTTACACTTTTTATATTTTCTTTTTCTTTCCAACCGAAGGAAGAAATAGAATAAATAATGTCTCAATTTCTACCTAATTATATACACCAACCACATTAAAGATTTTGATTTTCCTTATGGTTATTGAAATGAAAGCATAGCTGAAGTCAAATTAAGCCATAAGAGACGCATATACACATAATTCGTGAGGTAAGATTTCTTATAGGATCGATCTCATTGATTTAGTATTTGGATAAAGAATTTGATTAACGTTTATTAAATAAGAATTGATGATATAAGTATTGTATAAGTATTATGTGGAGGGCATTGCTATGTGTCCCTTTGAAAAAATATTGTGATTTTCACGTGATCCAATAAAAATTTAATACGTAATAATTTTAAAAGACCTGACACTAATTTAGTTGATAGTAAAATTATTTCTAAACAACTACAATTACAGTGTGACTTGTCATTCAATCTAACATCAGTCCATCAGTCTTGTTAGTGGTAGCTTCACCTCCACACCCTCTCTCACCTCTCCATCCTTGTCTCTAACTTCCACTGGTCAGATTGGATCTAGGCTCGTACCAGCTGCGTGTAGTCCATCAAGGCCTTCTCACGTGTCAATGGAGGTCCTTGGTGGTGCTACTCTCGCCTCCTAGGTGCAAGTGGAGGCCCACCATGAATATAATGACTATGTCTCTTATGACGTGAGTCACGTGATGGTTTCAACATATTTTTGACCTGTCACAAAAGGCCTCATCTTTAGATAGTTCATCGGATGAGTCTGACTCTAATTTCACATTGTTTCGCATTGTTGGGGTATAAAGGTTAGGGTATTAGAGGATGTGATTGTGGTGGTAGTAGGAACTTTAGGTCAGCGGTAGTGGTGGTGGCACCTCGTCTCTTCATCTTCTTATGGCTAATTATAGCTTAATTGTCAACTAAAGCAATGCCACATGATTTGAAATTATTACATATGTGTTGATGTTCCAATGTAATCAATTTTTCAACAAGTATATTGGGTAGCTGTAATACAACAAGTATCATATCTAGAAGGATTTGGAAGAATACACAATGTTTAGAAATATTTTGATTTGAATAAAACAGTGTTTGGTTTGTAAAAAAATGAAGTGAAACAGATTTCAAATAAAATAGTTTATTTCAATATGATAAAGACGTGTTGGATCAGATTTCATCACTTATCCCTCTCTTGTACTAATCCATATTTTATGTATTTAGATACAATTATTCATGTCGTGGGAGTGTTCTTAAATGTAACTCTAGATCTATTCTTGGCATCTAGATCCTAAGATCATCAAATTCTAGTATGAGTCCTAAATGACAATTTGAATGAATCGCTTTCTTTAAGTGCAAGACTCTATAACCAACAAGAGCCTTAAATATATTCTTAGCATCTAAAAGTAGGAGGAGAATTAGTTGGACCACAACTTGAAATCAATTCTCACTCAATCCCAAGCCATTGAAATAAGATGAGTGATCAATTTATCCAATAACAAGTATAAACCAATTCACAAACATGTAAATAAAATCATACTTAAATAAATAAAACAGTACCAGTACTAGTGAGTGCAAAAAGGGTTACATCAAATCTCAACACCGGAGAGTTTAACTCCTCATGGCGATTCTGAAAAATACATAACTTAGAGTAGTTATAGCTCTCTTATGCTCTCTAAAGATATACAATGAGTATAGAAAAAGCCTAAATTGTCTCTAAAATTTTGCCAAAAGGATCTACAAAACAAGCTCTCTAAAATAGAGGTACAACTTTTTTTTTTAATAATTTGTCGAGGGCAATGCTCAACCGCACACTTATGGGTCAGCAACAGAGGTTTCCTTTCCATGTGGGCTTGCTTTGTTCTCAAATTCTAAGGTAACTTCTTTGGGGAGGAGTCTCCACGACTCAACTAATGGTCGGGTGCTTAAAGCTACCTAAATGCCAAGCTAGAAATACTAATACCATATTAATCACAACATAATTGATTAGGAGTACCTTTGGTGCAAAAGGAATTATTCTCAATTGGATAAATACTAACACCTGGTAAAATTGTCACCTTAATCAACTAAGCCACCAATGTAATTAACTATGGTAAGTCTGACCAATGGACATTGAATTTAGTATCGGATTAATCGATTACATTAAAAGATGTAATCAATTAATCGCGACAGAAAACTATTTTAAAAGCCCAACATCTCTGAGTTGAATTATTGAATTTCATAAATCTGAAAGTGTGAAAGAGAGATAAAAGAGTTCTTGGATCGATTATAGACTACTAATCAACTTCTTCATTAAGATTCATTCAAGATTGATTGGTTGAAGGCTTCTCTTGCTTGGCTTAAGATGACCATGTAAAATCTGCTTGATTTTCAAGTGTATTTGTTCCAAGTTGTTGTTATTGCTTTTATATTTCTTTGTCACTGTGTAGGTGATAGATCAGAGTAATTATGTGTAGCGTTACGACTGATTGAGATTCTTGGAAGTGTATTTCAAGTGCTTGCTTGTCTAGAGTGTAGGTTTTGCATAGGTGAATATTGTAAACCTAACTCTTCATTGATTAGTGAATTTCTAGCTAAGGTTGCTAAAGACTAGATGTAGATTCTTCAAGAATCAAACTAGTATAAAATATATTGTCTCTTATCTCTTCCTTCATTATCTTTGCATAAATTGATAATTGTAAAGGCTTCATAAACTAATCATCTCACTCACACTTTATTAGTTTATTAAAGAAGATCTTAAAAACCATTTTTAAAAGAAAAAACGATAAATTTTTTAACAATCAATTCACCCCCTTCTTGTTTGTGAACATTAATATCATCTTATGATACACGAATATGATACGTGTATCAGATACAACATGTATCTGATACATTAATACATTTATATTGAAAATAATAGCATAAGATAAGTAATAGATACGTGATATATGAATATTGAAAAATGTATAATAATTCTTCAAAACATAATAAATATATGATTGTTATTGTATGAATATAAATTAAAACCTTGGTAGCTAATTTTAGTGACTAATTTATAAACTAATCTATAATAGAAAATATTTTAGTTAGCAATGTAGAGACCAATTATAATTTTTTAAACTATTTTAGTTGCTAATAATGTTTAGCTTGTAAATTAGTACCTAAATTGGTCACTATAGTAACTAATTATTTTTGTCACTAAAATTGATCATTATTCAAAGATTTTTTTGTAGTTTACTACGACTTCATAAATTAGATACCTCATTTATAAGTATCGATAAAGTATCGGACACGAATACGTGTCGAACATGGATATGTGACTCTAATTAGACTACAAGCGGGCAGGTTTATAGAGTTGGACTACGGGCGAGGAGGTCTGTAGAATTGGACCACGAGCAAGTAGGTTTGTGGGAGCATGATAATCCCTAAGGACCAAGGTTGTGTATTGATCTTTCTCATATAGGTTATGAGATTGGGGGTGGAACAATATAAATAAATCGATCGAACTAAAATTGGTTAAGATAGATTAGTTGAGGAATTAATTCTTATTATTTAATTGTTGTGTTATTTTTCTTTCTCAACTCACCCTTTATGTTTGTGTTTGACGATGATTGTGCAACTTGTCACGCGGGAGCATATGTGAATCCAGTTGAGAACGTTGATGCCTAGAGACGGAGCAGACAATGGGGATTTACTCTATGTTTTATTTTCAGACATTTTGTAATAAACTTTTATGGTGTTTTTCTCTACTATGAACTTGTAATAAAGATAGAGCATTGTAATATAACTATGAAGATATAAGTTTTAAATTTTCCTGCACCTGGGAACCTTATTTAATATTTTTTATTTCAAGAAATTATATGATATTTGCATTATTAAATAATATCTGCTAAGGGTGTTACAACTTGTGTGAAAGAGAAATATGTGTGATAGGTCATAAGGAATTTATCTTGACATATGAGTGGACGAATTAGTTCCTCAGATGTGAGGTTGAGTGGAGCCAGAACTTATATGTCATAATCTACTGTGAGGTCATATGACAAATGTAAACTTTTTAAGTCTAATCCAAAGCACGAGTCTTCTGAAAATAGAATATATTGTCAGAATGACTATTTTGTGAATGTTGAATATAATATGTAAAATATCTAAGTGTAGTTCAATGCATGAGTTTCTAAAATGTTTTGTTTTAAAAATGGTGATTTATCTTGATATCATAGCTTATCCTATTTTGGTGGATGTGGTTTTCATCTAGTATGTCTAATTCAATGCATGAGTTTCTAAAATGTTTTTTCTTGAAAAATGGTGATTTATCTAGATATGATATGTTGGATGTGGTTTTCATTTACTATGAAGGGTGAAAAGAATTTTGTAGGTGGGAGTGGTCAATAATGACGGGTTGAAAACTAATTAAATTTTGTTTATATATATATATATATATATATATATATATATATATATATATATATATATATATATATATTATATATTGTGTTTTAGTTTCTCTTAATGATTGTAATATCTATACTTTGAAAAAATTTATTTAGAGAGTATGACTATAAACATAATTATATTTATATGAATTATTATTTTATTGTGAGGTGGTTATTTGAAGTATTGATAATAGTGTAACTTTGAAGTAGGATATTGTATTCGATATAAATTCATTTTAAATAAATTCTTCCACTCATTTAGATTATCAAAGAAAATTAGTCACTAAAAATTAGTTATCTAGATTTTGACTATCAAAATAACTTAATTTCTAAATTGATTTATAATTAATTAGTGATCAATTTAGTGACTAATTATAATTTTTTATTTATAATAGTGAGTATTTTAATAATCAATAATTTTTAATTTTGTAAAATGATATCTAAATTGGTCACTGTAGTGACTAATTATTTTTTGTTTCAAATTAGTTTCTAATTGAGAATTTTGTGATGAAATGGTATAAGAGAGATATCTATTTTTCTAAAATAAAAAAACAAGTGAAAAATAATTTGTTTATTTTTTATTAAATTGGATATTTTCTAAACAATAGAAAAATTTACCTAATTTCCTAATTTATAAACAAAGTATAAATTCCTATTATACATACACAGTTTAAAAGTTTGGGGTCACGGCACCACAAACTCCCATGATGCTCCGAATCTACCTAAAACCACAGATAAAAAGGGACATGAGCAAGTTAGACAAATTAATTTTTCTTTTTTGATATATATATATATATATATATATATATATATATATATATATATATGAACGGGTTTCAAAGTGTGTAGCCACAAAAATCAACGGCTCGATCCTGAAAAAGAAAATATGTAAGTCAATTAAAAATAATCAATTTTAATCTGTTATTTTTGTTTAGATTGAATTATTTTATTTCTTTGGATCAAGTCGCTTCTGAAATACATATTTTTTAAGATATGAATAAGAAGAAAAGAAAGAGACAAATGTGAGATGTACCAAGTGGGAGATGTGATAACAAATATATAATGCCAAAGATAAATGGAGAAATTTTAAGAAATATAATTAGATAATATATATATATATATATATATATATATATATATAT
>Ga0214542_1001599_pt1 | contig 46593 bp, 34 predicted proteins | sample CNSS1metaG_FD_160096 | JGI IMG/M metagenome (GOLD analysis project Ga0214542, IMG submission 160096) | Root nodule microbial communities from cowpea collected in UCLA plant growth center, Los Angeles, California, USA - CNSS1 | ecosystem: Host-associated > Plants > Roots > Nodule | place: USA... | reverse complement strand
ATAAAAAAAGAAGTATCTTAATAAATATTTTTAATTTTTATTATATTTGATTTTATGTTTTATCATTTATTATTATTAAATGTTATACTTTATAAAAAATTAAAAAAATACCTAACTTAAAAATCATATTTTTTTAATATAAACTACATATAATTTAAATTTTTTTTAAAATATTAAAATTTTCTAAATTACATATAATATAAAAAAATTAAAAAAATTTGGGAGGGGGGGCCATGGCCCTCCCTGCTCCTTAAAACATCCGCCACTGATGCTAGGTAAGTTGTATGTTGACTTTTTATTGCTATGCGTTGTTTTATCTTGATGGCTTACCCTTGCATGTTTGTAGTTAAAGTTTGCATGTGCAATGATCGTATAACTTGTGTTATACGGGAGTAAAGTGACGTTGCAAATAGTGTTGATTTGGATGCATAACAATGAGGAGCTTGGGGATTGCATTGGGAATGATGTTTTTATTTCTAATATTTTTGGAACAATTTTATTTTAGAAATGTATAAGTCAAATGAGTTGGACGTTGGATATTCTTGAAATTGGAAAGTTTATTTTTTGATGAAATAAACAATGTTTATTCTTAGATTGAAAATTTCCTACGTAATTTAGTAGCATCCTGACGGGCAGTGGCGGATCTTGGCAAATAATGTTGGGGGAGCCAAATGATATACACAAAATTTATATGTTTAATTATTGTCATTAATACAATAAAAATTAACACATAATTTAGTATAACTATAACTAAAAAAATTGTATCTACAAAAGAAATCATATAATATCATATATTAAATATTCCTATATTTGAAGATATTTTCTCATATCACGTTCCAAACAATAAATACAAGACTCCTCTATCATTTTATTTTTCATCAATATATCTATTTTTTCAAGTTTAAGATTAAAAAATAATTTATCATAATAAAATCAAATATTCAAAAACGCAATTACTAAAAGAAAACTTTATGATAATTGAGTAACAATTAAAAATCGGTTATAAAAGAACACAACACATTATTTTTTTCTTTTATATTCATAAAAAAAGCAAATATACACATGCTTAGACTCATGAGATTAAAAAGATAATGGTAACTATTAAACTAATATTTCACTATAAAGAGAGACAAAAGAGAGTTATTTCTTTTTTAAGAATAGAAGAAAATAGATGAAATATGAGAGTAAAAATAATGAGTTTGTGCCTAACTTACTTATTTCTTCGTAAACAAAAAAGAAACATGTGAAAGTGGAGGATAGGTGAGTACAATATGTGATAAATTCAAAACACAATGAAAATGAAAATAAAAAATATCTTAAAAAGTATTTGTATTCTTGTTTATTAGTATTAAATGTTGTGCTACAAAACGAATTAAAAGATATCTAATTTAATTTTTACCAATATCTAATGTATAAACTACATTATAATTTAAAACTTTTAAAATATATTAAAACTTTTAAAAAAATTTAAAAAAATTTTAAAAATTTTAAATATATAAATTTATTAATTTAAAAAAATTAATTTTGGGGGGGGGGGGGGGGGGGGGGGCGGCATGGTCCCCCTAGTCCCTTTTAACATCTGCCATTGGTGATAGGGTGTTATAAAACACACTACAGAACAAGAAACGATCAAACTTGAAAAGCTCCCCTAGCTTTCTCAAGATATGGGAACTTGTCCAAAGAACACAAGAATGTAGAACTAATCACATGAAATGTACTTTTCATAATTACTCAAAGAGTTTTTTAAATGTTTGTACTTTTCATTAAGCCACAATTATGATTTAAAGGATATGATGACAGACAAATTTAATCGATTAATGTTAACTACCAATCAATTGATTTTGATTTCACATAATTAGTGAAATCAATTGATTATAAGTTAATTCAACCGATTGGTATGTTCATTACATATCCTGTAAGAAAACAATTAACATGCTAGAAACTCATTTTAACAAGTTAACAAACCCTATTACATTTGTATGAACCTAATTACAATTTACTCATTTACAATTCTTCTCTTATTGTTCTCAATCAAGTCTTTAAATTCCTCACATGGATTCATCAAATCAAAACTTCATGACTTCTTATGATAAAAAATTCCAATTTAATGGAAGGACCAACATTGCACAATTTTAAACAAAATTGAGAATAAATTAAGTAAAAAAAAGAAAATATTGGGACACAATTGAATATTTGCCTTAAATATAGGTTCCAACGTACCAATTTAACTTATGTATTACTTCTTTCTATTAATTTACTCCATTCTTCCTTTCTTTTTCCTGCCCATCATTTTAATGTATTGTACTTTGATTTTCTTTTGTACTATTTTTGGTAGTAAAAAACCAACTTTTATTGATAAAAGTGACTATTTTTTATTTTCTTTTAAATTAGAAAAGGTTAAAAGAACCATTTAAAAGATTAAATGAAACACTAAATATAACTAAAAATAATAGATTGAAAAATTAAGTTCATCTTACCTTATTATATGGGTTCACTCATTTCCCTTATGAATACCTTAAAATTTGTTTATAATACATTCAATATTATATATTTATTTTCAAATTATTGTTATATGTTACAACTATTTTCATCCTTTTATGTAAGCTTTAATAGATTTGATACCATCATTCAAAACTCAAATTGTGTTTAACAAATGGAACAAACTCCTATCTATAATAAAGGACATCAACCTAGGAGTATAAAAATGGTTAAGAAAATGAAGTAAATTTTCTAATCATGCGTTAACTCCACAAATCATGATTAATACTCTTAACACCTTGAAATTAGAGAATGCACATGGTTAGTTCCTAGAAATTAAGGAAAAGTAATGATTACAAGTAGAAAATATTGATGATATGGACAAATACATCACATGTGACACCTACGAGGAGTCTTAAAGGGCACAACAAACTATTGGAAGTTAGAAGGGTCACCTAGAAAGGTCAAACTACCATTGTGCTTGTGAAAGTGCATGCGGGTAGTTTAACAACTTAAAAATACACGACAAACTACCTTGATTTCGTCAAAGCTTCTCTCAAGTGTCATCCATAAAGTTTTCATCCTTTGTTAAGTTCCTCTAAACACTAGGAATGTACTCATGTACAATTCCTCTAATCTCATACTCCAAACTCTTGAATATTCCACTTGTTAGTGTTCCTTGGAATCTTTCTTTTATTTCTTATTTATTCTTCTTTGTCATCCTTCTTGCTTGTATTCCTTGAAGCTCCTCTTCTCTTCCTTCAACAAGCTATTCTTCATCTTTATTTACATCAAGACCATCCTTTCCTTTTAATCTTTTTCTTTTTCTTCTTTCCCTCCCTTTACATTTTCTTCTTTCTCTTTCCCCCTTCTTTCTTGATTTTTCTCTTCCCCTCCCCCCAAATTCTCTTGAAGTATTTTTGACTCCATTTTTCATCTCTTGTAGAATTTGATTGCATCTCACAATAGTTGAGAAACCAAGGATCATTCCTATCCAATCATATTTTCAATCAGTGAAAGTTCTTGTTTACTATTAAGATTATTTATTATCTTCCTTTCCTTATGATTTTGTCACCAGTATTGGTGTGGTTAGTTAAGAAAAATGATCCTCTCAACTTGGTTAATCACATATTGAAATTTGGTGATGTTCATATACTTTACTCTAGGTCCCTAAATTTGGAGTAACTTCGTGCTTGAGTTAGAAATTTCTTTGGAATAAGAAATTATAGATAAAGGAAGCTATTTATGTTTTTGATAAAATCTTAGGATATATGATATAGATGCAAAGGTGACTTAATCACAAGATTCTGGTTTTTATGCAGGGATAATGTCTTGTTTTACAACTATTTGAATGCTTGGAATTAAATGTTACTTAAGTTTTAATTAATACATGATTGGTTTTAGAATGCTTGAATTGAATGCTCTCAATGAAAAACTTATTTAGTGGTTGGATTATGCCCGTTTAGGTATATAATTATTAGAATAAAGTTAATTTCTATATTTTTTCATATAATAATTAATGAGTTTGATGTGGATGAATATACACACACATATTGAATTGAATGACCAAGGTGTTAGTTTTGAAATCGTGATTTAAGCTAAGAAGGGGGGTTGAATTGACTTTATAAAACTTTTTCGAAAGCTTAAATCTCTTTTCAATTGAATCAAATAGACTGAAAAGTTAGGATGTAAATGCAGCAGACCAATACACTTTCAATCGATTAAAACATAAAACAACAGACTAATTTGTTCTTAAACTATGAAACAATCGATTAAAAAGACAAATCAGTCGGCTAAAATACTGGAGATTTATGCAGAATGCAAAATTCGCAGATTTAACTCAAACAACAATCTTTTACATACAAGACTTGTTCCAATCAATATTTATAACAAGTATACAACCTTAGATTACACAAGAACGCATTAAATCACACCAAAGAACGAGTTGCTTGGTTTTCTTGAGTTTTTAAAGAGATTCAAAGTGAGTGAGATGAGGGATAGAGAATTGCACAATTGTTTTTATATTGGTTCACTCAATCACAGAGCTACATCCAGTTTATCAGGACAACCTGAGCTTGGTTTTCACTATATTCAAAAGTTTTACAAATCACACACCAAGATTACACTTTTGAACAAAGAAACTCATAAGATTTTTGACTCACACAAAAATCTAGACACACACCCTGTAAGAATCACACTTACAGACTTGAATCACATCAGACAAACCAACCAGAGGTACAAGAACATCCAAATATGATGGTGCCTGTGCCTAGCCAACCATACATGTGTTCTTCAAGCTACTCACCGACCAAAATGCCTCCAAGATCAACCAAGATCTTCAAACCACGAGTTGCAGCTGTGTATTGCAGAGAGAGAGGGTTTTCTAGAGAAGAATGACAAAGTTTCGTGCTTAAAAACTCATATTCGCACCTCTGCTATCGAAAACACAACATATATAGTCTGGTTTAAGTAAAAATAGTCGATTGAATTTTCCGTACAATCAGCTAATTTTACTTGACTTAAGTGAAATCAGTTGATTGAAAAATAATTCAACTGACTGAATGCATTCATACCAGAAATTGTATACTGCAAGCCTTTTAACCTGTTAAAACCCATTTTAACAGATTAAAAGAGACACACTAAGGCACACAAGACATCTAACCTATGTCATATAGTCTAACAACATGATATAATAACAAAATATTACATTTAACATGTTATTTTCAGATTTAATACACTAAAACTTAATTTTCAAGTGGATCTTCATTGATCTTCATCAAACACCTATAATCTTCATGCATATGACTTTATCAATTCTTTGCTTCAAGTTTGCTTGTACCAACACAAGGTTGAATTGGGATGCGTGAAAGATGATAAGTGAACAAATTATAAATTATATTGATCATTTTGAACTATTGAAAAGTATTTGTTGAAATGACTTCGAATAAAACATTTGAAAAATGATTTGTTTTCCACGAGGTTGATTTTATGATATTATTGCTCAATTGAAAATAACATTGCAACTCAACCCTATATTTGGTTACATTTTAGCTCAAACGAATTTAATTTTTCTTTCTTTATTTTCTTATTCTATCTTTAATAGATTGTATGTGGATGTTTATTGTAAATGTAAAGTGAATATTAATTTGTATATTTAATTGATTTATGATTTTGTTAAGTCATGTATGTTATATGAAAATGGTTGTTTTAGACTACCGGTAAGAATTGTATGAATTTGTAATTACATATATGATATGATATTAAAACTATGATTTGATTTGTGTGTTAAGGACTAACACCTTTATTGTAACCAAAATTCCCTTACGTTGTTGATAATCTAGGTCACATAAATATTAACATTAGGTGCTCAGGAACTAAAGGGGAGTTCTTACGCACCATGACATGTGTAGATGCATGAACCTAGATTCTAATAAACTTACTTTTATCCATTATTTTTAGATTCACTTATATATCTAGGTACTAATTTAAATTAAATATAGGTTTATATTGAAATATAATTTATACTAGTCTTTTGGAAGATATTGGTCAATATTATGGTTATTGAATAATTTTTTATGTATATTTGATGTATAAATCCATATGTAGTCTTTATAATTTTTGTGTTTTGGTATATTAATGAAATTATAATTTTTGTATATTTGTGTATTAATGAAATTTAATTGTTTTTCGTGGTTAATCATAATATTGCCTTATATATATATATTGTTTTTCTTAAATTAAAAACTTATTTTCAATAGTTTACTCTTTATGTGTGTTGTGATATACGATTGTTTTTCTATGTACATGAACAATACAAAAGACATCTACACCAACATCTCTTATGCAGGATATTGAAATTTATTTGTAATTTTTTAAATATTTGTATTTATATGCATATATTATATATATATATATATATTAAATTCGTATTTTTAAATGTTATATAATTATGTAAAGGAGTTACAAAATTAATCAACATAGAAGTCAAAATAACACTTTTCCCAAACATTAAATAGGAAAACATAATGAAAAATTTTAAAGATAAAAGGTTATGTGAAATCTAATTGAATAGATAAAACACCATATGTTTTATGAAGTAAAATTAAATAATGAGAATTCAAATAATCTTTTACAATAAAAAGTATTATATTATAAAATAACAAAATGATTAGAGCCTATAAAAAAAATGTAAATTGAAATACAGGACAAACGATTTTTATAGCTATTGTTGAATTTTCCCATTAAACACCTAACCTGAACACGGTAATTTTGACTCCATTTTGAAACTAAGAACCCGTTTGAAATGAAGTCTCGATGAGTCTTTCATTTGTCAATCAATGAAGCAAATTTAACCAAAATAAAATACAGATGATTTAGGAAAATAATTATTTAACAAAAAAAAATTAAGTGAATATTTGAGAAAGTCTACGACATGGATGGGTTAAAGTTAATTTGTCGTTTTTAAAAAAAATAATGTTTATTCAAAACTATAGAAAACATTAACTTTTACTCAAGAAATTCTTTAACTGTTAAACTCCTCCTGTCTATTATTATTTCACTGGATCTCCAACAAGTTTCGAGCCTCTATAAATTAATTCCACAAACTCAATTATAAAATTTATGGCAAAATCAAAAAACTTGTAATGAAAAAGTTCAGTGTAAATAAAAAACCTAAATAAAATTTCTCAAATGATTTAAAAAGTTATTCACATTCTGAAGTTTTAGCCAAATGCACCAAAACAAAAAGCGTGCCTATGCTTTTCGGATAAGCAAAAAAGCGTGCGTAATTGCATTGTAGTTATTTTGACTGTCTCTGTTGTGGGCACCTTTGCGTTCTTGTTGTGGTCTGTCTTTTCTTCTTCAATTCACAGCAAAGTTAGAGAGCGAAAGGGAAAGCAACCGAACACGCTTGTAACTTCCCTAATTACCAATTTCCCATTTTCACTACGAATCTCGAGGGTTTTATTGGAATCGAAAGGTCTCTGATCGATTCTGATTCGGAAAATGGCTTCTTCGAGTGCAGCCGGTGCTGGATCCACCGACCCCACAGCTGCAAGAAGAAACACCAAGCGACCCAAGTGTAATGCACTCTGATCTCTCCGATCTCTCGTCGTTTTTCGCCTTTTTAGCTCCATTTTCAGTGGCCCTTTTCTCTTTTTTTGGCTTGTGATGCAAATTTCGTATTTGTTTTTGTTTGAGTTAAATTGAGTATGTGTTAGGAGGAAAAGGGGTTTTGGGTTTTATTTAGGTGCTTGGGTAAGGTGTATCGCTTGTGATAGTTCCCGTGTTAGTATTTAGTGCCTGAGAGTTCCTAGATTGATATACCCTTTGATGGAGTTCTATTTCATGAAGATATGATACTTTGTGGAAGCTAATGTCCTTTTTTTTATTTGATTTGATTTTCGGGTGTCGGTGTTTGTGTTACAAGAGGCTTCTGATGTGCATCGGTGTTTGTTGACTTAATGGAAGAGTTTCACGCAGTTGGATAGTGTGTGATGATTTGAGAACATTGTTTTTGTTTCTTTTTGTTCTTTTGGGTAGCAACAGAAAATTGAACTGATTATATCTTTTTGAAAATATAATGCTTTTCAGATTCAAAGTTTACCCAGCAAGAACTTCCAGCGTGTAAGCCAATTCTCACGCCACGAGCGGTAACACTAACTACTACTTTTTTGTAATTCACAGCTCGTGACTATATGTGTACCCTAAATGCATTTGAGTCCTTTTCTGTTGTCGTGATATTGCTGGTACTTAATTTTAGTTTTTCATGCAGGTTATTTCTGCATTCTTGCTTGTCAGCATAGTATTCGTTCCTATTGGAGTTGCTTCGCTAATTGCTTCGAGGAAGGTGATGTTGAGTGTTTTAAATGTGGTGATCATGCTCATAGTTTTATATAATGCTGAGTTTAACTTTCAATTTGTTGTATCTGTCAGGTTGTTGAAATTGTTTTTAGGTATGAATCCACGTGCATACCAAATAATGTTACTGACAAGGTAGCATACATTCAGAGTTCTGCAAATAAAGCATGCAACATAACACTACATGTAAATCTCCTTCGCACCTGTTTATCCATTTCATTTTACTCACATCTTTCTATTAAATCTGTTCCCATGATTGATAATAAATGGAGGTCTCATTGAGGCAATCTTTTCTTTCTTCAAAAAATTTTCTTTTGAAAAGGTGCACAAGCATATGAAGTCACCTATTCATGTCTACTACCAGCTTGACAACTTTTACCAGAATCATCGCCGGTATGTAACAACCCTTGTCTTCATGCTTCAGACATTCATTTTAACTGTTTCTAATCCACATTTACAAAGGGAGGGAAAAAGATCCTTTTATGAAACAAGGATATCCTGGTTCTTTCTCCACCAGTTTTTCCAAATATTTATTGGATGGGGGACTGCCCAGAAACTGATGCTTGTCCACCATCTTTTTTTATAATGCTTCTTCTCTCGAGCTTATTCTCATCACATACGTTAACTGTTTTGAAATTTATAAACCTAATGTAAAACTACTTTTCCAGTTTTACTATATACTCTGTATCATAGTAGGTAAATCCCTGATAGTAGTGTGGAGTAGCCAAGCCTGAAAAAGGCCATAATGGTATAGGTATAGCATCTTGGACAATCCTTACACCGAATAATGCCCATAGTGCATATAGTTTTTCATACATACACAAAATTTTATCACAATACAACTTCAAATGTTGTGTTTCACGTAATTTTAACTCTTGAATAGTTGTTTAATCCATTCAAGCTTACAAGTAATTAATGCCATACTTCTCTATTCAACTTCTGCACTAGATTGAACAACAACATTTGTTTTCTTGCTTGCTTGAGAAATAAGATTTCCACCCCTAAATACTTGATATCTGGTAGTAAAGTGCCTATATGTCGGGCATCCTACCCAATCAACATCACAATATCCAAAAACTTTGTTATTTTCCTTATCCTCATGTAATAGTCCTTGTTTAAGAGTCTTTTTGACATATCTAAGAATGTGTATGACAACATTTCAACGATCAATGTGACTATTCCACATAATTTGACTAACAACCCAGCTACAAAGGAAAGATTGGGTCTTGTGGTTGTGAGGTAAATATTTCCCAACCAATCTCCTATATCTCTTAGGATGTTTGAACAACTCACCATGATCATCATTAGCGTTTGATTAAGATCCATAGGACTATCAATGCACCTACCCTCATGCCCTCGACCTCCATGTCCGCCTCCTTTAGTGCCACATTCTCCTCTTCCTCGTGTGATAACCATGACAGATGGTTCCTCTAGTGCATGAGCCTCCTAGGGTTGAGGCATTGGGACACGAAGAAGGCGTGTGGTCAAGGTATCCATGGAAGGGACCTCATGACTAGTTAGAAGTTGATCTCTGATATGACCAAAATCTGGATGTAAAGAACAGAGGATCATCACCATATAATATTTGTCCAATCTCTTCTTAATTTTATCCCAAGATTCGACTTAAAAGAACATCCTCTGTTCTTCCATAACTGATTGGGCTTCAATCATGAAGGAGACTATATCATGGTCTGTCATTTGGAGTGATGGAAGTTTGTCAGCAGGTAGAGACGTTCGATGTTGTTGGCATAGATGTTTTGAGTTTTCGCCCAAAATGAGTGGCATGTTTTAAAAGCTCTAAGAGACATCAGAAGTCTTGGTTCCACGGATTGCACAACAAGGCACATAGTTGGAAATCGGTCTGTTTCCATTGTTCAGCTTTTTCAGCAGGCACATTACTTCCATTTTGCTCAAGGTGATCTTGATAACCTTGGCCAAGGAACCATATTTCAACAGATGCAGCCCGCGGTAGATAATTTTGTCCATTTAGCTTCTCAGAAGTAATGCGGGGCTTCTAGAGAGTGAAATAGGATTTCTAGTGGCCATTATTGACGAAAACAAGAAACCAGCGAGAAGGTGTGAAAACAGTAGGAAAAAGGAAAGCCCTAGGGTGACTTTCACAAGGGGTGACATTGAACCACGTTTGAACGAAACTTTGAAGGTCAAAACGGAGACAGGAAGGCCCGACGAGACTGGCAATAGCGGTGCGATGAAGGTCCGGTGAGCAGAAGGCGATGTGTGGGCGTCACGCGCCTAGTAGCAACGGTCAGAAGTTGAGCGCGTGACGATTGCGTGGATGAGAACTAGCCTCCGGCACTGGCAGGGTTGGCCTTCGCTTGGAGAGGCACTCCATATCCAGGGCTTGTCGGCGAAAGCTGTGGTGGCCGACGTTAGTGGCCAGTAGAGGATGATGAATTACAACAAAAACTGTGTCGGAGATGATGGAGACAGGTAGAGCGGGATCGATCCCGCTTTGATACCAACTTAAGATTAAACATAGAAAATATATGATTAAAGGACTGGAAAAACCCTCTCATGTATTTATATTTACATAGATTAAGAGTTGATACAATAGGGAGATGGGAGGTCAAGAGGCTACCCTAGACTCCTAGCTACAAAACTAGAAGCAATAATTAGAGGTAACCTAACACACTACTCCCGACTTTAGGTAGACTTAATAATTATTCCAACAATATTAAAGGGAAATCAATTTCCTAAAATGAAGGAAATAAATCTCTAGAAATAAAAACTCTATATTAGGAGCAAATTTACCAAATAAACTTACTCCCAATCCCTTAATTTTAGGGATTTCTTACAAACAAATCTATTTATTAATCAATTGATCTATATTTATTGTACAATAAACGTGCAATATTTACACCCAAATTTTTAAAAGTTTAGGTATTTGAGGATGTGAATGACAACATTGCAATGATTAAGACGAGAATCCTACATAAACTGACTAACTAGTTTGATTGCTAAAGACAAGTTAGGTGTAGTAGTGGTAAGATAAATAGGTTTCCCAACAACCTTTCCATATCTTTCTAGGTTTGAGAAGGACTCACTTCTGCCATTAATTTTTGGTTTGGATCCACTAGACTATCCATAGGCCTATAATCAATCATACATGTTTCTTGTTGGATGTATAAGGCATATTTTCTTTTAGAAATTATAGTACCTTCCTTTGATTGAGTTACTTCAATACCAAAAAAGTATTTAAGAGATTCAAGATCTTTGGTTTGAATGTGATTGTGTACACGCTTCTTTAGTTGAGAAGTTTTAGTGGCATCATTCCCGATAATGATCATATAATGAACATGCACAATCAAGTATACACATTTCTCAGGAAATGTATGATAATAACAAATTGAATCATTTACATCATACGTTTTGGCATAAAACTTTTACAATGTGGCTGAATTTTTTAAACCTAACATGTGGGAATTATTTAATACCATACACAGATTGGTGTAATTTATAAACTAACCCACACATCAATGTAGATTTCTCCATCAAGGAAGACATTCTTAATTTCCAATTGATAAAGAGCAAGTACCTTCTTAAAGAGCCATGGGTCAACCAGGATCGTCATTATCATGAGTTGTTTTATGGGCAGATAGTGGCCAAGGACATGAAAAAGACGACTCATTATGTAAATTTGGATCAGTCCTGTGCGTTCTGTGCTAATAATGGATTGGTGGAGGTGATGATGGTTTTGGTAGACTTGGAGGAGAGGAACCTAGTAGACATGTAGTACTTTTAGTTTTTGGAGAATAACAACGATACTCTTTTTAGAGATGAAAATATTCCAAGAAGACACATTTGAGAGCTCTTGTAGAGATGTTATCCAACCTAGGGGACACATCATGAACAAAACATACATACCCAAAAACACAGTGAGACACATGAAATAATGGTTGATTGAGAAATAGGATAGAATGGGGAATGTTATTGTGAAGGGAGGAAGAGAGCATTCCATTTACGAGGAAGCAGCAAAAATAGCATCACCCCTATAAACTAACGTTATGACATCAATCAATAAGGTACAAGTAGTCTCCAACCAAATGTTTACTTTTGTCTCTCTACCATACCATTTGGTTGAGGTTTATGAGGATTGATATAAAATGCCATGTAAAAAACTTAGAGGAGTAGAAAAGCTAGAAGAATAGTATTCTTTGGCATTATCAATCTCATAAATTTTTATAACTTAGTCAGATTTATTTTTTATATTTCATTAAGGAAATGCACAATCATATACAATTTTGGATTGATCTTTCATTAAACAAACTCAAGTACAATGAGAAGATTCATCATTAAATGTAGCAAAATATCAAAGCCAAAATGAGGTGACTTGGCTTGGACCTCAAATGTCATAATGAATTACAAAAAAGGTATTATTACATGTCTTGTTTTAAGTCTCTTTGGGAAGGAAGATCAATCATGTTTGCCTAGTTGACATGGCTCACTTTAAGAAATGAAATTTGTCGAGGTTAGGCACCATTTTTTTAATACATGCAAAAGTTTATGAGATGGGGATACAAAACATGATAAGGAAATTCTGGTTCCATATAGTAAAGCCTCTTAGCTTCATGTCCTTCACCAATCACTTAATCCTTATTGCGCTCATATATTCAAAATAATTGGCATCATATGTTACAGTACAATTTAATGACTTATTTAATTACCTTAGAGAAAGACGGACTTGACCAATTCCCTGAGAAACATCATTAGACCCATTCACTATACTAATAAAATGGGAACTTTAGGAGAAGAGATGGAAGTAAATAATGAAGTTTTAATAGAAATAGGATCAGAAAGAAGCACCTGAAATGTCCATGGGCTTTGACTTTTCATGTTGAGAAATGCAAGTTGTTGACAAGCTAGATTGGGTGGAAGTTTGTGCCTAAATACTATACTTTAACTTCAATACCTAAATTCATGGTAAAACTTTGGTTCTACCCTCTCGTATTTGAATACAATGGTTGTCTTATCAATGAAGTCATGTAAAGAAAAGCAATTTTCTTTGGTGTGACTCGTTCTCTTAAAATAAGTGCATTGAGGACGTCTGCGATCACTTCATTCTCTGCTATTTCCATAATCTCCTCTTTTGTAGAAAATACCATGATAGATGATTAAGTAGAATAATGAATATTTCTGCTGGTAAGAATGTGAACACGAAGTTGTTATGCTTTCCATATCATGGAATTTCTTGACAAGTTAGGATTCGGTGCCAAACTGACCAAATCTTGGATGCATGGGACAAAGAATTGTAACCAAATAGGACTTGTCCAACCCCATAATCTCTTCCAAGGATTCAACTTCTATAAACATCATTTCTTCAGCAGCTGGTTGTACTTCAACAATAAGAGAAGTCATTTCATGATGTGTTTGTTTGAAAGATGCTAATTTATGAGCAGTCATATGGGCATAGAATATCATTTGAAAAAAAAAAAAACTCTTAACCTTCAAAAAAGAGGGACACGATTTGAATGCTCCAAGAGTTCCCAATATATTGGGTTTCAGAGATTGTCTCTAGGCGTAAAGCTGAAATTCCATATTTTCCCACTATTTAACTTGGTCTGATGGAATTTTACTACCATCTTCCAAGTGGTCATGAGAAACTTGGCCAAGAAGCCACAATTCATCAAATGCAAACCAAGACGAATAATTTTTGCCATTAAGCTTATTTGAAGTAATTGGGGGTGATCCAGGAAATTGTAGGACAAGTGCAGAGGTCAATGCAAATTAGAAACAAATATTGCAGGGGTAAAGAAAGAACTTTCGAGGTGTTCAAATGGGGGCCCAGACTTTAATAGGTGAGAAAGGAGGAAAAGGAGGTTGGAATAAGGGACAAGAGGGGCTGACAGGAGCAATGAGGCAGAGTAAGATCGTTCCAACAACTGGAAGGTGGCATGTGGGCTACACACACCCTGGTTGTTCATTCACGATGTTATGCATGGCAGTGTGTGAGGAGGATTATGCCTGTTTGCTCAGTTGGTTCTCCATCGCACAGGGACGCACCCTAGGTATGGTACATCGAAAAAGTGGTTTTACACAATGGACAACAACAGATGATGATGGTGACTACTGGTTTACATCTCTCGGCAAGACGAACACAGTGAGATGCTCATCAGAGAGAAACAACAGTGATAGCCAGCAACAGACAATGGTGGACTCACATAACATTGACGAAGAAATCAAGATTAACCAGCAAAGATATGAACTGGAGATATAAGTATAGAAAATACGCTTTGGAGAGTAATTCATCTGTCAGCTCATTCATTCATTTACAGGAGTTCGTTACATCGAAGATACACGAAAATGTAATGTTCAATCCTACACGTATGGGTCAGATGGGTAATACTATGCATAAGTTGACCTATTCTAACAAGTTAACCCATCTAAATAAGTTACACAATTCTTACAAAGTCGCAACTATCATTAAATATATTATTAGATAACATTATTATTTGTAACTCCTAGAACTATATGGAATTGTTAGATAACAAATTATTATTTGTATGCATGTAATGTATAGAGGCATCCACATATCTGATATTTTCCCCCTATACTCATCTTATATTTAGAGTACATTGCCATTTTAATGTCTTTGATTGGTTGTTTTCCTCAACTGTTTCAGTCTCTTAATATATTCTCTTATAAGCATGGCAATTTTGTTTACTTTAGATATGTTAAAAGCCGAAGTGATGAGCAATTGAGGGATCATAATGAAGAGAACTCCACAAGTGCGTGTAAGCCTGAAGATACAGCCAATGGAAAGGCAATTGTACCTTGTGGTCTTATAGCTTGGAGTTTATTCAATGACACTTACAGTTTCTCCCGGGACAACAGGAATTTGACAGTGAACAAGGAAGGCATCTCTTGGAAGAGTGATAGAGAGCACAAATTTGGAAAAGATGTTTTCCCTAAAAACTTCCAGAATGGTTCTATTAGAGGTGGTGCAATCCTCAATGAATCCGTACCAGTGAGTATTTTTATGAACTTTTGTTTTAATTGGATTACAATTCTATCCTCAAGTGTGTTTACTTTTCCTCACAAGGTTCAGCTATGAAATTAGATTTTAGCCTTCATTTACCCTTGCATGGGCTTTGTGTTATGCATTTATCTTTTAGTTTATTTGTTGTTGCTGCTACTACTGCTCTTTATACTTGTATTCGTAATTTATATATGGCAATGATTCTTCACATGGAAAATTATTGATGTTTCACATATTTGCATAGTTTAATATAAAAATTTCAATTGCTTCCCTTGATATTCATATGTTTCATCTCGTAATTAATCAAAGTTTTGTCAATCAATGGGGGATATTTTACTGTCTTTTTTGGAATGTTTTATGGAACAGTTGAGTAAGCAGGAGGATCTTATTGTCTGGATGCGAACCGCTGCTTTGCCAACTTTTAGGAAGTTGTATGGAAGGATAGAGGAGGATCTGAATGAAGGTGATACCATAAATGTAATACTGCAAAATAACTATAACACATACAGTTTTAATGGCAAGAAAAAGCTTGTATTGTCAACTACTAGCTGGCTTGGTGGGAAGAATGACTTCCTGGGCATTGCCTATCTCACTGTCGGAGGATTGTGCTTCTTTTTGGCTTTGGCTTTTACCATTGTATATTTTGTCAAGCCAAGGTAAATACTTGAAATCCACTATATTGCTTTTGGGTTCAGACCATGAAAGTTCATTTTGTGACTAGCACTTGTTTTGATAGGTTAGGGAACTTGTTTTGGTCTAATTAAGGATACATGTAGGGGAAAAACTTGATGTACCAATGTTATAGTAGACATAAATATTAAGGTATATGTTAGTAGGGGTATGAAAGGGGGAGGAGTCCAGAAGGTGGCAAATTATGTTTCTCTTTTTTTTTTTTCTTTTGTAGATATCATTTTGGTATACATGTTGGGGTAAACCAATTGCCTCTTCTCAATATATACTTACTGTTACTGACCAAAAAAAAAATTGAAAGTAAATTTTTATGGAAGGGAAATTCATGGGGTAGCATACTAATATTAAGAGTGCCTGCATCTATTTCGGTCTCTGTTGACTCAACTGTTTGTATGAAGTAGTTTAGGATCTTGTTCTTAGCTCCTTTCTCCAATTGAAATATGTTTAAAAAAATTTACAATTATGATTTGTAAAACACGCAAAAGCCTCAAAGAATACCTGTTTTAATGCTTTTCTCATGAATTTATTTCACATTTTTCTTTTTATTTTCTTGTTCTTTTTCTAGAAGTACTTACGGAGAACTGAAATTCACCCATGCTTAAACGGCTACTTGAAGTAGCAATTTTGAATTATTATCAACGCCTAACTTATCTTTCCATCTTTGTAGGCAACTTGGAGATCCCTCATATTTGTCATGGAATAGAAATCCAGGAGGGCACTGATCAGAGAAACTCATCATGCTTGTTTGTCATTTTCCATGGTTACAGGGCTCTTAGGTAATTCTACAAATGGGGTAGTAGTTTTTGTACATGAATGTTACCCAATTACTAGTAGCCCTTGTCAATTTAGGTGTTCTTATCATCATCTACAAGAAAACCAAAACACTTTTTTGTATGTTGTGCATCAGAATTTAATGTTGTATGCCCCTCTCACAATATATAGCATTCGAGTATATGTTCTAGTTGCACTTCACACCATGTAGAAAAAAATCGTGCTACTCATAGTTTAGGTTAAGGAAGAAATTAAACCTGGAAAAAGTGGATTTTAAGAGTTCAACTGAGCTGTATACTGAACTGTTCATATGTTAGTAAACGAGCTCTGTATTAAAATAAGAGACTAAAATATACGGTTATACTTAGGATTTTACCAATTGCTTTCTCTTGTGGATTTTCTTCTGTTGGGTGACATGGACAAAACATGCATATGGAAAAAAAGAGTGGTGGATATGGTAAAACAAAGTGGCTTGACAATGAATCCAACAAAATTTCTGAAAGTTTCTGCAACGGCAAATTCTTTTTGTCCTATACTTTTGGGAATATTAAAAATTTCGTTTTATTCTTTTTGGATTATATAATTCAGTAGTTGGAAATGACTTTTAATTATGTAATTTGGAAACTATATTCTTCTTATTCTTCGTTTTGAAAATCATTTTAAGCTTTTGAATCATACCATTCAAAAGTTGAAAATAGGTTTTGGATTATGCAATTTAGAAGTCTTTTTGTGAGAAAAATTTTCTAGATTGTGAAGTTAAAAATAATATTTTTGTACAATTTGAGATGTTTATTGGTTGTACGATATTTTTTTTAGAAAATTAAGGACGACCATGTAGGACAGATTGAATCATAAGTTTACAAAGTGAAATTTTTCATTCATAATTTTTTTTTATAATAATTAATTAATAATTTCTTATTTTGTAAATTGGTAATTAAATTTATCATTATAGTAATTAATAATGTTTTTATTAATTTTAAAATAATGTTTTTATTCAAGATTATAAATCATTTTCTTTATTATTATATGAAACAAAATTATGCTTATATATATATTTTAAAATTATATTTATATATTATTATATTATTTATATTAATTTTATATTATGGAAGTTATAATAAAAAATAAAATAAAGATAAAATAAAAATCAATTTGATGGAAACGTTGGTTAATAGAAGAGATTAGGTATTTGTCTCTGACTATAAGGTTGTTTCATACACTAAGTCATCATCAAAGTGTGAGAGGAGAAAGAAAGATAAAATGATAGTTTGAGAAACTCAGGTTGGAGAATAGAGATTGAAGTATACATTCTCACATGATTTTTTACGGATCAAGGTTAGTATCTATTATGATTTATATATGTTAGATTTATGATTCCCCTATTATGATATTTGTCCCAAATTAAGTTTTCCTAAATTATTGTGAACTCTAATTATAATTTTAGGAATTCTTGAGATCGGCATGAAATCTAATTAAATTCTTCCCATAATTAGTATAACCCTAATTATGAAATTTAGGGAGTTTGTGTCTTTTGCTGCGTATGGTAAACTTTTGAAAGTTTTCAATTTATATAGTGATGTTTATTTAATTAAAGTGGTATGGGTTTTGTTAGGTTTTTCAATGTGATAACTGTGATTTGTGAAGATAAATTTTATCTTTATCTAAATAGGTAAGAGGTGATAAATTTATATCAGAAAAATTATGATAAAGAGTAAAAGAATTTTTTTTTTCAAGAGGAAGGCATGCTTCTACAAGAACAAAACTTAAAAATTCCATGAGAAACCAATAATTGAGAAAATGAAAAATAACTCTCTAAAGTTCCTATAGTTACATATAATGAATTGAAAATTCATTAGAATGCAATCCAGGAAAACATCATCAAATTTGACAATACTCCCAAATCAAATTGATGAGTGCGTATTTTTGCCCTGTTTAATGTTTAATACTGGATTTTTAATTGAATTTTGTTCTTAAAAGATTGATTTAATTGGGTTTTCTTATAATTGTGTTTATTAAGCATGAGATACAAAAAGATGTTACAAAAATATTGATTTAATTGAGATTTTTTATAATTCAGTTTATATCATAAAATATAAAAAATAATAACTACCAAATCTTTTTAAATATGACAAGATCTTCTTAAATCTTTTTAGATCCACAACAAACAAATATATCTTGAAGATATTAAATTAGTTAGAAGATAATTTGAGAAGATTGCAAAGGGCTGATTTGGAAAATTAATACAAATATTAGTTGGTGATAATTTATCATTATCGCAACCAAAATCGCGATGGGAGACGAACAAAAAATTAAATTTTGAAAAAAATATAGTTTGGAATCACCATTTTATTATGAAAAACTACGAAAAAACAAAAAAGATAACAAGGTCTGCGAAAAACCAGATTTTTTATCCGGGAGTCGGTTACGTGTAGAGAAGTTATTAGCACCCCCACAACGCCCGTCCTAAGACAGTACCTTTAATTAAACATGCAAAGGGATGTGGTTTTCAAAATATTTAATTTTCCCAAAAATAATAATAAAAGAAACAAAAATATTTTTTTGATTTTTTGGGTCCGACAAGGATTGATCCTCACTCCTACATATCTCCAATTACAATAGAAAATCAAGGTTACAGAGTTCTTTTATGAAAAACTATTCGGAAAAAATATTTGGAAAATGATTTGACTTTTTCGGTAATTTTGAAAACTTTTTTATTTAAATTTTTAGTATTTGGAATTATTTTAAAATTGGTGTCACGCGACGCGAGCGACCAGACAGACACTGAAAATATTTTTTTTAATCTTTATTTTTTCACTTTTTTAATCTTATAAATTTTTAATATTTTTTAAGTTATTTAAAAGTCGATGTGAATGTCACTACGACGTGAGGAACTAGATATATATTAGGGAGTAAACAAAGAAAACTATTTTTTTTTTATTTTTAGATCTTATAATATTTAAAAAATATATAAATTGGGTGTCACGCAATGCAAGCGGCCAAACAAACACTAAAGAAAAAGGAAAAAATATTCTTTAGCAATTTAAAAAAATATAATGAAAATTGAAAAAAAAAATCAAAAGAAAAAAGAAACTAGCAAAATTTTCAATATCTCTTCTTTTATATCAATCTCACCCTCTCATCTTTTACATTACAACTACCTTTTCTTTTATCTTTTTCTTGTCTCCTTTTATAATATTTTTGTTTTTTTTTTCAATAGAGATAAAAATGAGATGTGTCTGTGTGGATGGTAATAAGAAAATGTTTTTTTTTTTCTTTTTCAATGTCTATCTATATTCACATATTGCACTATTAATGCAATCCTAGTTTTAATTGTAATATAAGGAAGAAATTGATCATGGTAACAACATACTATGAGAATCAAATCATAGCACAATATCAATCAAGATTTGTAATATTGATTCTAACCATTAAAGCACAAAATCAATCCCAATTAGTAATATTGATTCTAACCATTGGAAGAAATATTGCTTCTAATTAGTAGAATCATATCACTATACTACTAAAAAAACTCATATTTCCTGCCAATTTTGTTTTGAATTTTTTTTTTTGCAGAAAATACTTACAAATTTTGTTATGAAAAAAAATTTGCAAGAAATTGCTGCCAATATTTTTGCAAAATATTTTGTATAAAACACTTTTCGCAACAAATATTGTAGAAAATACTTACGAATTTTATAATTTTGTAGGAAATAATTACCCACGAAGGAATTTCCTACCAATTAAGATTCTTAGAAAAAATAGCAGGAAAAAGTCTTTTCTTGCAAATTTTTTTAACAAATTTGCAAGAAAATTCCCATGTAATATGAGAATTTTTAGTAGTTACTTTCTCTATTAGAAACAAAAGGTAGAAAATATGTTGAGTTATTGGGTTCATGAAGAAGAGTGTGATAATTAATAACAAATTAGGCTCTTCATTCTTTTTTTTTTCTTTTAAAATTAAAGTTTGAAAATCTTTAAAGAGTTTAGGGTTTAGGGTTTAGGTTTAGGGTTTATGGTTTAGGGTTCAACTTTTTTTTTTTATCATTTATTAAAAAAACATTTTTTTTATTTTTTTATTTTTTTTTTTGAAATGAAATTTATTCATCCAGACGAAATTGAGTGTTGACAATAATATATCTTTAAGTAATTAACTTATTTAATTATATCAGATATTTACATTATCAACCAACTATATTTGTCAAATAGTCTATATCTCTCCAATTTTTTTTTAAATATTCATAATCACTATAAAGCTAAATGATATTTATCTTTATCTTTATTTTAAAAGATATTTGGCAGATTTTAGAAACAGAAAAGTCCTGTCCAAGTCCTATATAGAGAGACCAAGGGAAAGTAGAAAAAACAAACTCGACACTTTGGAGTTTAGGAACCCTTAGGGGGCCTAATTCCGCTCTCTCTTTCTCTACATTCTCTTCTATTTTTATTTTATTTTATTTTGTATTTCATAGAGGGCTAAGCTTCAAGGTTTGATTCCATTGTAATTTCATTATGAATTCTAAGGTTAGAATGAAATAATTTCTTTATTCTTTTTCTTATTGTTGAGGATTTAATTTATTTATGTCTTTTATCTTTGAATTACGTGAAAAGTAATGGGTTTTACATTATATCTAATTTAGTGAGATGTTTTAATGTATATGCATATCAATCATGAGTTCAAGGGTTTTTAATATTAATTGAGAATTTACTTTGATTAAATTTAGAAACTTTTATGTGATTGAATGTGTTTTTGCCAATGATTGAGAATGTACTTTGGTTAAATTTACTATGATTAATCTACAAAGTTCTTGGTTTGGATTGAGAATTTACTTTGGTTAATAGTGAGAACGTCAACAAATTAATTGAAAATTTACATTGATTAATTTGTAAATCTATAACAATCATTAATTGAACAATAATCTTTAGATTACCACCGATGAATCTATTTTGAAAAAGCAGTAGAATCAATCTATTTTCTTTACTATTGTTTTTATCTTATTTTATCTTTTTCCAATTTTATTTCTTTGTTCCTTATTTCATTTGATTAACTCTTTTGTATAGTTTTTATAAAAACTAATTTGTTAGAAATCAATTTCGTATTCGCTGGGAGATGACTTAAGGTTACTTTACCCTTTCTATTTTCTTTACTACTATCTTAGCAATACTGAAGTTGCTATAGTTTAGTAGTATTAATTTGATCGCGTCAACGACAGTGTTATCAATGATGTACAAAGGGTTATATAAAATGGTTCATATCAAATGCATTTAAAAAATTATTTGTGGTCTGATATTATGATATGATAATGAATGATAGTCATATTTTTTTGGATTATACTATCATGTGTAAGTTTTGTTATGTTTTGCAATGTGATAATTGTAATTTGTGAAGATAAATTTTATCTTTTTCTAAATAGGTGAGAGGTGATAAATTTATATAAGAAAAATTATGGTAAAGAGTAAAAGATTTTTTTTAAGAGGAACACATGTGATGAAGATGAAAAAAATTATCTACATAAACTAAACATAGAAAAATTTCATGAGAATTCAAGAATTGAAGAAATGAAAAAATAAATCTTTAAAGTTCATAGAGTTACATATAAGGAATTGAAAATTCATTAGAACGCTATCTAGGAAAACGTCATCAAATTGATGTCGTACAAAGGGTTACTAAAATGGTTCCTTCATATCAAATGCATTTAGAAAATTATTCGTGATCTAGTATTATGATATGATAGTGAATGATAGTCATATTTTTTTGGATTGTACTATCATGTGTGATTGTTTTGAGGAAATGAAGATAGAAAATGAAGAGTTTTCTTTTTAATTAAAAATAATAATTTATTTGTAAAAAAATTAATTTAGTCCTCTAAATTTGTTGTCCAAGTTTCATCGCTGAATATATACCAACATAATAAAAAAATATTATGCATATTCATGACTCTCGATCAATTTCATTATTGATAATTGACATTATCATGTTTTTAATTAATTTACTTTTATGTTTGGATTTTATTTGATATTTCAATGTTTATTGAATAAAATTGAAAAAGATAAAACATGGAATACATTTTGCAAATAAGTGCAAATAAGTTGAAATATTGACTAATCAAATATTATCAGCATAATAAGTGGAATATTGGCTAGTCAAAGATTATAAAAAAGGATATATATCCACAAAGTTAGTTATTCAAATTACAAATGATAAGATTTGAAGAATATATAAAAGATATGAAATTTACAAAGATTAAAAGATATATCCCAAAGATTATCTACTACAATTTATTAAAGTACAAAATCAAGTCCATGAAAGTCTATAAATTAAGGGTCTGGCATAGGCCAAACACAGACTTGGAGAGAAAGAAATTTCATATCTCTACATTTGAAGGTAGAAGGACATTATGAAGGATGAATGCATTCAATTTCAACATCAGTCTAGTATTCAACATGCCTAGGAGTAGCTAACTCCCTCATTCACGGGAGTTGGGTGTAATGTATTCTTAATTCTTTGTGTATTCCATTAATTAATATATTTTTTTCCATCACTCTTGTGTTCTATTCTTGTTTTAACTGCATGATAATTATTGACTGCATATTTGTGGGTAATTATAGATAACTAATTGATTGTGCATCTAGACATAGAATACATCATTGGTCATTCATAACATCAGAATTTTGATCAGTAATGCGAACTCTTAATAAGGAAAGGTATAAGACATTAGGGTTCTTATTAAAGTTTAGACTTGTCGCTAAGACATCAAAACTTGTTACATAAGGTGTAAATACGAGAGTACGAATTAGAAGAATATTATTTTGGTGTTTTTGCTTTGAATTGGATCATGAAACCCAATCCAATGAAGCTTTTATATGATATTTTTTCTCAATGAATCTATTTGTTTCCATTGTGTCAATTTCTATCTATATTTTACATTTTAATTCTACATTTATTTTTCCTTTAAACCATAATTGATTTATCGATAATAAATCAATTAATTTAAACCACATTAGTACCTATGGGATACAATATATGGACTTGTCTATTTTATTGTTTATACGATTTGGTACACTTATAAATCCCGTAACAATTATTATAACATTTTAATTTACATACACTTTCCATAAATACAAATTTTATTACTATTATTATTATTATTATTATTATTATTATTATTATTATTATTATTATTATTATTATTATTATTATTATTATTATAATAGTAACAAATAATTTCTATATCGTGAATCTACGATTAACATTAATAAAAGACAAGCTAAAACATTTCATTTAATATAATGTTTAACTAAAATGTCTAATTTGAAATTTTAATCATATAACTCACATCACTGATCACTTATTATATCAATTTTATAATTTAACATAAATAAATCTATATCTAAATATTATTAATATCTTTGATTTCATGTGTCAATATATATATTTGTTTGACTATATATGCATGTCTTCTAATTACAAATTTCAACATCAATTTTATATTTTTATTTTGTACGGGATTATAATTCATAATATACATACATTTTACTTTAATATTGACACGGGCATACACATTTTATTTTAAATATTATATCTATAATTATATAATTACAAAATTTAAATCTAATTCTTAAATAAACAAATTATTTATACAAATATAATAATAATTACATTAACTTTTTCTAATAACATTTTCATTTAAAAAAACTCAAAAACCATGACCTGTGCATAAGCACGAGTCTCAAACTAGTGTTTGACAAAAATGAAGGTAGTGCAAATGATGAAGGAGAATGCAGGGTACTGCGTTGAAGTGATGAAGAATAGAATCTCTGGATTTCGTGAGTCCTTAATGGCAACAATAGTTTAAAGCAATGCTTTTCATTTTTTTAATTAATCATGAAAAGTACGGACTAGGCCGATAGAACAATTTTAAACTTTTTAAATAAACTCAGAAATTAATCCGGAAAATTTAATTTTAATTAAAAAAATTACATAATACATGTTAGACACATGTCACCCCATTTTTCAGTAGCCCAAGTGCTAAATTGAAACGTTGTTGGCCTAGGATAAACTTTAATGTCATTGAAAAATTGGGATCAAAACTAATGTTTTTAAAAGTACAAAGACCAAACAATATCAAAGTTTCAACCAAGGACCATTTTCAATTTTACGTAATACTTTAAGAATTGAAAACATATTTATCCTTAATAATAATAGTAATAATAATTATATTATTAATATTAGGTTAAATTACTCTTTTAGTCTCTCTATTTGTTATGAAATTTTAGTTTGGTCCTCAAGTTTTTTATTGTTTCAATTTGGTCCTCATTTTCTTAAAAATGACTCAATTTGGTCCCCACCGTTAACTTTGATCAGATGGTGTTAAAGTCAATGCCACATGTTAATTTCTGATTTTTTTGATTTTTTGATTTTTTTGAATTTTTTTAAATTTTTTTGAATTTTTTACACGTGTCACTTCATAGTTGTGCTACGTGTTAAAGTGACTCAATTTGATCCCTATATTTGTTTTTAGTTTCAATTTAGTCCCAATTTTTGTAAAAAGTGAAGTAATATTGTCCTTCCTTAAATTGAAACTAAATTTACTTTTTTATAAATTTTATGGTGATATTCTTACTAAAATTAATGTTTTTAATAAATATTTTTATAAATATTTTAAATTAACTTTAAATTCTATATAAAACATTAGATTTTGGTTTTGCTTTAAACTTGAAATTTAGTTCGTAAACTTATGTGTGACAAGTTATTTGATTTTTAATCTTCACTAAGTTTGTATAATATGATACACTTGATGTCTTTATATATGATGACAAAATTGTTAATTTTTGAAATTAAGTTTGGGGTTTAACTTTGTTTAATAATAAAACTAAAAAAAAACTTATTTAAAAATATTTCTACAAATATTTAATAAAAACGTCAATTTTATTAAGAATATGATCATAAGTTGTATACAAAGATTAAATTGAGTGTCAATCTCAGGAGGGACAATATTGCTTCACTTTTACAAAAATTGGGACTAAATTGAAACTAAAAACAAATATAGGAACCATTGAGTCACTTTGACACGTGGCACAACTATGAAGTGACACGTGTAAAATATAAAAATAAATAAAAATTTATTAAAAAAATATTTAAAAAATTCAAAAAAATCTGAAATTGACACGTAGCGTTGACTTTAACACCATCTAGTCAAAGTTAATGGTGAAGACAAAATTGAGTTAATTTTAAGAAAATGAGGACCAAATTGAGACAACGAAAAACTTGAGGACCAAACTGAAATTTCATAACAAATAGAGAGACCAAAAGAGTAATTTAACCTTAATATTAATAATAATGATAGTAAGAACATTTAATATTAATAATTATTATTATTATTATAACAATATTGATAATAATCACTATTAAAATTTTGAATTTTAACGTCAATTTAATGTTGTTTAGTGGTGGTTCTAACCGCCACTATTTTTTCTTTCGTCAATTAATTAACTGCCACCGAGTTTGGTACCACAAAATCATCATAATGTCGGTTTATTATAACTGCCAGAATAACCGTCACTAAAATTGTTAAAGTCGATTTTAACCACCTCTAGACTAATTTTTAACGGTAGGAGGTCTACGAATTTTAAAAATTTGGTGGCGGTTATAACTACCACTAAAGTAAGTCTAAGTCTAATAAGAAAGTTAGTGACGATTGGAACCACTAGTAAGTCTAAAACTTTTAAAAATTTTGCAACAGTTGTAACCGCCAAAAAGTCTAAAAATTTTAAGGTTAAAATACCTTTTTGGTCCCAATTTTCGTAAAGTTGTCAAATAAGTTCTAATTTTGGTTATGTTCAGGTCCCAATTTTCGTCAATTTTGTTAAATTGAGTACTTTTTTACTAGCACCGTTTAAATCATTAACAACCATGAATAGTGACCGCCACATGTCACTTCATGGTTTTTTGAATTTTTTGATTTTTTGAATTTTTTAATTTTTTTTTAAATTTTTTAAAATGTCCATGTGTCAACCTAAGAGCGTACCACGGGTCAAAATCAATATTCTATATTCAATTTGGTCCCTATATTTGATTTTTTGTTCAATTTAGTCCCAATTTTTAACATAAACCAATTTGGTACCTCTCCAAATTGAAACCAAATTTAATTTTTATATTAAAATTCATATTTTTTATTAAATATTTTTATATAATATATTAAAATTCACATCATTATAACTTTGATATAAAAATTAAATTTGGTTACATCTTCGATAAGGACAAAATTGGTTAATTTTAAACAAAATTGAGACTAAATTGAACAAAAATAACAAATATAAAGATCAAATTGAATATATAACTTTGACTTTGACACGTGACACATTATTGGGTTGACACGTGGACATTTAAAAAAAAAAAGAACCAATTAAACAAAATTGACGAAAATTGGGACCTATTTGAACACAACCAAAATTAGAACTTATTTAACAAAACTTGACAAAAATTGAGACCAAAAAATTATGTTAACCAAATTTTAAAAAAGTTAGTAGATTGTTGTAACCGCGGGTGTGTCTAGTTTATGAATTTAATAATAACGAGGTCATCCTTCATTGCATCATTCCATTTAGCATTGAAGCTTCTTCAAACTAATACGGGGATTCCTTAAATGACTACTTCTTACCCCGTACATAAATATATAAGTGCCATCAGGTAACATATGTTCCAACCTATATGTGTACCTAAGAAATTCACCATTGTTAAAGATTAGATTTACATACATTTTTTTTTACATCAGGTAACACTCGAGTTGGGAATCTGTATCACAAGACAACACATTTCATTTGGTATGATTCTTCTAGTAAACTAGATTCAAAATCCATATATGGGGGAACATGATGAATTATGAACTTTCCTGGAAGCTATGGAAATCAAAAGTTATACGAACTATCAAGCCTCTGAAGCTGAATTATTCAGCTGACATTTATTTTCTTCTTGATCGTCTACACCTTCACTAGCCGATTGATTGTTTTCGTTCTTTGAACTTAAGGTACCCGGGCTCATTTTCTGAATCTCCTCTTTGGGATAGATATAAACTTTTCGTACCATAGCAATAAAATCCCTGAATTAAATAGAATTATGCAGCATGACACGTCATTTTCAAGAAAATAAAAAATAAAAAGTATAGAATAAACCAAAGGAGTGCAATTAGAGATTCTTACTGTCAGGGATCATTACCAACAAGCATCATATCGCCCTCATTATCAGTGTAGACAATAAGCCAAACATCTTGAGGAAAGGTTAATTCACCTTCGAATTCAAATAGCTCATCCGATTTAGCAATTAATTCATCATATGCACTGAACTTTGTGAAGTCCACCGACCTACCAAGTGCAATCCCTTTCTTGTCAACCTAAAATAAAAAGTAAAATAAAATAAGCATTTGATTAAAGTTTTCCTGCAAAATTTATAGATGCTCACAAGATAAAATCAGAAATAAGAAAGGGGGACTTACTTTAGTGCAGCTTCTAGCAGAACCACTACTAGATTTGGGTTGAACATCTTTTAGATGTGGGTGAGAAGTTTGCGTAGGCTTTTCATGGTCGTCAATCAACACATCAACTGGTTTCAATCCTCTTGAATTCTCAGACTTTGGGTCATTTTCATATGTGCGTTGTTGATGTGTAGTATGAAGTGGATCCCAAATAGCTTACAGTCATTGTCCTTCGCTTTTGATACCTTAGAAGGTTTTCTTAATATTGGTTTTGGTAACAATTCTCTAGAACGGGGACTCTCATATTGAGTTGATAGTGGTGGTGGCATCAAAAAGTTTCCATGTGAATGATCAACTTTGTGTCCATGAAGCACAATATAGTCATCGAACTGGAGTGTTACCTGGTGTAAAAAATGTATGTAAATTCAACCTGTATGTTACCTGATGTAAAGAAATCTCACGGTATAAAAAAAAATGACATGAGAAACTCCCCATTGTTAAAGTGTTTGTAAATCTGCAAGTTAACCATGTAGGGTTGCATTTAACTACCTTTATTGGAGTAGTGCATATGTATGGTTACTGTACCCAGCCAATGCCACCGGTGTACGAACATGTTGACAATCTGTGATGTAAAATTGTTCCTGCAGAGAACAAACAAGATAAATTAGGCACAAGCGTCACCTTACCCATGTAGTCCGTTATCTCCTCAGTTGACATCTTTTCGGTTGGTACATGTCGGTTTGGACCCAAAAGGGATTACCGGCAAAAGGGAGTCTGAAGCTCAAGTGAGTCAAAACTCTCGAAAGGTCAAATCAGTGATTAATGAATGCTTATCTTTAATTACTGGGGTCCACGTGTATTTATAGAACATTAATTATGTCTGGTTATGTCATGGGCCGGGCCCTGGCTTGGGCTCTAGTTTGGGCTGTAAGTGGACCTGAGCCTTGGCTCAGGCCCTTATAACCTATTGAACACGTGGGGTTTCAATTTTACTAAGTAGATTGGAGTAGTTGGCCTAGGTCGACTACTTTCTTCGACGGTCTATGCTATCGGTTTAATCTGGTAAGGCTTAGACCAACTCGGCCTAGACTGATTACTTGAACGCCTTAACATATATGTATCGTTTACTTATTTGGTCGAGTTTGGTTAGGTGTGGTACAAAACCAAATCATTGGTCTTGAATGAAACAAAATAACACAAGCAAATCATTTAATGCATGTGCACGACTTATCTGAAGCGAAATAAAGTGTAGTTAGTTGCCTCATGATAAAGACCGAATCAGCAAAGGGTTAGGCTCTAGCCATGTTGCTCCTGACAGAACCACATTAAGCTTCACAGCCGCATAAGTAGGCCATTTCCTCCCTTGTAACAGTAAAAATGTATGTCAGTATAGACAGTAGTAATTAAATTCAAGAATTCATCAGGCATTTCAAGAGGCGGCAAGATTAATCAAAACTGACAAAGTATTATAAGTTATAATTGAAGAAAATGAGGATGCCCCAGTGACCAAAGATTTAATCAATTCATAATAGGTGGGCAATTGGAAAATATCAAACAAAAGAAGTAATTTACAGAGAGTCTTGGTTAACATCTGTCTGGTTCCACGTGTATTTAATTTCTCTAAGATTAATTACATATATTGCCATTCCTTCTGCTCCTTAGTTAACAAAAGTAATGTTAGCACTTCTTGAAACAAAATACACCAGGAGATGAAGTTAAAACTTGCAATATAATTTTATTTCTCCAAACACTATCATTAGCATCAGCAAGTTAAAGTTGATTGCTATTGCTATCATTAACTATAATTTGTACTCATAAAAGTTAAACTATAAGTTGATTCCATTTTTTCTTTGGATTAAAAAATGTCACTATCATTTACTTGGAAAGTTAATGAAAAAACAATGAACAACTACTCCAAATGTGTGTGAATTTTACATGTTAAAATATGTCTTATTTTTAAATGAGATGTGTAACATCCCCGTAGGATATTGATTAAAACAATAAATAAAATAACAATTGATATAAATAATACCTCATTTATTATCAATTTATTTTCCTAAAAATGCATGAAATTTAAAACCTTTAAAGTTAATATTCACTAAAATTCTCATAATTCACTTTTACAAATAAGAAAAAAACCAAAGTAATGAAAACCGTAATCAATACATAAAAATTAAATAAAAGTCTTCATACAAAATCCCCTGTATTCTGCTCTCACTCCCCGTAACTAAGCATCTCCTCGCTTCCCTGCAACATCATCTGCTCCCGGATAACAAGTTACCCGATCATTGCCACACACAAACAGATAGGGTGAGCTATGTACAAGGACAAAAATAAATATGAAATAATCCCACCCGGCAAAATTATAAATATTTATCATTTCACAAAATTACCCATTTTCCCATACTCAACCATTATGAGTTCATGCATGTACTCTAAATCTTGGGACTTCCTGTGCTTCCACGACCCTCCTCGCTCGTGGTCCAACCTACAAGCTTGTCCCGCTTGTAGTCCTGCTTCACGGACTCCCTCGCCCGTCATCCGAACTCCTCGCTTGGACCCGGACACGCATACCCGCCTTTCCTACTATGAACTCCCTCACTCATAGCATTCTCAAGTTGAGCATGAGATGAACTCCCTCGCTCACTCATCCCAACGAGAGTACCTCCGGTGAACTAAATTGTTCACGTTCCGCATGCGGTCCACACATCACGAACTACTTGCTCGCGACTCAAGTCAAGCACATCCCAGATCCTAAGGACTTAGTCCTTCAAGTCCATACACCACAAACACATGCATATAATTCCCTTAGCTTAGGAAACACCAAGCAACCATCTGTAAAATAAGCTTTTTATACCGGTTAAAAAAGGCTTTTTATACCGGTTCTATTATCGGCATAGATGTAGGCGGTATAGAAGATTTGATCTTTCTACATGGGTTCCATGACAGGTATAAAAAGGTATTTTTTATACCATTTTCTAAAACCAGTATAGAAAGCCCTCTTGGAAATGGAAAGTTATGTAAAGAAAAAATGACTTACTATACCGATTTTAGTTCCAACCGGTATAAAAAATTACACATTTTACACCAAGTATGACCTCAACCGGTATAAAAAGTGATTATTATTTTTTTATGAAAAATTCGTTTATGCTTCCTACCACATACCAAACCTGTATATAATTACCCAAAACATCTAGAAAACAAATCTCATTCAATCAAATATTTACATGAAATAGAATATAATGTTTATATGAAATATAATACTACTCCAAAATGAATTACTATATAAGTCATAAAACACCTAACATCATTTGACTACATCACTACATCATTATACAAAATAGGGCAGAAAATCATGTAGTAACCATATGATAAGATATAATTTTTGTACCTATTTATATCTTATAATTTAATCATATTCATAATCCAAAACCACCAATGAAGTGTGGAAGATCCAAATGTAAATGAAAACATTGAACAATACTTAATCAACAACGTACACTCTTGCTGCTCAACCCTTGTTTTTTCGGCTTCATTTGTATCATCATTGCCATTTTCATCTCGATCATTTTCATCATTATTAACATTCTCAAATTTTTGGATATTGGCTGAAAGTGGCCAATTCAATGGAAATTCTATGTTCCTGTTCACAATGGGAAAAGACCAAATTCCTTATCAGTTAATAAAATAAGAACTTAAACGTTTTTAAATAAATGTAAATGAAAGAACTCACACAAGATTATTTGTTCCTTTCTTTTTGCACATCCTAATATATTCATCAGTGTATCTTCTGAACACTTTGTCCAAGTGTTGGGCCCACTGTTGGATATCTTCTAAACGTAGTATGTCCCATATCTTGAATATATCTTGAACCTTTGACTATTTCTCTTGAACAAATAACATAGTTATTTTCAACCTTAAACTTCTTCAAAATCTGAGTTGATGTTTCACAACACAAATCCACATTAATCCATTTAGGCCTCCATCCACTGGAAAGCCTTTCAAGAAGGTTGATAACCCTATTCTTGGTCACTTCAGATTTTAGCCATTTGAATGACCTCAGGAATCACTAAAATAAACCTGCACATACGTACATTGGCATCAATGTAAACTTGGACCAAATAACAGGGATTTATTTCAATAATCTTTTAATGAGTTATCAAATATCAAACATCGATTACTTCAGGAAATGCTTTTGTGCAATAAGATATAATTATGAAAATAAACATTGGATAAGTTGCTAACAACTCATTACCAGTGCAATCCAAGAAGAAAAATGTGAGAACTGTAGAAGTATCAGTGAACAATCAGAAGTTAATAAAAGAACGAGTATAATATACCTTCCATAATTTGCTCCTGAACAGGACACTATTTGTATCAAGCAAATCATCAAACTGATATGCCTTTTTCTTGGAATCTAATATAGCTTTCGCCATTTCCTCGTCTTGGTCGACGTTAAAGAAGCACTTACGGTTCTTGGCATCAAGCACTATAGCCTTTCAAACATTTTCATTGTTTATAATCGCCCATTCATTCCCCCAAAATCCACAAGCAGTGCCTGCAAGATATCAAACCAAATGCAGTTTTTCAGTTAATAAGATACCCTATAAGAAACAAGTAATTTAGACCGCAATAAATAGAAAAGTCAATAGCAGAAGATGTACCTAGCCCTTGTAAGAGCAACATTAGTCCTCTGCGGAGAGGAAATGAACTCAAGAGATGATCTACTGCTTGTTCTTACAGTTGATAACATGATAATATCCTTCTCCCCTCCTTGAAAACCATCAACAGAACTCACAACGACATTAAATCTATCATCACTTTCATAAATCTTTCCAAGTTTCTCTTGAATTGCAGCAACTTGGCCAGCATAGGGAGTCACAATACCGATGTTGAATTCATGTTTTGATGTCAGCCATGCTGCTTCAAAGAAAAGGTAGCCCTTTATTCAAATTCAGACAGCATGGATTGTAAAAGCACTGTCTTTCTATTTTCTTTTTCTGTTTCTGTCTACTTGAATCAGTGAATATACAAGTGAAAATAATAAAGTTAATCTTTTCACACTAAAGTGAATCAAATTATTAATTTTAGTTAATACTACCAGGACAAGTAGAATTTCGTAGTTAAAAACCGGTAATCAAATATAACGATGGAATAAACGATCTAAATCCTTTATTCAGAACTTCTGTCAAATAAAGAAATGCAGACTAAAATATAGCAGATGTTTTTTCTAAAAGGACGTGTTATTGCATTGCCATCTAAGGTCTAGCACCAAAGACAGAAAGAATAATAAAAAGGCAATAAAAAGATCTTAGAAATTACTGTCGAAGATATTAATAGAAGACAAACCCTTGTGCATATTTTTTAGTATTGTCATGACAACTGCGACCTCTGCTAAATTTTTGTAGCTCCTTCCTTCATCATCAAATTGTTCTTTACCTCCAACTACATTTATAAAGGAATAAGGACCAAACATTGGTCCTGGAGGTATGTCTTCCCATAATCATGTCTTTCCACATTTGGTGCATCCTGAATTTTGTTGCAATAGAAATGCGAAATTGGGAAAGAACTTATTTCTGGGTGCATCCTGTGCTGCACGTTTAGGAGAGACTTTTGGTAACCTAACGAACTCAATCTTTCAAATAAGCTCCTCCCAAAACCAGCTTCCTTAGAAACCTTGTACACAAAAATTAAGTACAAATGAAATTAGAAATAAATGATAGAAAAAAGTAATTCTCTGATAGAAACAAATAATATATGAACTGTCATCACTTAAAGCGTTGGCCAGAGAGCTACAATTGCTACATTCCTCATCCTTCCTCATCCTGTTTTCCAACATACATTCATCAGTTGTAGTACTAATTTCAAAATCAACAATCTTCAAGTAACACATAAGATAATTTCTTTAATTACATTATTAGAATTGGAGAATAAATTAATCTGGTTGTTGTGGTTAGTCTAGTCTAAAAAGCATTAAAAGATAATAGCAAAAAATAATAGTTTGTTCTGTTCTGTAACAACAAAATAGCAAACAATATGCATTTACCAAATCATGGATGAATATATGTTAGCACCAGCCTACCATTTAACACTGAATAATATTTTAAGATGTTGAATTAAGAAAATAATACCAATACCTAAAATTCAGATCTAAACATTTTTCAACGATTAAGATTATACTTCCTTTCATGATGAATTAAAATGCTATTCTTAATAAATGAATTCTAACATAAACATATTTTTAAGAATAAAAACATATTCAAACCAAAAAATTAAAATTCTTGCCTCCTTGGTACATAAGATCTGCTTGAGTATCTTTAAATTAAGAATAATCTTTATGCTTAGATTAGATTCCAGACCCTGAATTTTCCTACTTCTGTAATCATTGTCAGGCACATGATAGTGGCAGAGACAAGAGGATAACATGCATGACTACCCCTCAAATAGAATCAGACATGCTAGAACTTGTGCAATTGGTGCTCCGAAATTCTTCAGATTCATTCCTCACAATGGCCAGGGGCTTCTACTACAGAGCATATTGTGATCTAGAGACCATAAACTCTCACATTCAGAAAGTGCTCTTTGAAAAAGTTATGTAAATCAGTAAAACAGAGAAAAATCCACTATTACACATTAGATTGAGGAGAATTTTAAGAAAAATACAACTATGAATTCACTTTTCTCTTCCTGCAATATTCTTGTATTTCCCTCTCTTAGCAATGTAGCAATGCGGTCATAAGTTATGATTAACTTCTTTCCTAACGTCTAAAAGAATTTTAGCTTCCATAAGTGCGCTGTCAAAAATTGGAACTCCATGATGTATCAGAGTTAACAAAAGGAAATAAAAAGCAAAGTAGATAGAAATTGTCGCGCACCTACGTCATCAACTGCGTCTTCACCTCCATGCGTCATAAGCAACGCCGAAATCGCTCCTGCGAGGAAACGAAAGCACCTTGAAGACGCATAAACAATGCATACGATTCCGAAAAGAAATTAGTGTGTAGGTGGAAGAGTCTTGTAGAATAGAAGAATGAGTGAATGAATAATTACCAGTAAAAGTTATAACCACTATACCGTACTCTTAACCAACTTTAACCTAAGAAAGAGGGATTGACTCGTCTGCTGTTCTCTGTTGGAGCATTTCTTAATTCTCTTTAACTAGACTTGAAAATGTAGTTATGTCATTGGTCCTAATTGCAAGATAGAACTTTGAAAACAATTAGTAAGTCAATACATTGTCATTTGTTCTAAACCAGAAAAATACACATAATGAAAACCACTATGTCACGTTATGTCAGTGAGAGACTGTGTATGTTGTGCATTCAATTATGCCTAGCGTGCCAACTCCAGTTGGTCTAACCTTGACTGAAGCACAACCATGGATGAAGCCTTATTCTAATGGTGTAAGAGATTTTAATATGTTGATTTAGAGCAAAGTTTAATCCTTTCAATTTTTCATTTGAGTTTTGACCCCAACGATAAATTTTGGGGGTTTTGTCCCTATAGTTTTATCTATTTAGCTACGATCCCTCTATCAGTAAGTATTAATTTGTAGATTTTCATAATGTGACTTTTAATCCTATAATTTTCTTTCTGTATTATTAAAAATCGGTTCAAGTATTTTAACTTAGTAAGATATTTGTTACTAATATAAAAGTACAAGGATTTGACCCGTGAAGAAAATAAATATATAACTAATAAAATCATAATTAGAAAGTAAAATTTATAACACGATAATCAACCCTAAGATCGAAACAAGTCTTAGACCACCTGTTTCAAAAGGGAAAAGCCTCTTGTGCAACATTAGTTACTTTAATAACTTGGCACTTTTCTGTTTAAAATATATACAGTAACGAATAATCAATTTCAAAGGAAATGCTTACTTGTTTTATCTCATTAGTTTTCAACCAATCAATGAAAACATCAGAACCATCTTTCTCAATTGACCTAAGGAATCCATCAATGCAGTCTTTTTACCTGAATATTGCATTGGGGTCATTTTCCAACCATAAGAGATCTATAAATTCAGAGGAAACCAAACCAAAAAAACTAATAAGCACATATCTCCTAAACAAGCCGATATTTATAATGAACTCAAGGCACATTATAGGGAAAAGTGAATAAGGTAGCGTCTAGCACATTGACCAGACAAGTTCTCCTTGTTCTTTTGTTTCAACCGATAAACTATGTCAGCTTTTAAACATACCATTCCAACACATATGTACCAAAAACTAGGTACAGCTACAACAACAATCTAATATAAAGAGTCATACATGATTTTTAAACCAATTACTATACAATTAAACTTTACCATTACAATTGGACGATAGTACAAAAGAAGTACTCGAAGTACATTTTAAATAATATCTAAAACAAATTACCAGGAATGAGTTTTTTTTCGTTTGATCATATAATAAATTGTGGTGGAAAGCTTCGTAGAGAACACCTTACCGAATCTGAATAACAGTATAATTGCAATTAAGTGCAGATTCTGCTTTGAATAGTTTTTAGATTTTGACCAAGACACTATCAACAAAATTGATTAGCTTCACTTGCAATATTTCAGTGACGAAGACAACATAAATAACTCATTCCTAAGTCATATTCGAAAATTCTCATTTTACTACTATACTAAAACAAAACACTTACAATTACATTAGAGAGAAAAAAAATAGATACGTACCATGATTCTGAAAGGGAAAGGCACAATCGCGAAATTGAAGCAATCATGAACCTTCGAAGCAGTTGCTAACGTGAAGGAAGCTCTAACCATCGAAGCAGTCGTCGTGAATTCGCAACACATACACCATGCATACTAAATCCTCTAAGAAACTACTGTCAAACGCACCACAAATATGGAAAACGCACCTGAAAATAAACATAACCATGTGAGTCAAACGAATGCAAGATTCAGGCCATTTAAATATAAAACATAATGTTCTCTTTGAAAAATGATAGTTTAACTCAAAAACATATAATGTATAATACAAGTGTTTCATTTGATATACATGATGAGTAAGAGTGATTGAAAGTTTTGACCGGGACAATTTAATACATGCTTATATTCAATTATTGTTATTTCTATTGTTATTTCAATCAATCCACTTCACATGATGTACTTTGAATTAATTTACTTTCTATTCTATCAAGGTACTTTAAACTAATGTTATTTAAATTATTTTTTAATATCATGTGTACTTATACCAAAATGTATTTAATTATAAAAGTATTGTTATTTAAATATCACATGTTGTTCAATCATAATAAGAACCAATATTAATAACTAATAATAATAATAATAATTAATAATGATGATGATAGTAATCCTAATAATAAAAATTATTATATAAATAATAATAATAACATCATCAATGACATTAATAATGCTAATTATGAAATTAAAACTATTGAAAAGAATGTATAGTAATAATTATTAGATCTAATTATGTTTTAAGTTTCTAATAAATTTGAAAACTTTCAATCGAGTTCCTGACCGTGAATAAATTTAATTTTTTCTGTTAATAATTGGGTGATGTGCAGGTTAAGAGAGTGACGTAGTTAGTATTTTGTTAAGCCACCTTCTTAATGGTCACCATATGTTTTATAATTTTATAATTTTTGAATTTATAATTTATAATTTTATAGATTTTTAATTTTATAATTACATAATTTTATTATTTTAATTTAAAATTATAAATTAATATTTCATGATTTGAATAAAAATTGACAATATATCATAATTTTATATTTCATAAAATCATAATTTTATAATTATACAATTTTAAATTAAAATATTAAAATATTAAAATTATAAAATATAAAAGTATGCAAATAAAAAATTTATAAAATAACAAAATGACATGTAGCATTAACTAAATAAGGTGACATCACAAAATAATAATCATATGTCAGCTACTTAACACATTTGCTACTTAGCTACCACAACACATGTACTTAATTTGAAAAAATTAATTTATTGAGTACTCAATACATAAAAAAAATTGCACTCAATTGGAAGTTTCCACATTTATCACACACTTCAAACATAATAATGACTAATTATTAATTATTACTAAACATTGGGAATAATTAATAATAACTTGTGAACAATTAATAATAATAATAATAATAATTATATAAATAACATTAATAATAATAATAGTTATTATTATTATTATAACAATATTAATAATAATGATAATAGTTATAATAATAATATTACTAATAATAATAATTATAATGATAAAAACAATTATATCTTTTATCAAAGTATAATATAACAATTTTATCTATTAAAATATTTTTTTTATTCATAGTTAAATTGTTCAGAAACTTTACTTTTAAATATTTTCATTTTCATCTCTTCCATCTTTCAAACAAACATCACTTTTTCTTTCCTTTTATACCCCTTTTGATCCATGCATCAAGTGACGCATCCTTAAATCCTTCCTTAAAAGCAAAATACTGTATCTAAAACACCGTTCTCCATAATTAATCACGTAGTTAATTATATCACAAAAAACAACACAACCCATGCACTTCACTTTGTTCTTGAGTTATATATATGCCCCCACTTTGGTGTTTGCAACAGCTACACCATTCCTTTCGATCACTATATGCCATGTCTCTCTCATGCCTCATCAATCCTCTCTGCTGCAGTTCTTCAACTTCAGGTTCCTCTCTCTTTTCTTCAAATAGAGCCATGCAAACTTTCTCTGTTTTCATGGTTTAATTTAATTTCAAGTATTCGGTGAATTGAAGCTGCTGCATTGAACAAGTATTTCTCAAGTTTTGGAATTGTAGTGGCAAACTTTCTCAAATGTGATTTTGGGTGGGTGAATTGCTGGCTGGAATTGCGATGTTTATTAGTTGCTTGGTTGATTCTTTGTTTGTTTTCATCAGCAAGAAGAGGAAAATGGTTACATGACGTTGTTGAATTATACAAAAGGGATAAATAGAAAAATGATTTTCTTTGTTTTCTATATACATACTCAAATGAAAATTGGGAAATGATATGACAAATCCCAAAGTTGTGTCTTGGTGAGGTAAGTTAGAAAGTAATATATTTATTTGAAGAATTTAAAATTGTTTATACTAACATACTTGTTATGGATAAAGTGAATTGAACGAAATTTAAATTTAAAGAATTTTAAAAGGTATTTTAAATGAATAATATAGAAAATTTGCAAATATTCTCAAAAAGCATAAGAAATTTAAAATTTCACTCATTTTTATTTCATTATATTGACGAAGGTCGAATAGAGACAAATTGGGACAAAGGTCCAATTGAGTCGGTCCAACCGAAGTTTGAGCCCAACTGACTTGGGATGATGGTTGATTTGAGTCGGTTCGGGCCGAAGGTTGAGTCTAGTCGGCATGGGTCGAAGGTCGAGTCTAATCGACACGGGCTGAAGGTCGAGTCGAGTAAGCACAACATCAGGTTGAGCCGAAGGTCGAGTTGAGTAAGCCCAACATCAGGTTGAGCCGAGTCGGCCCGAGACGACGATTCAGTTGAGTCGGCCCGTGACAAAGGTCAAGCTGAGTCAGTCTAGGCCGAAGATCTACTAAAGTCGACCTGGACAAAAGGTCAAGTCAAGTTGACTCAGGATGAAGGTTGAGCTAAGCTAGCCTAGGATGAAGGTTTAGGTGAGTTGGCTCGAATCGAAGTTTGAATCGAGTCAGCTTGTGTCGAAGGTCGAGCCGAGTCAACCCAGCTCAAAGGTCAAGCCGAGTTGACCCGATCTGAAGGTCAAACTCATTCGGTGCAGGTCGAAGGTTGTGTTGAGTTTGTCTATGCCAAAGGTCGAGCTTAGTTGGCTCGGGTCAATGGGCAAGTCGAGTCAGTTGTCGTTGAAGGTTGAGTTGGGTCATCCCACCGAATGACGAGCCAAGTTGGCTTGTGTCAAAGTTCAAACAGAGTTGCCTCCATTGAAGGTTGAGCTGAGTTGACCTAGGCTGAAGGTCAAAATTAATGATCCTAGTTAAAGGTCAAGACGAGTCAATCCAAACTAAAAGTCGAGCCTAGTCAACCGAGGTTGAATTTTCAATAGTCAACCTAGACCAAAATTCGGGATGAGTCATCCTGAAGAGAAAGTTGAACTAACCCAACTTGGACTCAAGAATAAAGTTGAATTTGACTTAAAATAAAAATTAAATTCCTTTATCCCAATAAAAAAATCAAAATCTAAAATATTATAATTACTTCAAACAAACTATGTAAGGAATAAATGAAATTCAATTATAAATAATCCATATACTATATATTTCAATTTTTTTTTAAATTATTGAAATCTTTGGCCCAAATCTAAAAATACTATATATTTCAATTTGTGCTTATAACGAGTTGCCGTGTCCATATAGTCTCTTAGGAAAATGTAAATCCAAATTAAATATTTGACTTGTTTTTCTTCTAGCTCTTTTTTTTTCAACCTTGGATAGCTCCTGTCTTATGTGGATACGAAACTCTGCGCATCTCCTCTCTCTAATTTTTATTTTCTTTTCAACAGATTCTTTGGTGACTGCATCATATGTGAGGGAGGAAAAGGAGAATAAATCCAGGGTATGGCATGCACACGCTGATATTATATATTTATAGATAGAGAGAAAGAGAGGAGAAATAAGGCTAATCTTAGAGCAACTTTAAAAGAATCACTCCTTACCCTCACCTTTGATTTTTTTTTTCAATCAAATAGTTATATTCTATTGAGTAAGTTATCTTTCCCTGTTAGATTAAAAGAAATGAAAAGTGTAGTGTAAAGGAGTTACTCACGGATTGACTATGGAAGAATTACTTTTGGAATAACTTCTGCAATTATAGGTTTCATTGCAATGCTTAATATTGAAAATAAAAAATCTTGACATTGTAACCACACTTGTAGTAGTAGACGATTTTTGAGACTTTGAGGGAATAAAATGTATGTTTTATTTGCATGCAGTGCCTTGGGGAGTCAAAAGACAGAATCAGGAAATTGTTCAACAAGGTCGAACTTTCGATTTCTTCATATGATACAACTTGGGTGGCAATGATAACCTCTCTAGCTTCTCATCAGACCCCACTTTTCCCTCAGTGCTTAAATTGGTTGTTGGCTAATCAACACTTAGATGGTTCTTGGGGTCTTCCTGATCGCCATCCATTACTGATGAATGATGCTCTCTTATCTACCTTAGCATGCATCCTTGCTCTAAAGCAATGGGGTGTCGGAGAAGATCAAATTAACAGGGGTACTTTACTCTTCTCCTAACCCTTTCTTTCTCTGTGCTGCTATATAAATCATGTTTCCTGATAATCCTCCAGGTCTTCACTTTATTCAGTCAAACATTGCCTCAATCCAGGATGAGAAGCAGCACCTTCCCATAGGATTTGGTATCAATTTTCCTTCTTTGATAGAATATTGTCGCAACCGGGATCGCGACGGGACGACGAACCAAAAAAGAAAACGGGTTTGAAAAAAGAGATTTGGAGTCGCCACCATAGTTATTCTGGAAAACTATGGAAAACCATAAAAATAAAACAAGTCTGCGAAAAAACCAGATTTTGGATCCGGGAATCGGTTACGCGTAAGGAATGTGTTAGCACCCTATCGCGCCCGCCCGAGGGCGGTACCTTTAATTAAAAATGCAAAGTTGATGTGATTTTCAAAATATTAATTTTCCCAAAAATAATGACACAAATAATACTAAAAAGAAACAAAAATATTTTTTTTTTTATTTTTGGGCCCGACAAGGATTGACCTTGGTCCTACGTATTCTCATTTAAAGTGAGAAATCAGGGTTACGTAGTTCTTTAAAAGATACTTAAAAAAAAACAATTGAGAAAATGATTTAATTTTTTGGAAGTGAACCTGACAAGGACTGGCCTTGTTCCTACGTATCTCACGGTGGAGAATCAAGGATCACGTAGTTCTAAAAAAAACTTTGTTTAAAAATGGTGATGTTTTTATATTTTGAAAATTTATATTTTTTTGGTATTTTTGAATTATTTGAAAATATGTGTCACACGACGCGAGTGGCCGGACAGACACTAAAAGAGAAAGAAAACTATTTTTGGTTTTTTTTAGAAAATAAGTGTCACACGGTGCGAGTGACCGGACAGACACAATGAAGTGAAAGAGAACGTTTTTATTTTTTTGATTTTCTATTTTCGCAATTTTTTTATAATTTTCAAATATTTTTTTAAAAAAAAAAAATAAATAAATAAAAAGGAGATAGATAAATAAAAGGATGAAATTATTTAAAAAGGATGGTGCATGAATAACTCGGGAGGTGCATGAAGTTAATCAGGTGTGTACAATAAAAATGAGAATGCAACAAGTAAATATAGAACAGGCCCAAGAAGACAATGAAGCATGCAGGGGGAGTGGGGTCAGTAATTATGGAGGTGCGCGAAGAAAGTAAACAAACTCAACAAAAATGAGATATAGGGGTGCGGGTAAGTAAAACCGGGGTGTATGAAGAAAAGTGAAACAGATCCAATTAAAATATAAAATATAAAGAAGGGGTGTAGAATTAAGAATGGGGTGCACGAAGTAAAGGAGATGTGGCATATGAGACACCTAAACCTAATTGCTCAAAGAAAGCCTCCTCTCCATCTCTCTCGACACCAAGACGCTGCCACTGGCCACCGACCATCAGCACACCACTTCCGTCTCTGCCTCGCCGCACCACCGCACGGAGCTCGCCGGCGACACCCATCGACGCCGGCGACACACCTATTTTTTTTTCTTCTCCTATGCGCGAGACCCTTTCTCCATTGCCTCGAGCCACCATGATTCCAGGAGCCGATGCCGCTGCCGCAAGTCCCACGGCCGGCGAGGCACGCCGCCGTCGACACCAGCCACCAACGGGAGCATCGCCGGCGAGAACCCAACTCCGCGAATCGTCTCCTTTCTCGTTTCTTCTCCCGCGCGCGAGATGACTGTCATAGCCTCTGTGATTCGCCACCACCGCGCCAGCCACACCGCGCCAGCCACACCGCGACTAGATTCGCAAACGTCACGTGACCATACTCTACAGTTCGAAGCTCCGACTTGCCGGCGGCATTGCTGCCGGCGATATCCTCTCTTCTCTATTTTACTGTTTCGATTGGAAGTGGTTGTTTCGCACTGCAATTGGGGATCTTTTCTTTGATTTTGCGCAGGTGAATGATAAAGATGAGGAAAAAAGATGAATCGATGGTGGAAGAGTGCGTGACGGTGAAAGTGATTTTAGAGCTGGAAATCTGTGTGAGGGTGCTAATGAAAGTATGTGACGTGAATAAAAGTGTAGACTTGGGCTTGAAGACCAAAGTAGAGATGGGTTTCGGCTTGTTTGGGTGTGGGTTGCAGGTTTGTGAAATTGAGGATGAGGTTGGTTCTGTATGCGGGGTATGTGTTACTAGTTCAACGGTGAAAGTATCGGTTGATTGGGAACAATGGTGAAGCAAAGAGGATAATGAGGTGAGGGATGAAACTGGTTTGCGTTGGGCTTTGGTTGATTACGGTGAAGCACATGTGAAGGAGAATGGAGTAGTGAAGGGGGTGGGTGGATGATGGTGAAAGGTTCTATTCAAAGTGCAGGCTGCAGGAGAAGTAATATGAAGTAATATGGAGGTGACTGGTTTCGTCGAAGGTGAATGAATGAAGGGAAATGACATCGTTAAGGACCGGAGGTACTATGAGGGTGTGAGGATGACGAGGGTGATAATGGAGGATTCAAGTAACAGTAATGTAGAAATGCACACAAGAGATTCAATGAGCCAAATAAAAGACACGCAACCATCAATATACGACCACATCCTCAAACACACAACGGCACCAGGTTCATCTTAAACATTCAAGCACTCAAGTATTCAGATGAAGTACCTACCTTGCAGCTTGCGGTCTCTATCAGTTGGTGATTTCACGTCCCACCTTCTTTTCTCCCTCCTTGGCTCGCTTGTATCTCCTCTACTCTCCAAATGTTATTCTCCCGTTTTTTTCTCTCCATTCTCTGTTCTCCACCCTATTTTTTTTTTTGGAAGTGATAAAAATCCTCCCTCTGTTTGAAAATTCTGTCTCCTTTCAACTGCTCTCTCCTGTTCTAGCATTCTTGAGCCGTGTGCTAGAGGGCGGTTGCTTCTTGCATCTCAGCCATCCTACCATTCCACACAGTGCAATTTCCATTTTTGCGTATAAAACTCACTGCAATCCAGACTTTGCACGCCTGATCCTCACCTAAATAAGGAAAAGCTAGTCTACTTAAGTCCAATCACTACAAACTCTACGACCTTTATTTCTCCTTCTTGTTTTGTCTTTTTTTTTTCTTTCCTTTAAAAAAACTGTTTGAGAACGAGAGGAAAAGTAAAAAAGAAAGAAAATAAAGGAAAATAAAAATAAATAACAAAACGAAAAAGAGAAAAATAAAATAAAAAAAAGTAAAGATAAAAGTCAAAAAAAAGAAAGAAAGTAAAAACAAAATAAAAAATAAAATAAAATAAAACAAAAATAAAATAAAATATATAAATATATTCACTATCAAATTAATAGTATATTTTTTTAATTTTTTTTTTGGAGTTAATTGACTAATTTTTTGTTGTCGGACGAAATTGGGTGTTGACAAATATGCACAAAATTTGGGCATTAATCTTCCAATTGAAGCTACGATCTTGAATACAATGATCCACAAGAGAGAAATAGAACTGCAAAGGTAGAATTTTGGATGTCTTTCAAGATTTTTTTTTCCTGTCTAAGAACTATTTCTCATTTTTGAGATCCTTTACCCAACTTTTTGAGGCCAAGAATTTAGATTGTCCACAGAGGTAAACAAAGCAATTTAGAAGGGTGGAGAGCATATGTTTCAGAAGGAATGCAAGATTCACAAGATTGGAAAACAACCATGAAATATCAAAGAAAGAATGGATCTTTGTTCATTTCACCTGCTACTACAGCAGCTGTTTTTCAGCGCCTTAAGAATGCTGAATGTCTTGGTTACCTCCAATCTGTACTAGAAAATTTGGAAATGCAGGTATGTTTCCAAATTGTATTTCTCTTAATTTAAGTCTATTTACTATTTTTCGTAGGGTAATTTCTTTATTTATTTTTTTTCAAATCAGTTCCGACAATTCACCCTCTAGATATTTATGCTCGTCTCTGTATGGTTGATAGCCTTGAAAGGTTGGGTATTAATCATCATTTCAAAGAGGAAATTCATAGTGTATTGGATGATACATACAGGTAATACTCCATTTGAGGTGCATGCATCTGTTATTAACATTATGTCAGTTACTAGAGAGATAGGAAAAACAATTATATGCATGTGATGTTATGTGATGAAAATAGAGAGATACCATTCTACTCAAAGTATTTAGCATCCTTTGAAAGTTTGAAAAACACTCAAAAGCATTTGTTGAAGCATATAACTTCTCATTTAAATCCCTTGAATCCCTCTCTGTGTGTGTGTGTATATATATATATATATATATATATATATATATATATATATATATATAAATATATATATATATTGTGACAAAATAAACAGATTTTGGGTGCAAGGAGCGGAAGATATATTTCCCACCACCTGTGCAATGGCATTTCGTATCTTGCGTCTCAATGACTATGATGTATCTTCAGGTTTGATCATTTGTAACATTGACGCTGTTCAAAGTTTTTAGCTTTTGGATCAAGACCAAGTAAACTAATCTGTAGTCTTCGCAGATCCATTTTATCAATATTCTGAAGATAAATTTGCTGAGTCCTTGAAATGGTACTTGAAGGATGCTGGTGCTGTGATAGAGCTTTATAGGGCTTCACAAGCCATTATACATCCTGATGAATCAATTTTGGTGAGACAGAGTTATGCTTCTAAAGTTGGCCATTAGAGCTGAACAAATGTCAGAAGATTTAAGTCAGCTAATGAAAGACAAAGCTATGGAGGCCACCTTAGAAAAACTTATGAAGACGATAGTTGAGCAAAGGGATGAAATGATAATGTTAAGGAGCATGAATCAAAGGATGGAACAATTGGGCACTGATGTGAATGAGTACACGATTCAAATGTTAGATCAACCAACACCAGAATCACATCACACTGATATATTTACTGATAGATATAATGATGCTCATAGTAATATGTCTACTGATGAAATAGATAAGTAGTATTAATTTGATCGCTTGACGACAGCGTTATCAAATTTGTTATAGATAAGTATTATTTAAAAATATCAAATAAAATATCTAAAGATATATTTTTCCCAAATTATCTTTTATCATAAAGATAAAGAGAACTGCAAGGTCCAATTTTTTTGTTCCTCTCTTCTTGGTTTAGCCAAACTTCTTCACTTTTTCAAGCTTTTCTTGTCGTCTTCATGCAATA
>Ga0214542_1001597_pt1 | contig 46618 bp, 19 predicted proteins | sample CNSS1metaG_FD_160096 | JGI IMG/M metagenome (GOLD analysis project Ga0214542, IMG submission 160096) | Root nodule microbial communities from cowpea collected in UCLA plant growth center, Los Angeles, California, USA - CNSS1 | ecosystem: Host-associated > Plants > Roots > Nodule | place: USA... | reverse complement strand
GTGCCTTTATTTGCGCTTTTGGTGATTTATTATTGCTGCTCTTTGATTATTGCTCCTCATAGATTCTTGCAAGTTAGGGGAAATTATATCCGCTGCATTCTCTGGTATATTGTTTGTTGTTGTTTTCCCCATCAAAAAAGGAATTTCTTAATTATAAAATGGTCGCAAAAATACTTTTTTTTTAGCTTATCTCTAAGAAAAATAATGATTTAATGAGATGCAGGAGAGTTTCCTTTTGAGTGTGGCATTTGTGTGTGACTTTGAAGTGGAAATTTTTGAAGTCGAGTTTATATTCTTCTAACCTCAACATCCACTTAGCATTATCATAAAGTGTGCTTCTTCTGTCAGCCAAACCCCATTCAATATTTTAAATTCTAGTTCAAATCATTTTTTTTTCAAAACTTGTTTTTTTTTTCTTTATTTTTTTTTTTTTTTTTTTTAAGTATGTTTCCAGATGTTTCTGTAAACATACTCACAAAAAGGTTCATTTTTTTCATAAATTAAAACTAATGTATAGTACATAATACGTTAAAAATAAGAATTAGAGTAACTATGTGAAATAACTTTTTATACATGTAATAATTTTAACTTATGTAAAAGTTTTATATCATTTTTTTTCTTTTTCTATTTCGTAAAAAATATTTAAGAGGAAATTTTTCCAAACATTTTTTTTTTTAAGTGAAGCAACGAGAAAAGATACATACAAAGGTGATAGGTAATGTATAATAAGAAAGGTTAGTTTTTTATCATTTTTTTAAGTTATATTTATCTAGATATAAGTTAATATAATGTAAATTAAAATTTGGGTTAAATATGTTTTTTATCTCTTAACTTTCAATGAAAATTGAAATTAGTCTTTATTTGCAACTTTGATTCAATTTAGTCTTTTAATTCTAGAAATACGTATATTTAGTCATTTTAACCAAATTTTATTAAGTTTATTTGACATTTCAAACGTTTTTTACAATATCATTTGAATTTTTTACACAATTTGACACATTTATGTAATATAAATCACTCAAATGCTACTATGAAAAGTCTTTGAAACATGAAATAAACTTAACAAAATTTGGTTAAATTTAAAGTTATGTTCAATCTCTAAATTATTTTATTTTGTATTTAAATTATGTATGAGGTATCTATGTTAATTTTATTTAGGGAATAATATTTGTATTTAAGTAGAGGGGTGATAATAACGTTTAATTGATGATGTAGTAAAGAAAATACCTTGCATTTTTTGTTGTTGGGCTGAAAAATATAATAGACTCAAAATGGAGGGCTTTTTACTTCCTGCACCTTCACAATTTTTTCGCGCTTCCACAAATTTTTAAAATAACCATTTTATCTTTTGAAAAATTAAATTCCAAAAAAGTATATTTGAAAAAAAAATTCAGATCAGATTTTTCAAAATTTTTTAATAAGATTTTCAGAATAAAATTTGTGGAATCATAATTTTGACACAATTTCCAGAACTAAATTTCTGAAATGAATGAAATATATTTAGGAAAAAACATTATAAATAAGAATTTTCAAAATAAACTTTTCATAATGCATATAATGTCTTCTAAAATGAGTTTTCCGGAAAAGCAATGCAAAATACGTTTTAAAAAAAGATTTTTGGAACACATGAAATACGTTCCGAAGAGAGCTTTTCAAAACAATTTTTGTTTTCATATTTTCTCTTCTTTCTTTACAACGTTATCTCCCTTTCCATTTTTTTTCTCTGCAGGAGGGGTATAGGGATGATGGTGGAAAGGTCATTTTCAAAATAACATTTCTGAAAAAAAAAATTGGAACAAAATTTGTAGAATTACATTTCCAGAATGCATGAAATGTATTTTCGGAAAGGTTTTACATAATAGAAATTTGGGAACAAACTTTCCGAAACATATATGATGCCTTTGGGAAATTTTTTTACAGAACACTCCTATATGAAATATATTTTGAAATGAGTCTTTTGGAACACATAAAATTCGTTTCGAAATGATTTTACCTCGTGTATTTTATTTTCTTCTTATGTAGCAAGTTAGAAAGTATTAACAAGTTCACAAAATTAAAGAAATACTTTAGGAAGTTGAATGATAAATTGATAATTTAATATTTTCATTATATTTATATTCGTACTTTGACATCTATGATGAATTTTTCAAATTTTAGCACATTCAAATAATATATATTTTTCACTTATACAAGAATTTGAAATATTTATGCACAAGTAAAAAAAAATAATAAATATACACAAGTGCAAGTTTTTTTTTATGTGGGTCGCAAACCAACTTCTGTGGACCGCAGGCCAAATTGTGTGGGTCATGGGCCAAACCATCCAGGTTGTGGATTATGTGAGCCGAGCTTTTACATATCAACACATTCAATATCTTTGTTCATCCCACATTTTTTTGATGGACCTAGAGATTGACCCGTCGGACTAAGACCATATTGTCACTCCTAATTCTCTTTCTTTATTTCTTTCTCTGAGCAGCGACCGTGGTGGAAGTGACAACAACAACAATAGTGGTATGGTGTAGAATTGAAGGATATTTGTGTCCTTTTCATTGTTATGTGGTTACAGTTAGTAATTTTGGGGTGCACGAAGAAAGAACCTAAATCTAATTTCTGTCAGATACTATTAGCACCCATTTCATTGCTATTTAAATTTTCTAGAACTGGTAATATTTATTTTGACGAAAAAAATATTTTATTTCACCCATAATGAGATAATTAGTAAAAATATTACTAAATTATTCAAACTGAATTCAACAATAAAATCCATGAAGTATAAGAAAATTCAAAACAGAAATCACGAACAAAATCTTGAGGGTTGAAGTCACTTTTCTCATATCCAATAAGGGTTGAGGATAAGAAGTTATGAAACTCCGACATAAGAATACATAAATGAAACATAATTTATACATTACAAAAGATTAATTTACAAAAATATTTACACCACGATTATATTTATTGTCTTCGTACTAGATTATTTAATAAAATTTTATCATAAAAAAAATATAACTTCACTTATGGTAACCTATCTTTTCACCTCTGTTTACTTAACAATTGTAAAGTGAACAATTTTTTTTTGCAAAAAAAAAATAAGGAAACGAAAAGCCTTAGGTAAGTCAATTTTAATAAATTCATAACTAATTATTTTATGAGTTCCACATGCATCACGATGTTCTTTAATTAAACAGAAGCCAAATTTCATACATTAAAAAACATCGTATGAAAACGAGATTTGGGACCCAATAGATTGGTTGGTAATGCAATATCTTAGTATTTTAATTGAGACTATAATGCTACTACAATATTTCTTTTTTCTAACAATGTGTCTCTTATTAATTAAAAATTGCAGAATCATATTAAAAAAAAGTAAGATTTACATTTTTAATATTTTCCAGTTAACAATAATACAATGTTCAAATACTAATATTCCTATTTTAATGATATTCAACCTTTTACTTTTGGCTGGTTTCACTTTACTTGTTATTCCATGACTTGGTAGGCAAGGCATACAAAATTTTCTTCTTTTCTACAAATAAAATATATTTCATTTCTCCTATATAAGCCTTCAACTTGCCTTCTTCATTCATCCTTCTTTCAACTCAAATCCTCTCTCTCTCTCTCTCTCTCTCTCTCTCTCTCTCTCTCTCTCTCTCTCTCTCTCTCTATATATATATATATATATATATATATATATATATATATATATGATGTTATACACTCTTTCTCAAACTAAGTTATGTATGTTTATTAGTAATTAGAGATACTAATATACATATAAGTTTTAATTTTTCTTTTATTCTTTACTACTTTTTCTTCTTCTTTTCGTTTTCTGTCATTCCCTCTATTTTTCCACTCTATCAGTCATGCATATATGTCTTAGAAAAGGCTTTCATAAAAAATATATTATTCTTGATTATGTGAATATAAATATAATATATATATTTATATTTAACTGAATATTTTACCATGTACATCTTTTGTTTTATTGGACGATGATGAAGAAAATTACAAGTTCGCTCGTCGTACGTAAGTGCAAAACCTGCCTTGTCGACAACGTAATTTTCTGAGTCCATTTCTAAAAGTAGCTCATTCTTTTCATTGGACAACAAACTTTTCTCTTTCTTCTTTAAAAAATGTCTGATAGTTTAAAGTCAAACTTAAAATTTTGAATGGAACATCATCTTAGTTCCTGTGTTTAAATAAATATTTCCAAATCGCCTTATTTTGAACTCAATCTTAATGAAAAGTTAATTTGCAGAATCTAGATAATCTAAAACCATTCATACATATGCTATAAACAGTTGAAAATAGTGACAAAAGAAAAAGAGGAAGAACATTGTTTGTAACTGGATTCACATTATTGTACACTTGATGAAAAGCCACTATTAAAGTAGAACATGAGTGTAGGTGTTACATGGGATGGGACTAACACTGTAAAACCAGATTAACAATGAAAAGGGAACATAAGTTCAACCAAGCACACTAGTAGTTTGTTTGGGAGAGGGGATTAATAGGATCAACACCACATTTACAAACATCATGTCAAATATTCAAACACTTTAAACTCTTTTGCACAGCTATTTTTTCCTGGCTATAAATAGGACTCAATTATGGAAGTGAAATGGTTTGAAAATGTGAAAACATATCTATGCTAGAGGACCATAGTGAGTTCAAATTTGATTTCTATTCTTGCATGGTACACAGCTACAAGGAATGTCTTTGACCAACTATAACAAACTCATTTTGCCTCGTGCCATCTTTTTTTTATCTATCTCCAGATACAACACTGATCTTCTAATGAAGAACACTTAGCCAGAGTTACTGTGAGAAGAAGCACCTTGGTTCGACAAGAAACGAACAACGATGCATGTAATGTTGTCAGAACTACCTCTCTGGTATGCTTCTTGCATCAGTCTCTTTGCTGCCTCCTCCGCGTCCTGAATCGGTTTAATCATGGAAACAGCTTCCTGAATAGAGGTGATAAGATTATGAGATTTAGATGAGTAGCAAGACAACATGACTTGGATTTCTTGTTTGCACATTCATGAGCTTGGTCTTAAGCTTTTCTAGGAGATTGATAGCTAATTTTCTTGAGCCACACATCATGTAGAGGTCATTATAATTCAAATGTGAGTCTAAGTCTCACGTTGTTGAGCAAAAAAAACAAAGTTAAACACCACATGATGTGTGGTTATGTGAATTTAAAGTGATGTCAACTTTTTACATGAGTTAGACTCGTGTTACATGTATATAATATCTCCCTAATGAACCTTCTTAGAAGAAAAAACACATCAGTAATGATGAACCTACGTGTGTTGCACAGAATTTAAGGATGAGTACTAGGTCTCTAGTGTGGTTTCTAACATGAAAGAAATGAAAATCGTTGCAAACCTCGTTTGAGACAACATCCCATAGCCCATCACTGGCCAATATGAGAAACTCAAGAGAGCTATCAACCTTTTCTTCCTGCAAGATCACAAACATGTTTTAGTTAAGGGAAATATACAAAAGAGGGCCAAAGAAATTGGTCTCTTATTTACTGAATGGATGTTTCATAGAGTAATATACAGAGATATTGATGGATCTAACAATATATGAAATAAATTGTAAACACACCTGGATTTCTGGATCAGCAACAACATACTGCTTGAGGAGTCTATCGCCAAATGCACGAGAAACAGCAAGAACGCCACCAACTCTCCAAGTTCCTGTATATAATGTAAAACTTACCAGAGACAAACAAGATGAATCCATAAACCTGGTAACAAAAGCTAACTATAAGGTGACCTTACCAGCCCACATGACAAAACCACCTGCATCTTCAATCCTTCGCCTCTCATCAGTTTGATCTGGCTTGTGATCTCGGGAAACAGCAATGGCTAGTTGAAACAACATAGGAAAGCAAAATATTTGAGTCACCATTCAATTCAAGTGCCTAAATAGCATATGATACAAGTGCCTAAAAGTTGTTAACTTATAGACGCAAGGAAATGGAAACATAATAGCAAAAATGATTACTTAATGGCTGTAAATTTGGTGAGACAATACAAATATTAAGTATAGGCATTAGCATGTAGAGACAAATATTGCAGCAATCAAGCAGAAATGCAAAGGGTTAGCATAATACTGAAACCTCCAGAACCATTTGAAAATAACAATAACGAATATTATGACATCAAGGTGTCAGAAAACTAAAATTACTGTGAAACAATATCTGTAATACAATCTGTGCAACTAAGCAAGAATTTACGATACAAGACAACAAGCCTTACCATTTCCACCCCTGCATATAACAGCTCTGGAATCCCCAACATTTGCAACAAGCAAGCGGTCTCCGACAAGAATGGCAGTGGAAGCAGTTGATCCAGCATCTCTGTTTTGATTATTTTCAGATTTCAGAAATTCAGAGTCGGTATGGTTATATGCATCAGCTGTGAAGAAAAACAGTTTGACAGCAGGAAAAGAAAGTTAATCTCAGGATTTACCAATTGAAGGACATCAGGCTAAGGGATCATGATGCTATATCATGGGTAGGAAATTACAGACCTATTGCAGATTTGGTATCAGAAATGAATTTTGGATGTCTGATCAAATTGCTAAACAGGTTTTGCTTGACATACTCGGCAGCACGAGCACCTCCATGACCTGAAAGTTTCAAAAAGGATAGTTGCAGATTTTTAGCCAATAAAGAACAGTACAAAAGATATCATACATGTCTTAATGATAGAAATGAAAAACTGAAGAAAGAAACATTCAGCACTCATGAAGGTTCTATATAACAATTAAGAATACTTGAAACAGAAAGTACAGGTTAATGGTTAAAGCCTCTGGAAATTATGCTCAAATACAGATTACTTAGATAAAGAACCTACAGAGAGATTTCCCTCCTGGTGCGCAGAAAACAGTACCATAGCAAATCATAACAATTAAACATTCGACAGTCAGATTGAAATAACCACTTTTTATTGGCTCTAAAGGAAACAATTTCTAAGTTTCCAATTAATTTACATCAGCAACTCCCCCATCTTGGCATTTTCTCTTAGCATAAGTAGCATGGATACAGTACAAGGCCAAGGAGATGAAAGTGTTATGTAAAAATACCATCAAAAACTCCAAAAAGGCCAACAATTTCACCATCAACGCCATCAATTTTTGTCTCATAAAAATCTTCCATTGAAGATCTCTTGCCAGGGAAGCTAGCATACCCATAGCTGAATTTGCCATTCTGACTGCAATTACAAGTCATAACAAATTTGTCAAAACCAAATCATTCCATCAGCCAAAAGACAGGAATATAAAGAATACCAATTAAAATCATCTATCATAAAAAATAACCATTGAATTATGCACGCATAAATCACCATCTATTTTCAATCATTGTCATAGAAAAAATTCAGCAAAGGGTAGTCATTCATTTCAGTAAGAGTATGAATTATAACATTGTCCAACATAACTTATAGCCAATAAGAGAGAATCAAATGTAAAAAGGGATAAACGGATAAGAAGTAGAAAAACCAGAACTTAGTAATGACGTTCAACAAAACAAAGAATGACTAGTTCTACATCAACCATGGCCCCTCTTCAAACAATCATGTTATACAAAGAAAAACTACACTAAATTTGCTTCTTGACCCATGGTCACAAAATCCACACTAACAAGAACAGCATAGAACAGAACTATGATTGTGAATCTGCAAAGCAACACATGGGACGATACAACAAAACGGACAGAGCATAACAGAGAATTCGACACAAAACTACCTAGAAAGAATACCATTAACCAACATCAGTAATTGTAACCATCAAATAAACACACCAATTCTTCATTATACTGAACCAACTCTAGATCTACAGAAAGATGAACAAATTACAAACCTGAGGCCCCCTCCACTGACAGGTGAATCTTCTGCGGCATGAACCTGACCTGAAGAGGATAAAACTGAATTGAGGTACCCCATATCAGAGCTTGAATATTCAGGGCTCCCAAGTACTATTTCTTTGACCAAGAACAAAAAAATGAAGAAATAATAGCGCTATTGCGTGTGTCCAGCTTATTCTTGCGTGCAACAGGTTCCAAGTTATCATAACACTTAGTGGTGTGGGGTCATTTCGGAATAATCACACAATCCCAAGTTTAATCTGCACAGAAACCCCACAAGGAAGAGAGTGCAGTTAATATCACAAAACAGATAAATTTCCGAAAAAGGCTCAAACTTTGTTCCACCCAAAAGGAAAAAAAAAAAAAAAAAAAACAAACTTTATGCTTGGATCTTGGTATTATTAACCAAATCAAATTCAGAACTGGGTTGGGATTTGGTGAGAATTATTATGAACACAGTAAAATCTGCAATTAGAGAGAGAGGTAGAGAGAAAGAAAGTACCCGAGAAAGAGAACAGGGAAGAAATTGCATGACACAAAGAAGAGAGAGAAAGAAAAAGGAGACAAGGTTCCACCAAGGGTGAGAAAACAGGGTGGATTCTGTTTCATTTTTAGTTCAAGATAGCTTCATGGTTTTGTTTGTTCCACCAACAAATTCAGACACCATCTTTTAGTAAATTAACTAATAATTTACATCCCAAAATTCTTTTTTGAAATTTCTGAGTTTAATGAGAAACCAATCGAAATCAGAAAATGTCTTTTTCTTTCAAACAAAATCATATTTTTTCAAATTGAATAAAATTGTAGTAAGTAAGAATTTAAAAAGTTTTTACACTATCATCAGTTTACATGTCATACAAAGAGTTTAATAATTTTGATACTATTCAAATACAAATTATTCTCGTTTAATTAATGATTTGTTTTGGAGTCTTCAGTTACATCAAGTATGTGGAATAAACTTTATTGCATAATAAAAATTAATTGTGAAATTAACAAATTATAAAATCTTCATTTAAGACTTTTCAAAATAGTAATTGTAAAATATAATAATTTTTTGTTCATTAATGACGTTTACATGAATAAACACATGAAATTAAATTCTAGCAAAATTAATATTAAATTTATTATACATAGAATATTTCCTCTACTTTGGGTTATTACTTTTAAACTTTTTGGTGAAGTTTAAAATGTTTGTTTGGTGATTCATTCATTAAGCACTAAAACTTGGTCAGTATTCAACGTGCAAGTTGCCGGAGGATAAGGGAAGTTTTTGTGAGGGGTAAGTCAATGCCACATTAATACTCTTTCCAATGAGTAAAATATAATTTTAAGAAATTAATCACGATTATTTTATCTAAATTACATGGTTTATGTTAATTAATCTAAAATAGAGAGAAACAATCTCATCCACGAACTTTTCTCTTATGTTTTAACTCTTAGCTCTTGTTATGTATAAAAAGACATTGTGTTGTTCATGCTCACTATTGCTATGCTTGAAATATCAACCTTTTGCATCATTTTTGACAATAAAATATACATAATAACGTGTGAAAAACCCTTTGTATCTTCTTTCAACAATGATATTTTTCTCACAAATGTGTTGCTGGTCGAAGAAAACTCAATTAAAACAATTAGTCTATTATGTGAAAGAAAATTATGAGTTAAATATAAGAAAAAGCAATCACAAAACTTGATAATTTGTAGTCTTTCTAATAAAAGGATTATACCCTTGTAAAGTGTTGTTGTCAAAATGCTTAAACATTATTGTTCATAAATCTGGAGAGTATTCATATAATAGATAATTTATATTTTTTTTCTGAAAAAAAACTTATCTAATTAAGTAATAATAATAAGTACAATATTGTAAATGAGATTAATCTTTAATATGATAAATTAAGAAAAATATGAATAGAAAATAAGTTTATAATATTGTTCATTCTCCACTCTATGAGATCTCTGCCTTATCTTGTACATTACATTAGATGCTCACTTTGCTATGTATTTTCATAAGTAAAAGGCTTTGATTAAAAAAATCCATTCATTCCTTTGAAAAACTCAACTTTTCATGTGATAGAGCATGCATTATGCATTTCTCTCATATGCCCTATTATGTTACTATTTATTCACAAAAGAAAAATATTCTCATAATTGTTTATTTAACTTTTGAAGATGTTTTAATTGCAATTTGAGTCCATTCAATTAATTAGAGAACATGTAATTTATCACTCAGATATTGTTAATCTTATTTTTCAAAAGTATATGACTTCTAATGAACATAAAAACCTCATTTATAGTATAGTATAAAAATATGACTTTTTCTTGCAAGTTGAAATTATTGTGCTACAAATTTAATTTAAACAGAAATTAAATAACTAATACATGCACTGAGGATCTACATTACATTACATTCTACTACTTTTTGTTGCATTAGCAATGTATTTAATTATTATATATTTTTTACAATAAAAATAATAAAATTTGAATCCAAAAATCGTATACAAATTATTCAAAATTTTTACTAATAGACAGGCTCTTGTGATCTTCTTTGATATCTTGTATTAACAAATTATTTAACGATATAAACTCCACATGTTTATAGTAATAATTTAACTTATACTAATAAAAATGATCTCATACCTACTATACTACTTGACAATATTTATGAGTTAATAAATAATCTCGTAACATTCTTTTCAAACACACTCAAAGGAATATTAAGCTCTTTTGATGGTTTATTGGACTAAATTTCAAATCCAAACATTGAAATCAATATAAAATTAAAACATTAGTTAAAAAACGAAACTCGAAAAAGAGAAATGCATATTAAAAACAATAACGTAGCATCAATGAAACTATAAAAAGAAGAAACAATTAATGGTTGCCTGAATAAATGGTATGATAAGACATTGCTTTTTCTTAAATTTTCTTTGTTTGTTGGGTTCTCATGTAAGACTGAAAGTATGGTAATCATGCCATGTGGCAAGAGATGGGGAAAGTGTTGAAATCTAGAAAAAAATTAAATAATCATGCAAACATTATTTTAAAAAGTTGATCCCTACTAAAAAAATGTTAAACTATTTTATTTGTTTGGTAGCACCTTTTGTGATTCGTATCCTATTAACACTCATTTTTTAACTAAAAACAAGACTTTTAAAACTGGTTTATAAATTAATTTATGTTTAAATAAAAAAAATTATAATTTTTAAATAACTATTTCTTCTAGAGAAGATTAAAAATAAAATCCATAAATTAAACCAGTTTATACAACACATCTAATTTATTTTAAAAGTCTTATTTTTAGTTGACACTAATTTTAATTCATGATAAAACTTTATTTTCTTTCTTAATTTTCTCCCCTGAAAATACCTATGAAGAAATTTGTTAAAAGAGACCCTTTTATAGAAAAAGTCATTTCTTATTAACATTTCTAAAATCTAAATTTTAACACATGCATAAACTAATAACTTGTAATCAAAAACTTATTTTGAGTATCTTCTTATAAAGATTAATGGAAAAGTCCTTTTCAAATGACACAACTAAGTAATATTTTTTTTTATGGTGGTTTAGGGTTAGAAGAGACATGGAGAGAGATTAGAAGCTCCTTGAAGAGAAATCCCATGTTAGAATGGTGTGAATAAATTGTGTTGTTATTATGATGGTGTTATTTTCAAAGTTTTGGATCTTATCTTTGACATTTTCCCATGGTGTGATTTCCACATCTCAAGATATATCACAATCTCTCTTACCTCTAAAACATCTTTGTTTATAGGGCACATGTTTTGCCTCTCTTCTCCATTGCAATTAATTCATTGGCCTATCTAATTCAACTACTTTCTTATGTGTGTATCACAAGAAAAAGGGCACAAATCAACCCTATCAAAAGGGAGCTTCTATTTTGTCCCAATTAATTTCCAACTACCACGTATGCAAAACCCTAACTAAACTACAACTCCATTTATCATACTTGTACTTCCAAAAACAATGGTGGCTTGTGTTGTGTTGTGTTCTTTTCAACCACATATTAATTAGGGTCAAGTTTCTATTGATTGGATCTTCAATTGAGTTAGACATGGTTGGTTTTCATTGTTGTAATTAATATGAATGCATATGTTTATGTTGTTGCTTTGTGTAAGAGAATCTAGTTATCGTTCTTTCAAATTTTGAAATCATTGTTTGATTATTTATGTGTTTAGTGAAATAAATTAAATAATCATAGCAAGTGATTGTAACACAATCTAAATTTTTGAGTAAGTTATTTATTTAAGTTATAATTATTAGGACGTAATTACTTGATTTTGAATTAATTTTAATTACTTGATTCATATTGTATCTCATGATCACTCTTGGGATTTGTTTTCACTCAAATATATTTCTTAATTATAACAAGAGATTGGTTAGAAATGGTAAAGTTAGGAGAAACTATTTATTTTTTAAATTAGGTCTTATGTTGGGTGATGATGAGGATCTTACCATTAATCATGTGGTAAGTGTAATCATGAGGATCACTCATTTTTTTAACATCATATTTATTGTGAGACTAACATTTTATTTATGCTAGCTTTTTTCAATCATTTGATGGTATAGAATTTTTTTTTTTATCACTAATATCTTGTAAACATGAGTTATTAGAATTAGTAACGACAAGTTGATAATTCTTTTAATTACTTAGACAACTTATGTGGGTTACAAGATGGAACAAGTAATTTTTTTAAATAAAAAATTAAAATGAAAAATAATTTAATAGATAATTTTTTTGTATTATATTATTTAAAAGGTATAAATATGAAATAATGTTGTAATTTAAATTATTACCATTAAAAAATCAAACTTCAATTATTAGTTATTATAAAGTAATTTAATGTATGAAAATAACAATCTTTTATCTTTTTAATTTTTTCAATTAAAAACATTAATTAATTAATTAATTAATTAAAATTTTTAAAAAAATATATATAAAAATAAAATATATATATATATATATATATATATATATATATATATATATATATATATATATATAAAGATAAAAAATAAGGTATAAAAAAAAGGTAAGTTATGAGATGTGTCAAATTTTCCAACCTATCTAATCAGGATAGGTTTGAAAAAAATGGATGAGATTGATTTATTTTATCATCATAATTCAAGTAACATATGTAGCGTACTCTTAAAGTCATTTTTTAATTTACGTGTAAGTACTTTACTTTATTATCTCTCCAGATTGTCCAACTATAAAAATTTCTAATTATTATTATATTTTTAAAAGGAATTGAATTAGTTTAACTTAAACTATTGTAACATTAGTAACAAGTTATTTTAAATCTTAACATTATGAGTCATTGATACATGTAAATGGATTGTTTCAGTCATTGATGCATGTAAAGAATGGTTTCTTTCATCATTCTTGCAGTAAAGCATATAAATGTTTCAAGAAGAAAATAAATCTTGACAGAATTGTTAGTATACTCAAAAGTCGATAAAAAAATAAATTTTGTAATGTTAATTTTCTTAGAGTGTGATTTAAATGTTATTATCTTTGTATAGTTTTTTTATCGGCAAATAAATAATATATTAATAATAAAGTACTTGGGATGTTTTAACCCTTTTACAAAAAAAATTAGTTCATCAATTACAAAATCAACAGGTAAATCATATAGTTTTAGCTACCAAGAACATTTCCATCTTCCTGTAGATTTTCACAACAGATTAATAATATTATCCGGTACATATAGGTAAAGTGAGTACATGAGGGTATTTTTTTACTCATTTATGTTATACTAGCCCTCAAGCACAAAATATCGTGGTTTGTCACAGGTTACAACTACTCCTCTTGCATATTGAAATGCAAGTGAAGAAAGTGGTTCCAGTGAATTTCCAGGTAGCCTCTCTCTGCAACTACTCTACAAAGAGTTCAACCAACCATAGAAAAAAGTGATTAATCCATATAGAGAGTTGAAGCCTACATCCGCAAGAAAAACAACCAAGCACTCTAGACCATGAAGTCTAGGCTATAAGTTAGAAAACCATATACAAGTAGCCTATTATTGCCCCTAGTTCATTAAAGCAAAAAGGATAAAGATTTTCTAAGCTATGGACCTTAAACACAGAATGGGACATATGCACCAATCAGAAAATGAAAAATTTACATTTTTCATTTTATTTTTCAACCATGCCCATATCTTCACTTGGGCCAAACTAAACATCTCTTCAGGGTCTGGTACACCATTCCTAAAAACAATATTGTTCTTATGATTCCATAGTGTCCATACTATAACAATCCACACCCCTTTCCATAACATATTACCTTTGAGGTCTAGCTCTAAAAGATGAAAATGCTCAAAATGTGCTTGAATTTGGTTATGGCTTACCCCCAAGTTCCCAATCCATTTGTTATATATATTCCATATGTTAGTAGCCACTTTACAAGTAATCAGAAGATGATTGATGGCATCATCCTGCTCACCGCACATAACACAGCTAACATTGTTTAAAAAGACCCCTTTATGCCTTAAGTTAATCATTGTCGGCACCCCATTTAGAATAGTCCGCCATACAAAGAACTTTGCAGATGGTATAACCTTTATTCTCCAAAAGCCCTCAAAGAATTGTGTTTTATCTGAAGGGCATGAATCTTGCAACAAATTATATGCTGACTTAACCGTGTATATCATATCTTCCCCATTATTCCATATCCACATATCGCTTCTTCCTCTAACAAGAGTTTTGCTATCAATTTCTTCCAAGAACGTTTCAATTTGAGACTTCTCCCATTCAAACCAATGTCTTCTCCAAGAAAAAATCCATTCCCATCTATCATTGTCCCACTTCCCGCATTCGCTTATTGTTTTGTTTTTGTTATGTGTGTTGGCATATAACCTAGGATAAGCCTCCTTAAGTGATCTATCTCCCATCCATTTGTCTTCCCAAAACAAAATCCTATTTCCTGAACCTACTTTCCACCTCACATTCTCTTCAAACCATTTTCTATCATCACTAGATCCACAAATCTTTCTTAAGTCTTTCCATCATCTAGATTCACTTTCAACAACCTTTCTATCATCCAGACTTTTCCAAGATCCATATATAGACTCTAAGATATCTTTCCATAGCCCCTTTTCATCAATACCTAATCTCCACTTCCACTTAGCCAAGAGAGCTTTGTTGAATAGATTTATATTTTTGATACCTAAACCACCCTCCCCCCTTGGTTTACATAAAGTTGCCCATTTCACCCATGCTATTTTTCTCCCTTCTGTGCCCTAACCCCATAAGAATTTTCTTTGTATTCTCATTATATCTTTGCTAACTATGATTGGCATTTTGAATAAAGACATATAATACAATGGTACAAATGTCAAAACCGATTTAAGTAAGCACACTCTCCCAGCAAAAGATAAGAACCTTCCTTTCCATCGAGTTAATTTTTTCTTTATTTTATTCACTACAGGCTCCCAAAATTGCTTCCTTCTAAGATTTCCTCCTACACAAACACCTAGATACTTGAATGGGACATTCATTAATCCATAATTGAGTATATTAGAGCTTCTTAACAATTCATCTTCCCCAACCCCCACACCTCCTAGCTTACTCTTGTGGAAATTAATCTTAAGACCTGATGCAAGTTCAAAGCATCTGAGGATACTTTTAATATCCACTAAATCATTAGAACTTGGCTTGCAAAAGAACAAAGTATCATCTGCAAATTGCAGCATATTGACATTAAGCTTATTTCTCCCTACCCTTATGCCTTCAAGCAAATTCATCTTATCAGATTGTCTGACTAAGCCCGATAACCCTTCTGCGATTAGGAGGAATAAAAGAGGTGCTAGAGGGTCCCCTTGCCTTAATCCTCTTGTTGGAGTGAACTCTTGAGTTGGGCTACCATTCACAAGGACAGAAATTTTGGATGACTCAAGGCATGCTTTTATCCAACTTACCCATTTAGTTCCAAACCCTAATGTGCCCAACATATAGTATAAGAAATCCCAACTAACTGAGTCATATGCCTTTTCAAATTCTAACTTTACTATCAAGCATTGCTTCTTGTTATTGCGTGCTTCCTCAATTACTTCATTAGCCACAACAACACTATCCAATAAACCTCTAAGTATTTTCACTTTATAGTTAATTGGAGAAAAAAGAAAAATGAGATCAAAGGTGTGAATATCCTCGGACAATGGTATGAGAAACCAGATGTGGTGAAAGTGATTGTAAAGGATTACTTTAAACAAAGGCTTACAGAGCCAACACCATTGCAAATTAGGTTTGGAAAAATAGAGTTTAATTCTATAACTGAGCAGGATAATGAAAAGCTAATCGGGGTGATTTCAAAGGATGAAATTAGAGCAGCTGTATGGCAGTGTGATGGCACTAAGAGTCCTGGACCAGCTGGGTTTAATTTTGGATTTATTAAAAAAGCATTGGGAAATTGTTAAAAGGGATGTTGAACAAGCTATAACTGATTTTCAGGTAAATAACTTCATTCCAAAAGGGTGCAATGCTTCTTTCATATCCTTGATACCCAAAACAGATAACCCTATTGGCTTAAATGAATATAGACCTATTTCCTTGGTGGGCTGCATATATAAAATAATAGCTAAAATCTTTGTATAGTGTGAGATATAAATTTGTATTTTGATGATGGTTTAATTATATAGGTTAAAAGTTGAATGTTATAAGAGAAATAAATTAGTAAAAATAAGAGGAGATATTTCAAATGTGTTTGGTTCATTAGTGTATAAGACATATAATTGTTGTTTGTAGTTAATTACGACTCTTCAAATCATCGTGGTATTAGTTATAATTACGGTTTTATAACCGTCGTTGTTGTTTAGGATTTTAATGACGATTTAATTAACGATGGATTTAAGACTGTCTTTATAGACTTTGTTTAGCCATTGTGGATATTGTTATAGTAGTGCCTTCTTTTAACTTTGAAGAATATTTCGTGATTTGAATTTGTTGTAGGATTGGTGCCTTAGCCACTAGGATTTGAAATTTCAAGTTTCAAACATTACTCAAACCATACTATAGTACTTTTTAAATAACAATAAAATAGCTTCAGAGTTTAACATGTCTATTTGAAATTTGAAGGTAGTAGTGCTCTATAGTTTACATAATAGGTATTATTAGTTACCTATGTGATATAAGAAAGTGAATGGATTGCTATAAGAATTGTTAAATCAAAATCTAGTAGGTGAAATAGAAGGAAAATGCTAAAATAATAGTCTTTTTTGTCCTATTAGTGTTTGAGGTTTTCAATATAAAATATTTTTCTTTTATGTTTATATTTGGAAAGTAAAAATAAAACTAACTAGTATATGTATTAATAATTTTTTGAACTAATTTAGTACACAGATATATTTTAACAAATAACTATTTCATATTAAATGGTTATATCGTATGGTGATGTTGGTGTTATATAAATTAGGTTAATATATGTTATTTTAGTGTAACAACGACAACTTTCACTCCCACAATGTTCCATTTACTAATGTTACGTTAATGTTTTAATGTTCCTGTTACAAGAATTAATCTCATCTAAGACATGATTTTGCACAAATTCAATGTTTCAGCGTATAAAGATTATCATATGAATTGGGCCATTGGTATTCCATTTCTATATTATTTTTTGTTTTCACAAATTGGGCTTAAGTCTAATTTGTTACCAAATAACCTATTATAAGATTAGATATGTTAAATTGAGTCAATCCAGCTCACACGGGTTGGTTTACCTTAAGTCGAATTGAAAATGAGTGAATCTAATTCAGTTCACTTTATGGTAAACTATAAATTTTGCAACCCAGCTTAACCTACTATGGGTTGGTGGATTAAGTGGATGACTCATCAACTCACATAAAAGAATTATTTATTTATTTATTTTTAAGTATTCAAATATTTAAATAATTTTTTAAGCAATCCATGAGATGACCATCACAGTAAAATCTTGAACCAATGTGTTCATCATGTTCACCACTAATATGTGATTAATTGTTTCGAAGAAAATGTTCATATAGTTCAAGAAAACATGCTTAATATTACACATTTTCTATTATGTTATTCAATAAAATATAAATTAAAAAACTATATACTTTTTAAAAATTAAAGTGAGCCGGTTTGAGTTCAACCTACTTTTGAAAAAATTGAATTTTTTTCGACTCAATCTAGTTCGAAACCGTGGTAAGCCGGATTGACTTACAGGTTGAAACTCATTTTGACATCTCTAAATAAGGCTCTATCATTATTAATAAATTTACTTTTGTTTTTTTTATGGTATATTATCTTTGATTTTGAGTTTGACATGTTTATAAAGTCCGGTTGACCTGATCTAAAAGTCTCTTTAATGGTATGCTTTTATATGTAATAAAAGCTTGTAAAGAAGAAGGAGGACCTTAGACTAGTTATAGGGGCATGGTCCCCAAATTTTTTTTCATATATATATATATATATATATATGTATATATATATTAATAAATTTCTCTAAAAATTTTATATATTAATCTTTGATTTATGAACTCTGACACAAAATTATTAATTTGTCCATGTCCAAAAATTTAATACATATTTGTACTTAAATTATAAAAATAAATGGATATAGTCCTTTTAATTTAATTACGTTAATATTTTTTTAATATTTTTAAAGTGTCAACCATATTTTATGTTATCATGTAAATTGTTTACACTATCTAACACGTTTTCGCTTTAATATCTACTAGGAAACACGTTTGACACATAAAAAAATAACATAATTGAGTTAATTATACGTATCCAGATGAGTCGTATCTGAGTCTTAGTGTATTGGTTGGAAAGTCATAACATGATTGGTTGACATATGCATCTTGGCTGTGAAATTGTATGTGACAGTATGATAAACTATTTTCTACTCTAGCTTACCCTTTTGTTTGTTGTATGTCTTGCTTGTGTGGTTCTCTCTTCATGCGATGATCATCAATTTATTGATGTGAGCAAATGCGAGAAATGCTCGTGGCCAACAGGGAGATGGAGGTTCCGCTGCTTAGTCATCTGGACTTGGGCTCTACTCATTATGTCTTTTGTTAGGGTTGTGACCCATGTATTACATTATTATCACTGTATTTTGGGATACTTTAGACTTTCTACCCTTTTCTGTATCGACATCGTGGTGTGCCTCAATTATTGTCCTATAAGTACCTTGGATATTTGTAGGAGTAATGTTATACTCCTCTGATCTTGCTTCTTATATTATATTGTGTGACATTTCCTTTAATTAGCTTTATTAATTAAATGGGGTGTTAATATATATATATATATATATATATATATATATATATTAGTTAATTTTCTAATATTATGAATGATTGAAAATTCATTGGTTGTTGCTTCTATACACTAACTTCTAGTACTATCCTCTTGTTTGCTGGCAGAAAAAAGTAAAACAATGTTATTTAAAAAGACTTTTGTGTTTGTATTTATGTGAAGATGTGTTGCAACATCGGTCAAAATTGTTTGAGAAATAAGATTGAAAGATGACTTGTCACTAATGTACAATTAGATTCATTTACTTCTTTTATTTTATGTTTTTACAAATCTGTTTATGAATTACTATTTTTTTATTTCCTAAATAGATCTCAAATCTAAAAATCAATTGAAATTCATTTTTTTTATTTCCAACATAAATACGAAAACCAAAACATAATGGTATTTTTATAATCAAATAAAAACACATGTTTAAAAGAACACATAATTTTAGCGACGAGAAATGATACAATGACACCTTTTTCTTACCACTTCTCTTACCACCTGATGTGGCGTGAGATATTAAATTTTAAATTTTTTTAATTTAATTGAAAAATGAAATGACAATGCAGAAGGTTAGAGTATACACTTACGCGTGTTGGACACTTACCATTCATCACAGAACCCTGCTCTTTTTTCATTTTGATTCTTCAAAAAATGTCTCTTCTCTACTCCAACTCTTCCCCAAACCTCCCCAGAAAACCCTCTCCGCACACACCTCTCCTCCACCGTGAAAATTCATCACAGACCCCTCTCTCCTTTGAATGTTGAAACCCGAAACTGTTCTTCGAAAAACCCTATCCCATTTTAATCTTCAAATTGTTCCCCTTATCCCAAATCCCTCTGAACCAACTATTCCCCATACCTCTGAACCAACTGTTCCCGAAACCTCCCCAGAAAACCCTTCCCGGACACACCTCTCCTTTCATTGTTGAATCCCCCAACTCGTATCAGTTCTTCGAAAAATCATAAACCCCAAATCCCTTTCCACTCCCCCTCGACACCACTATCTCCTTTCTCGACACACGCATTGCGAAACCGTCGGACGTGGAGGCGAATGTGAGGTGCAAGAAGAGCGATTTTGGAACCTACTCGTCGCCCTGATTTTGCTGTCGTTGGTGTCGTTGGTGAGAAGGTTCAATGTTTCTCCCTTTTGAACTACTGTTTTTTGCACGCTTAGTTTTTGTTGGTTGTCTATTGTTTTGTGCAATTGGTTATTGATTTTTGTAAATGATACAATGCAATTTGAGCCCACCATATAGTGATGATCGCAAAGAAGTTATTCATTTTGTGGTTTAAGAAGTTTTCGAATATGATTTTTGTGTTAATGGCTGCAATAAGAGTACTCAAATATTATATCAATAGCAATTGTATTCATTGTTTTCAATAAATATCTATTTTAGCTATTCAAACTTTATATTTGAATACATATTTCATTTATGTATGTTGGAGAATTATTACCATTTGATGAATAATGGAGTTTGTCCAACGTTGCAGTTATGGTTCATGAATTTGATGATGAACTGATTGAGCTAAAATAGTTCTCTGCGTGCTCAATGATCAAAGCAATTTGTTGGGGCAACATACATAATACTATTTTGTGGATTCAGTTAACATTTGATTAATATTTCATTAGGAGTTTTATATGTTATATTTCATAAATGCACTTGAATACATGTGTGCATTTATGATGTCAAAATGGTTTATGAATACATAATGAATTATTTGATATATATTTATTTTTGTGAAGTGAAGATCTGATTTGGGAATGATGAGTGATGCTAATGAAGACGATGGTTGTACAACTGAGACAAAGGTATGACTTTGGAAATAGTTATATAAGCTTGTTCAATATATCTATTAAATAATGACTTTATGTAGTTTTTTTATGATGGATGCAGATTTATTTTAGACATTCATGTCGGACGCAATATGTTGGTTCTTTGAATAAGAGCTTAACACCAGAACAAATTATTTGTCTAGAAAAACACCATTTGCTTGGATGCTGAAGTTGAAAGAGTCTATGAAGATAAGTAGAAATCTTCTGAATGAGTTGGTAAATGTCTGGGTTGAGAGGAGAAGAGGTTTTCGCCTTAGTAAAGAAATCGTTAGATTTTCTTTATTAGATGTATGCTTAGGTTTATGGTTGAGGGTTGTTGGAACTAAAATTGATTTGAATGAGGGTTTTGTTCATAGTGAGTGTAGGAAACACTTTGATGATGAAAATGTTGATGTCAAAATGGTTTATGAATTCTTATTGCAACATCATGGAGATTTAAGTGTAGTTGATTTTTGTAGATTGTATGTTTTGATAGGCATATGTGAGTTTCTATTGTCTAGTCGCAGTGGTAGAATTTTTCCAATATTGTTCAACATTGTGGATGACTTTGGAAGTCTTGGAAAATATAATTAGGGTAGTCTTGTGTATGAGTACTTGGTTGGGAGTCTATGTACTACTTCATTGTTGTTGAGCGACGAAGGAAATGCGAAATACTTTCATGTCTATGGTTGTGTTTATTTGTTACAGCTATAATAAATTAATTGTAAATTGGTTGTTTTATTAATTATGATCCTGAATTATTAGTTAAGGCTGTTAAAATTTTGTTACAATTATGGGCTTTTGAGTGTAATAAAATTATGTCATTTGCAATCAATTTCAAGTAATATGAGTGTGTTAGATCATTTCCCTTTTTCTTTTTAATTATACTTCATACTAAAGACCAACATGGAATACACCGAATATTAACAATAAATAAGCAAGCAATTTCAATTAATTTCTATCTTTTGTTGATTTTCTAATGTTTGTTTCAAAACATAAATTCTGGTTCAGTTTGATGGAATCACTGATGTTCTGTTCTGAAGTAGGCTGTCTGTTTAAATCTATATTCCAAGTTGCTTCCTTTCTTGACATACTTTGGATGTGAGTGGTGTGTAGGTGTAAAGCTATTGAACTGAGTACACTTATTGCAGCCATTGCACAAAACAATTGCACAAATCAATAACCAATTACACAAAACAATAAACAACCAACAGAATCTAAGTGTGCAAAAAAAAGTAGTTCAAAAGGGAGAAACATTGAACCTTCTCACCAACGACAGCAAAATCAGGGCGACGAGTAGGTTCCAAAATCGCTCTTCTTGCACCTCACATTCGCCTCCACGACTGACGGTTTCGCAATGCGTGTGTCGAGAAAGGAGATAGTGGTGTCGAGGGGGAGGGGAAAGGGATTTGGGGTTTATGGTTTTTCGAAGAATTGATACGGGTTGGGGGATTCAACAATGAAAGAAGAGGTGTGTCCGGGAAGGGTTTTCTGGGGAGGTTTCGGGAACAGTTGGTTCAAAGGTATGGGGAACAGTTGGTTCAGAGGGATTTGGGAAAGGGGGAACAATTTAAAGATTAAAATGGTATAGGGTTTTTCGAAGAACAGTTTGGGGTTTCAACATTCAAAGGAGAGAGGGGTCTGTGATGAATTTTCAAGGTGGAGGAGAGGTGTGTGCGGGGAGGGTTTTCTGGGGAGGTTTGGGGAAGAGTTGGAGCAGAGGAGAGACGTTTTTTGAAAAATCAAAATGAAAAGAGAGGAAGGTTCTGTGATGAATGGTAAGTATCCAATAGGCGCGAGTGCATAATCTAACCTTCTGCATTGTCATTTCATTTTTCAATTAAATTAAAAAAAATTAAAATTAAATCATATCAAGTGGTAAGGAAGTGGTAAGAAAAAAGGTGTCATTGCATCATTTCTCTTTTAGGGACAAGAACCTTGTAATCACATTTTACCATTAAATATTTAGTATCAGGTTTTTCAAAACTTTTTTCGGATTAAAAAGAAAAACAAAAAACAAAGATTGAAAATTTTCAAACCTAACATAACATCACTAAATAAGTCAATTTTAAACATTGTAGGAATTTCATAAGAACATTTTTGAAAACTAAATGCACATAAATTAGACCAAGAAAATCAGCATAAATTATTGAAAATGACTAAATTTTACGGCAAACTCAGTTTTCTCTTCTAAATCGTAAACAAAATGAACCATTGGATTCATTTCTACTTTTTCAACTTTTTCAACGAAGTGAGAAAGTGAGAGCATGTTCCGACAAGAGACAGAGTGAGATCTTACTGAGAGTGTCGAGAAACCAGAAAATGGAAAAGGAAAGGGTTGGATCCGCATTCCAGTAAAACGACGCCGTGCTGCTGCGCATCCAAATCCTCTCTTCTTTTTGTTCAATGGCGGAATCTGAATCGCAAGGTCCTTCATGGATCTCCTATGCAGTGTCGTTGTTGATCGTTCTTCTAATAGCGCTTCACGTCTTCGCCTTGGTAGCCCTAACAATTTAACTCTTCTTCTTCCTCTTCTTCACCTTATCAAAACCTAATCTAATCACTTCTATCTCTCTTTTTCAGGTCTATTGGATTTATAGATTGGCCACTGACAATAGGTCGCAACAGCAGCAGCAGCAACAACAACAACAAGAACTTCAGCAAGTGAGAAGAAAAGCTCACTGATTGAATTAAAAAAAAAAAAAAATCTCATTTAGTTTCGTTTTCTACAAATAATTGTTGTGTGAAATTATGTGCATTAGAGGATAGGATTTTTGTTTTTTTTTTTTGTGTAAGAGTGGTGAATGAGGTTTCTGTTTATTTTTAAATTGAGTGTTAGTGATATAGTCAACATTGCTTGCTTTCACAAGCTAGAGTGTGATTTGTTGTGCCAAAATTGAATAATCTCCGAGGAGTAGAATCTTGCTGCAATTTAGTTCATCTTATGTTCTTTGTATTGTGTGCTTTGTGTCTTTGGATAAAGGTTTTCATAGATACTTCAAGGACAAAATAGCAACAAAAACGAAAGAAGTTATTCCATGAGTTATTTATATGTAAAGTAATTTGTAGTTCTCGTGTTAGTTTCTCTACAGCATGATTTTTCTTAACCTATACTAGCTCTCTTGTTCATAGAAGTATTTTATGGTGATGTTTATTCAAACATGCATTATGTTTATTTCCGTGATTCAAAAATATCGAAATCAACACCTATATGAGAAGAAGAAACAAATGAAACAAGTTTTCTTGTGAGCTTATTTTATAAATAAAAATAAGTTACTGGAGAACTTGGTATATGAGAGATTTTATAAATTAGATTTTGCAGCAATTTATTTTAATTTATGGAGAAAATTGTTTTATTTGCTCTCCTCTTCAAGTATTTATATCTATGTATTGCATTCATAGATGTGAATGGTGTTACAAATTAAGACTTTGAAGTTGTGGGCTATGGGAAGGGGCATGGATCTTGGTGTTTAAGTAAGTTGTATCATTTTTGTCGAGAAGTGGGTAACAAGGCTGTGATACACCAGGGAGAATCAGGTATTTATGAGCAGTTGAGCACTTATGTTGGTATTTAAGGTGGGTAAAAGATGTTTCCTTGGAAACTTGATCTAAACTGTTTGTTATGAATGATTGCATTGTGTTATTATAGTTTGCCTTAACCAAAGGTATTACATTAAATTTTTGGGTGTCTGTTGGAGTCCTGATCTATAACCAGAGCTAAACCAGTATCCCGGGATTTAGCTTAGAACTAGAGAAATGCTAGCAACAATCTTTAATGTACCAATGTAATATATTCTTCAATATTAGTTGAAATTTATTGAGCCTTTTGTAGCACACTCTTCACTATTGATTAAAATTTATTGAGACTCTTGTATCTGGACGAGTCTCACTACATATTAGTGAATATAACAATGAATTTGTTAGAAAAAAAGTTGTTAAAGTGTTTACTAGTTAATATTGATGAGTCCCGGCATTCCTATTTCTCACAATAAAATGATCTTCCTTTGATTTCATCTTTCTTATCTTGTCAATGTTGACTTTTTAAGCCTTGGCTGTAGGTCTTAGAAATATGCATGTGTTTACTTGTTAATTCTGATATTCACACAAGAAAAAATCTGAAACACCAACAAGTTTGTGAGAATATCTTTGAGAAGTAGAAAATTTGTCTAGTTCATAGTTTTGTACCATACCTGTTACTGCCTGTAGAGAATAAATAATGGGAAATATGAATGATATATCTGCTGTTCACTTAATTTCTGAACTCGGGTCTCATGTTTACTGGGTTTGTCTGATGTTCATTGAAGTTCCATACACACAGAGTACGCAATAAAATTTGGAACAAAAAAGCATTATATACTGGTTCTGTGATCTAATGCAGGTATCAATCGAAATAAGCGATTGGTAAGGGTATGTCTTATGTAATTTAATTTTTGTAACTTCTATAATAACAATAAGTTGCAGTTTTGGTGTTGGTAATTTTACTTTTATAGATGTGTACAATAGTGTAAGCTGTGTGCTATTTGATATCAGTGGTCAATTTATATTGCATTTTAGGGAATTGGCTTAACCAGTTAACCTATATGTAGCTGCCTGCGTGTAATCTAAAGCTGAAAGTGATTTCACTGTGCTTCTTAATGGTGTGTTTTGTTTTGTTTTAAGTTTTCTTTTTCCTCCAAAAGTGTGGTTTGGATGAACTCTAAATTTGGTCTTTGTGGTTGGTTGGGACGACTTTAGTCTCTTTTGATAAGTAATTTTGGTCTTAACGATTGGGGAACTTTTTGATGTTCATACCCCACTGAAGCACTAGTAGAATGGTGCAACTCTACCAAAATCTTTTGGAAATAGTTTATGTTTAACTTTCTTTTTCATATGAAAGGATATGTGAAAATTTGGCATAAAATTCATCTCTTTAGTTTAACGAGTTATGCTTATGTCTTAATAGAAGGGGTTAGTTGATCCTTCACAAAATAATGAATTTCGGTTTAAGTCTTCATCCATAAAACATTCCCACTTTATCCGATTTATTTTAAACATAATTATATGGATTGGTTTTGTATTTTTAAAACTAATGTTTTTTAATATGTTAAACAGGTTTTTTTAAAATGTTTTTATAATGTTATTTTAACAAATGAGTAGTCATTTATTTATTTCAAGAAGCAAATCCCATATGCTTATAAAATAAGTCGTTTGTCTAAAAATGAATCATTTTAAAAATATTTATTCGAAGTCATTGTACTCAAATAAAATTGTAACCACACATGTTGTTCAATAAACGTAAATGGCTATTCACTATGTATTTTTTGTGTGCGGAAAAGCATTTACATTTTACTAAAGAATGTTAGTTTATACTTGTTGTTTCATATATGGATTAACAAATCATGTCAATTTTGTAGAACTTTCTCAAATTATTTGGGAAAATGATCTCTTTGTATCATATTGAGCTGGAACTTAATCTTGTTTTATTATTATTGTGATTTCACAACTGCAAACTAAATCATATTGTGTACGATGTTCACAATCATTCATGTCTATTGGTTTGGGTCGGTAAGCCTCTTTATGAAACTCGTAAAAGCCGCACTGAAGCAGATTTTGTTACAAAAATCATAACCACACATAATATTGAATACGAAAGTAAAGAATTTGATTAAGAAAATAACTTAAGTTCTAGAGGACTTATCTTATCAACCATTAAAGTAAAGGATGATCACAGTTAGAATTTGAGAGACGATGACCAAGATTTTCAATGATTACATCAAGAAGAATGAGGACTCTCGAGAGATCCTTAAGGGGAATCTCATATATTTCTTTAAATGAATCTTGTTAAGAAACTCATTTGCGTTTAAGTCTTACATGGTGGGTGTAAATAACTACTCGAAGTGTATATGATTTTTTTTTCCTTTTTTTTTTCTTTGGATAAATTTAAGATTAATATATTTTGTATGCCGTGAATTGTGTCTTCTTTTCAAATACTTTGATATGTACTTAACTGGAAATTTACTTTTTTAATTAAGTCTCATATTTAGAAAAATTAAACATTTTTATTAAATATTTATAAAATTATTTTTAAACAAATTCTAACAATATCATTGGATTTCATTTAAATAAATTACTTTTAATCTTATAAAACATATGGATTAATAATATAATAGTTCTAGGTATTATTCTTTTTGTAAATGAAACTTAAATTTATTTAATAAATATACTTATACTAATTAATAGTTTTTATAAATCTAAGAATTGACAGGTGATATGTTTTTAATGTAGGTGGTATAAAAGACTCAATTAAATTAATTTATAAAAAATGAAACTTAATTGAAAAAGAAAAGAGGCCTTCTTAAATGATTTCAATAAAAATTGAAATCAAACGAAATTTAACCTATATTTAACATAAATAGCTTTAAAGTATTAAACTTTTTGAAAAAAAATAATTTTTACTAGTAATGAATCGAGTAACAACTTTGATTTACAAGTTAAGTGAAACTTTTGAATAACATGGATGACGAATTGAAGTTAAATTAGTGAGTTACAAAATGGATGAGATAGGCTGATTTGTCAATTCATTTTTTTTAAATTAAAAAAAAAATCTATATTATATTAATTGAAAGATGTATATATACCTATAGCCACTACATTTTATTTCAATAGATCTTCTAAGTAATAATATTTTCTTACAACACTATAGCCAACACCAGAAAATGATATTTTCTTGGTTGGAGATTTTATGAAACACCTCTCTTACCCAAAAATAAAAATAGCTACATTAAGAAATGATCCACAAGAGTAGATACACCACAAAACGAGGATCAGAGAGAAAGAGAAGGGAAAGGGAAGGAAATAGAAAATTCCTTAAATCCCATGGCCCCAAAAATTTGCTAAAATTCACGGAAACGCAAAAATTCTTTCCAGCAACTCCAAATCAAGTAACAATGGCCGATGAAATCCATCAAAAACACAACACAACTTTACATGCCTACACCACCACCACCACCTTCCAACGCTCATTCATTTTTCGCTTCAAATTCAACAAACCCATTTTCATCTCTTCAAGCTTCAACGAGGTCTTTTTGTCAAACAATTTCCTTCAAATTAATGTATTATGCACATGCTTCATCAAGGTTTGATATTTAACATTTTTCATTATGCACCTAATCTACAACATTTAAGAACCTTCTTTTCTTCTACTAAATAAAGGAGGAGAAATCTATGCAATTTAATGATGATAAGTTATGTATGATATGGTTGGTAGATAAACACATTTCTTAAAGAATATCTTACATAATATATGCTATGTGGACACAGTTGAAAATAATATACACACTGCTTTTCCAACTCATTCCAGAATTAGTATAATGTTTAAAATCAATAATTCACCAAATATAGTTGTCAAAGCCAATAATTTCATTACTGTGTTCTAAAGTTTTATTCTCCAGTTTACAGAAAAAGTTGAACCTTTATTTGATGTCTTAAATTATTGAACTTTGAACATTTTTAAATAGTACATATGCTGTTTTATAAATTTAATTTTGTAAGAAATTATTCAGTTCTTACAATCATACAAATTTTATCTTTATATTTAAAGATAATCTATTTAATCTCTGTACATACTGTCTTAATTATTTTTAGTCTCTAATTGTATTATTTTAACACTTTTAACTTTTATCGTCCAAGACTTAATTGTTTTTAAGTAATTATTATCTTTTATTTCTAGGTCCTCCTTCAAATTATCCTTGCTAACACACTCTTCTCTCCATCTTAAATGCAGTTCAGTTCAACTTCTACAGTGTCTGCAATAAAATCCTCCACCAATGACGCCGCCGCCGTATCCTCACCGGAGATCCGCTTCTGTCGGCGGAATTCCCGATTGGATCTCTGACTCGATCCACGGCGGATCCCTCCGCCACGTCGACCTGGAACACGGAACCAATGGCTGGGCGTCGCCGCCGGGGGAACTCTTCTCCCTCCGCTCCTCCGACTACCTCAAGAACCGCCAAAAATCCCCCGCCGGCGATTACCTCCTCGCGCCGGCCGGCATGGACTGGCTCAAATCCACCGCCAAAATCGAGCACGTGCTCTCACGCACGGACAATCGCGTAATGCAGGCGCTGAAAAGGTCGCAGGAAACCCAAGGGCAGTCGATGAAGAGCTTCGTCTTCGCCGTGAACCTCCAGATCCCCGGCGGGAAGGAGCACCACAGCGCGGTGTTCTACTTCGCGGCGGAGGATCCGGAATCGCTCCAAAGGTGTTCGCTGCTGAACCGGTTCGTGCACGGCGACGACACGTTCCGGAACCAGCGGTTCAAGCTGGTGAACCGGATTGTGAAGGGACCGTGGATCGTGAAGAAAGCCGTGGGTAACCACGGCGCATGCTTGTTAGGGAAGGCGTTACAATGCTCGTACCACAGAGGGACCAATTACCTCGAAATCGACGTCGATATAGGAAGCAGCGCCATTGCGAATGCGATTCTGCACGTCGCCTTGGGACATGTGACGGCAGTTACGATCGACATGGGATTCGTGGTGGAGGCGCAGACGGAGGATGAGCTGCCGGAGAAGTTGATCGGCGGCGTCAGGGTTTGCCAGATGGAGATGTCGTCGGCCACCGTGGTGGAGGCGTTGCACGTGCCGCAAGTAGCGCACGTGCAGCGTGGGATTGGGTCTGCCAAAGTGAATCACCATATGTCTGCGGATGATCTCCTTGCTTTGGATCGTTAGATTATGAATATGTTTTTAGTGACAAAAGATTATGATTTTTTTGAATTTTAATCCTTCTCCCTCCTATGATTTTAATTCCTCATTTATTGGATATATAGAAAATAATGCCAATATTTTGTACCTTTGTGCTTGTCCAAGGTTAATTTTATTCTAAAGTGCATGTATATAAAAGGTTAATTTAATGATTTTTATTTTATTTTAACGAAACAATGTTTACAATTTCACACAAATAGTTTTTTTTTTTTTTTATGTTGAAAAGAGAAGAGAGTTTATTGTATTTATCCCAGCCCAGTTTTATACCAGTTGTTGCACTAATTTGAATATTTTTATGTTGAAAAACAAATGGTAATGCGTATTGTACATTCCTTACTTCTCCGTTTTGAGCTACACAATTTTTGTTTAAAAAGACAAAATTAATTGATAATTTTTTTATAGAAGAATCTAACTATTAATTCTAATAGATTTCTTTAACTTTTTTTCTATTCACATACAAGAAAATATATATGAACTTATATATATCGAGATAACAAATGAATCTCTTCATAGATATGGTACATCCTAATACTAATTTTGTTTTCACACGTAACTCCGTTTTAAATTACTAAAATTTAGTTTTATATCTAAACATACATTAACTCTTTTTTACGTTTTTATATAATTATATGATTTTTATTCAATTATTATTTAATATTATTTTTCTTGATATTTTATATGAGAATTAAAAAATATCTTTCGACAATCAATGTCTTATAATATTATATTGATTTTATTGTAATTTTATTTTTAGTAAAAAAATTATCTAACTAATATTCAAAACATTAAAAAATCGGTAAAAATAATATAGATATAAAATAGAGATGAAATTAAGATAAAAAATGTATAGTTATTAAATATAGGGATGAGGATGAAAATTAATTTTTAATTCAGAAAAGAGAACGAATAATGAAGTGACACTCAACTTATCCCATCATTATGATCTATAGCTGTTGATACGAACCAGCAGCACCCATGCACAATTTTTTTAGTCATGGATGCCAACCTGGGTAAGGTGGACTTTAGTTATAAAATAATGGTGTAAGACTGCAAGACAACACAAAGTTGAAGATCTACAATGATTGGTTGTAATTTTTCAATATCAAATCTACTTATGATATAGTGACCCTACTTCTGCAAATTCTTCTCATAAGTAACTAAAGTTGATATATATAGATTAATAATTTTGAAAATATTTTACATTTTCAGGATAACTATTTTGTATCTACAATATTCATTCCTAATATGTGTTAACTGAGAAGTTAAACTCACACTTTCTTTCTCTCCCAGACTCATCAAATGATAAAAAAAGAATAAAAGTTATTAAGTTAAAGAAAGACTTACAAATATTGAAAAACAACTCTTTGACAAAAAACATTTAAAAAAATATCGAGACTATTTTATTTCGTCAACAAACTTAAATTCACAAAACACTCGACTCATACTTGATAGAGATGTTGTTATTAGATATGAACAAGAAGATATTAGAATATAGAGATGTCAAAATGACTTTTAATCCGTGTGTCAACCCGATTCATCACGGGTTCAAATCGGGTTGGGTTTTCAATTTTTTAAAAAGTGGTCAGGTTGAATTTAACCAAACTCACTTAATCCATCAACATCTTTTTACAATTTTTTTTATTTTTTGTTTAATTTTTTTAATAATTATTTACTACTCCTATTATATATGTTCATAATTTCATATTTTTAAATGCTAGAATGTTGCTCAAGTTTGAATAGTTTGAATCTTTAATTAATTTGATTGTTAAGTTATATATGTTGATACTTTAATCTTTAATTGTAATCTTTATAATAAATTACTCAAGCAATCGTCTTATAAATAATTTTTTCTAAATTAGCATGACAAAAATGTATAATTTTTTTATTTATATTTTGTTGAATAGCATGATAGAAAATTTGTAATATTCGCCATGTTTTCTTAGACTATATGGATATTTTCTTGAAAATAATTCTTCATATATTGGTGGTGAGCATGATCAAGACATTGGTTCTTGATTTTACTATGATTGTCATCTCATGGGTTACTTAAAAATTGATTTAAATATTTGAATACTAGAAAATAAATAAATAATTTTTTATGTGGGTTCCAACCCACTTAACCCACCAACCCGTGGTAGGTTAAGCCAGGTTACAAAATTTCTGACTCACCATAAAGTGAGCCGGATTGAGTTCACTCATTTTCAACCCGGCTCATGATGAACCAACTCGTGTGAGTTGAGTTGGCTCACTTTGACATGTCTACTAGAATACACATATTTTACAATAATACTCTTAAAGAGAAATTATTGACGAATACTTTTAAATTTTTTCGTGGTTTAAAAACTTCTTGATAAATATTATATTCTTAGAAATATTATCCCAAAAATCTTGCCTTTTTAATTTTATTCTTCTTATCTTTTTCGATTTTAGTTGAACATATCAAATGGATTAAATTGATTGTTTTTTTCGTCTCATCCGGATTAAGGCTATTGATTTGGCTCTTACTAGTTCTTCAAATTCTTCTGCATATCTTTTTGCATAATCTAATTTGACTAATAACTTTTGCTTTTCTATTAAGAATAGTGACTTTTGAGTTAATCGGGAAGATCCTTCTTAGATATGCATATTCTCTTTAATAGATTATATGTTGAGGTTATATTGTGAAACTGCGTATCCTTTGTTGGAGAGCAAATACATTATAATTTAATTTAGACATTAAACACAAAATTTTATTATAGTTTAAAGATGAATTTTAGTTTAGTACATATGTAGTCTTCATCTATAAGGAAATCTAGACTGGCAAGGGAAAAAAAGAGATTGCATCAGAAGTTCCTATTTTAGAAAGAAACAATATTTGTGAATCATGTATAGTTTCAATTGCCATTACTTCATTAAGAAAATCAATATTTGTTATGCTACAGCAATACAAAAGAAATATGCATCAGATGACAGAAAGAATTGAGAAGGGATACATAAACACATAAACTGTGTTTTTTACATGGTATAAAAACTGTGCCTGGACTTTATTTTCCATTATGCATAGAGAATCTTGATTGCTGCACTCTTTTATATATATATGTGTGTTTTTTATGCATTAGTTGATGCACAGAAGCTCCTAATTTCACCTTCATCACCAGTTTTGACTCCAATAGTAGTGAGTTTCAAGAAAGACTGGCCCCAACTTTCAAAGAAAAACTGTTGATCTTTTGCCAAGTCCTCCACCATTTTCCTTGTTCTGTTGTCACTAAGCAAGACAGAATCAGATTGGAACAAACCCTTGTTGGTGAGAAGATTTGTGTAGTACTGGTTGTCAAAGACCATGGAAGTTTCAGGATCATTGTTAACTAGCACTGATGGGCTTGCACTTAAGGGACACTCCTTCATTAACTCATTAGCATAGCTACTATCTAAGGTTTTGTCAATGAGTGTCAGCTTTCCCTTGGAGTCTTGTTGAAACCTATCCCTGAATGAGCTGCAATGAGCTGTTCCTATGGTGTGAGCACCTACAAATCCAAAAAAAGCATGTTACTAGTTTCATCTTAAAACTCATTGCCCTTAAGTATAGTTGCTATAAAAGTAGGAAAATGATTTTTTTACTGACAATTTCTCTTACAATGTTAGATCTTATTTTCTAAGTGGTTTTCCATTTTTTCTTTTTTCTTATTTTTAGTATTTTAAAACTACTTAAAAGATGACACTTCATGTTGTAAGAGAAAGTTATCATAATTTAGTAGTCAAAATATCATTTTTCATATAAGTAATACCCTGAAACAATATTAAATATATTTTGAAATATTAAAATCAGTATTTATTAGCGTAATTTGAAGGTACAACAAACAAACAATACAGGAAAAACTAGTAGAGATTCTAAATTGTTGAGAACTAATAAAAGATGTATTCATGTACAAGAAGGGATGTTATAAAGTTAAATACTATTTTACTCCAGTTTGTTCAATTTGGTGGTGGCAAAAACAGTGGTGATGGTGATAGTGGTAGTGGTGGTGATGACAGTGATGAAGGGTCATGAAATAGAGGGTGAGACTAAATTGAACCAATTTAACTAAAATAGAGACTAAATTAAACAAATTTAACTAAAATAAGCACTTATTTAAACAAAACACAACTAGTCATAATGTGACCAGTATCACGTCATGTGAACCGCGTCGGCTTGTATACTATGTTGTTATCCATTTAAACAACATCAACGAAAATGACGAAATTAAATATAATTTAACAAATCATGAACCAAAATGAACGTACAAAATAAAAGGGACCGAATTGAACAAATTGGACCAAAACAAATAACAAAATAATATTTAAACCTAAAGTTATGAATTGTAGGAGGGTGACGGTCTAATTTGGTCTTTATATATTATGAGATCTTTGTACTGAATACCAAACATATTCACTTTCTTAATGTTAAAAAATGAGATCTGAAAACAAGACCAACTCAGAATTGTAATAAATGTGGTGAGTTGGTTTCCATCTGCATGGCATCAGAAATTCAATTCTTTCTACCTAACAGAACCTATTGTCTAGCCTCGTGTCTTTATGGGGTTTTCACCACAATCATGATGAAACGCATGGTCAATTACATTCTAAGAATAAAGGGTAGGAGAAGAAGATACTGAAAATCAAAGGAATGGAATGATACTTATCAAAGAGAAGCGTGCCAATATTATAGGACATGAAAATACTTAGAAGAATATGAACCTGAGAGGATGACAAGGTCAAATAAAGACAACCCTTTGTTGGAGAATCGGTTAATCATCTCATCCATTGTAAAACTTGTGTCCAAAATGTTTGGTCTTACATTTGAAGCAACTGAAACCATGCCATCTCTCCTTCCAGTGGGAATTTGAATCATAGGACCACCAGTCTGTTCTTAAGTCAGTGCCACTCAGATAAATAGTCATAACAAATTAAACTCAATTTCTGATATATTACTCAATTTTCTCATTTCTACATTTAGATTTATAGTATAAGTAATGTAACAATGAGGGTAAGTGGATAACTTACGAGTGCAACAGCATCTCTTGCAGCCAAAGCAATTATGTCAGCACAAGAAACTGTTCCTGGACAAAGGAACTCAAGCACTCTTTTTGCTGATTCTATAACTGAAAATCCTCCAATAGACCTATTTGCTGGATCACTTTGTTCTGTATTGTTCCCTAATAGCATCAAAGATGCATCACATCCCTACATATCATGAAATGATTCATCATCATCTTAAGAGCTAATCCCATTTGATTTTTTATTAACAATTGCGATTAAGTCCAAGCACAACAGTGAAATGCAGAAAATGAGAAAGATCATGAAAATTTTTGAGTAATATGAATATATACAGCCAAAATTTTAATAGTATAAGCTAACCTCCACAAAGCAATCATGAAAAACCAAGCGAAGAAGCTTCCCAGGTATTGAAGGATCAGAAGAAGAAGATGAAGTGACAGTGTTTCTTACGATGAGTTCTGCAGTTGGGCATGAAGCTGCATAGAAGTTGAAAAGCAGGCTACCTGAAACAGAAGTAGCGAAAATGAAGACAATGAAAAGACAAGAAACTGCTGTGGGAAAAGGAAAAACCGTTGCTCCTTTCTCCATAGAACCAAGTTTTATTCCTTTTGAGTAAGGGCTCAGTGTTTGCAGTGTGAAGGAGAATCTCCGAGTCACATGATAATGATAGAGAAGGGAGATGCATACAGCAAAATGTGTCCGTGAAATAGACCAAATTCAAAGCTACATTTATGTGGTTGGATGAAATCAGTGGCATGACATAAATGTTAGAGGTTATGGTCATGCATTTTCCCAGCTCTGGAGCATTTAAGAATGTTTCCTGGTAACTATAGATAATGGTAAATTCTATTACCTTACACCAACCATGTGTTTGGAACAACAATTATAAGAGGCTTGTTCTACACCAGGAATGGATAAAAATCTCTATGCTGAGGAATCATTAGAAAAGAGTACTTTCATCATTTCATTTCCACCGCTAACTATAAAGGTCCACCACACTTTTCTGGTCTAACACTAGTAAATGTTGTCAGACAATAGGAGAGAACAAAAGGATAAGAGGATGAAATTGTAATTAATGTATCAACATTTTTTCCACCACAAATTATCTGTAAATTTAATAGTTCCAATATTTTCTTAAGGGTCACAATATGGAAGAATACTCTCAATTAATTTGATCAAGCTCTTTAAGGACCATGGATATACAATAAGTTAAAAGTTGAATCTCTAACTACATATGAAGTTACTTCGCAGCTATATCATGATTTGCTTCATCACTTTCCTATTTTGTTCACTCCACTTGCACAAATGATGAGTCAAACAACCACAAAACACAACAGTGATGGCTTTGGCCAACACATTTCTCTCGCTCACCCCATCTTCTCTGGGTTTGCCTCCATCACTGCCCTCTAAACACAGTTCTCCAAAGTAGTACTCTGCACACTCTTTTCACAACCGTTCATCAAACCATTGTCACTTCATGCAGAAGGAACGTGCACCACATGTGTGCAGCCCTCAAAGATGCACCTTTGCTTGATCACAAAGATGGGTAGGGTCAGAAGGTTCTTGTTGACACTAAAGAGAGATGGGTCTTTTGAACGAGGAATCATCTTAGAGACACAACAATAAATCAGACATTAGTTGATTTATCTAAGGATCGAGATCATTTTCAATTTAAAACTGTTATATTTGGACGAAATGATTTAGAAGGATAATTCTTTTATTTAAAGAATTTAAAATTATTTACATTAAAGTGATTTGTTTGGATAAAGTAATTAACAAAGACTTGAAATTTAAGAAAATTTGTTAGATATTTCAAATAAATAAAAAAATAGAAGAATTTCAATAGAGTAGAGTCGATCTGAATTGAAAGTTAAGCTGATTCGGTTTAAGTCGAAGGTCAAGTCGCCTTGGTTCAGACCAAAGTTGAAGGTTAAGATGACTCAATCTAGGATGAAAGTTGTGACAAGTCGACTTTAGCTGAAAATCGAAACGAGTCAGTCCAAAATTGATTCGGGTCAAAAGTCGAGACAAGTAAGTTTAAGTTAAAGGTCGAAGATCGAACTAAATCAATCCAACCAAAGATTGAGACCAATTAACTTGAGACAAAGATCGAGTCAATTCAGTTTGGAATAAAGGTTAATTTAATTTCAAATATTTGAAAGAGCGGTGGCGTATTTTAAAATGTTGTTACCGATTATGACAAAAGAAAATTTTATTGTATGATTTTAGCCTACGTGGAACACGGTGTTGTTTGTAGATTTTGTTTTTTATTAGAAGTGATGTAATTGATCGAATTATTATAATTGAGATGAACACGTTGAATTCTTTAGATGTTAATTGGTATAATTAGTCGTATAGTACCCAGTTTGGGGCCAGGGTGTCAAACAAGTACCCGGTTTAAAAAAAGTGTCAATTGTATCCTAACTTTTGAAAAAGTGCTTCAATTAGGTCCCTTTCAGACAGAGTTGACTAACGCCGTTAGTCAACGTGCCACGTGTTAGTCTGTGGTTTTTTAAAATTTTTTAAAATTTTTTAAAATTTTTTAAAATTTTTTAAAATTTTCTAAATTTTTTTTAAATATTTTGAAAAAAAAATAAAAATGTCATGTGTCAAGTCCCCGTGTATGACACGTGGCATTGTCAATGCCACGTGTTAGTATCACTATCAGATGCCATTGTGTTGATTTCGATTTAGTTCTCATATATGTTTTTTTGTTTCAATTTAGTACCTAAGTGTGTGTATCTAAGTCAATTTTATCCCAATTTTTTTTAATAATTAAAATCCATTTTTTTATAAAATTAAAAGTAATTAAGTATAAAAGTTTAACAAAAATTAAGTATTTGATATTTATATTAAAATTTAGTGGTAAAAGTAATTTTATTAAAATATTTTTAATAATAAAAAAATTAGTATAACATTCAAACCAATAGAAATTTTGGTTTAAAATTAGTAAGAGACGATATTGTTCAATTTTAAAAAAAAAAATTAACAAAACATGAGTACTTAATAAAAAAGTAATTAATAAAGTAATATGTTAAAAAGTCGTTTTTAATAAAAAAATATTAGTATAACATTTATATAAATAATAAATTTGGTCTGAAATTGATGGGAACAATATAAATATTAGTACTTAATTTTGTAAAAATATTTATACTTAATTATTTTTAATCTTATAAAAAATAGATTACAAAAATATTTTAATTATTAAAAAATATTGGGACAAAATTGAATCAGATACACATACTTAGGTACTAAATTGAAACAAAAAGACATATATGGGGACTAAATCGAAATCAACACAATGACATCTGATAATGACATTGCCACGTGGCACTGACAATGCCACGTGTCACACACATGGACTTGACACGTGGCATTTTTATTTTTATTTTCAAAAAATTTTAAAAAAAATTTAAAAAGTTTAAAAAAAATTAAAAAAACCAGAAACTGACACGTGGCACGTTGACTAACGACGTTAATTGAAGCATTTTTTCAAAAGTTAAAATGTAATTGACACTTTTTTTAAACCGGATACTTATTTGACACCCTAACTCCAAACTGGATATTATACGACTAATTATACCATGTTAATTTTGTGTGAGGGTTTGAGAATGCAAAAAACACAAAATAAACTTCTTACTTTTATACTTATATCGTAAAAAATGGTTCCATAAGTTTTTTAGAAGTTATTAGTGTTTCTGATGTAAAATACTGAAATAAAGTCATTAACATTGAAATTGATTTAATTAAGTAAAATAATACTTGAATTTTAGTATATTTGTCTAAAGAGACATAACTCATTAGTTTTAAATAAATCTTTAAGAAAAAATATCATTATTCCATTAGATTTATAGAAAAATATAAGACAAAATTATAAACCTGCTATGGTTGCCATTATTTCTTCTATTCAATGTTGTTATCTCTAGCATCAATTTATGAATTAGTTATTCACCAAATAAATGTTAAGACAATTTTTTAAATAGTGAAATAAATGAAGAAACTTATTGCTCAATTTAAAGATTGAGTTTTTATCGTCAAGAGAACAAAGTATATAAACCTTTAAAATCTTTATATTGACTAAAATAGATACCAAAACAATAACTTCAAAAATTTAATATTTTACTTCGTGATAATTTTTCTATTAAAAAAATTGATAAATTTGTGTACACCGAATCTAAAAGGTTAAATGTGACATTACCCTCTTCTGGGAACTATCCTCTTTCAAGCTTAGGCCAGTAGCAAAACACATCTTCAAGAAGGATACTATTTCAAATAAAACTGGAAGGGACAAAACCAGTATTTCAAATCTTATGGGGGTGTGCAAGAAGTAAATTTTTGAATTATTGTTTATATTAAAGTTCTTACAACATCTTGTTTTAGTGTTTAGTACATAAATTATCCTTCCAAAATTTTTATAAACATGTGAATCAACCTTTTTATTAACATATGAAACTTGCATTATACTCCGAAAATCTTTTAATTTTGTAGGCAATTGTTGCCATAAATATTTTATAGGTTAAATATAATATCCTTTGTTTACGTAACTAATCTATTTCATTCTACCCATTCTCGCTCACTATAGGAGCTTTGAACAAATTCTTATCCTTCTTTTATTTGAATAATAGAAAATTGCATTGAAACCAATTACTTCGTTGCTCAAATTAACTTAAACAGATGGAGTTGAATTTTCTTTGCATTGAAGAATTTTGAAATTATAAATATTGGTTCAAGGGAGATATTGTCCATCCTAATTCCTTATTTTACAAATAGTTATCAAAAGACTTCTTCATCTTCTAGTCGCTTAATTTTATTGTCATTCTTTTTTTAGAAAGTAATAGATACATTATCATTTTTTTTTAATTTTTCTGTGAAAAATAAAGCTTCTTTTAATTTTACTCTAAATCATATATGAGATCAATTAATCTATTCTTTTTTTTTTTATATATATATATATATAAAACATATATATATAAAACATATATCAACATTTTCTTTCCATTTTCCGTAAGCTGATGTTAAACATTTGTCGTCATGAAAATTTTATTAAAAAAAAATCGAATAAAAAAATATAGAGACCACGTCAAATTTATAATAATTATAAATATAGAGATTTTAATTATAGTTTTGAAGAATAATTTTTCTAGAAAAATATTTTAACTTACAAAGTTCTTGACTCCAATCTTGAAAGAAGGTGATAATATTTTTTGGGCTATTTTTTTGGCCAATTTTTGACTAAAGTAGATAAGAATAGTTGTTAAAGCTTAATAAAGAAATAGCTATGTTGAAAGTTTTATTTAATTTTGTAATAAAAGAAGAGGATGATATCTTCCACAAACTTCCCATTCCAATAAAAAAAACTTATATCTAAATTGGAGTCCGTGTCTTCTCTTTTCTCCAAACTTACTTTTCACGAATTTGACTATAATTTTGTTTTGGTTAAATTATAATTTTCGTCTTTATTTTCGTAGAAAAATATTAATTTGATTCATTTATTTTTATTTATTTTAATTTAGTTTTTATTTTGAAAAATTTGATACAATCAAGCTATTTTTATTAATATTCTACTAACACGGGTTAAGACGCGTCACATGTCAATTTCTGATTTTTATTTTATTTTTTTTAATATTTTTTTTATTGTTTTTTAATTTTTTAAAATAAATAAAAATTTGTCACATGTCAAACTAATGTTGTATCATGTGTAGTGACTGTGTGATGTGACAGTGACAGTGTCATGTGTCACTATTACACCAGCGATCATTTCCTCCTCCTTAATTTGGTTTTTGTACTTTTATTGTCTCAATTTAATATCAATTTTTGTAAAAATTGAACAATTTTATCACTCTTCAAATTGAAACCAAATTTAATTTTTATATAAAAGTATACAAATATTTTTATTAAATATTTTGAACAAGATTATGTTTATTTAAATTTATATTTTACATTGAACTTTAATTAAAATTGTTTTAAAGTAGTTAACAAAAAATAATGCTAACAGAAAAAAATTTAAGTAATTGTATTGATATTTTATTACGTCATACTTTAATATTATTATTTTTATTTAAATTTATATTTCAAATAATTTTATATTTTTCAAATGTGTAAAATTCAATAATTTCTATATGAATGTTTGAGTTGGTGCAAAAATAACAATTATATAAAGTCAAATATAAAATTTTAAAATAATTTTAAACAATTTATATAAAAATTTAAAACAAATAAATTTAAAATTTGAAAGCAATTTTAAATGAAGTTAAATGTTAAATACAAATTTAAATAATCTTAGTTTTGTTTAAAATATGTAATAAAAATATTAATTTGAATAAAAATATCAAATTTAATAAAAATATTTGTATAAAATTTATATAAAAATTATTTTTTTTTAATTTAGAAAATGATTCAATTTTTTACAAAAATTGAGACAAAATAAAGATATAGATATCAAATTGAGAATGAAGAAATGACATATGATGTAATGATGACACGTGACATTGTCTTTCACAGATCACACTGTCACCGTTACTATCAAACTGATGCTAACTTAAATAAATATAACTATAAAGAAATAAATAATGTTAATGTCCGTTCAAAACTAACATAAATATTTGTTTAATAAAAATTTAAAAATAGTTTTATTTTTTTTAAGTTTTTTTTTTTATATTAATCTTTTGCGTCATACTATAGTAGACTAGGCCAATGTCAATAATGTGGCAAATTGACTGATACTAATATTTGGAAGTTAAATCAATGTTTTTTTTATTGTGTTTTGTAAAGTTAAATTATGTTTAAATTTGAAAAAACGTCAATTATTATTGTGGTAAAACATTCTCACTCAAGTACCTCACTAGTTATTCAAGTGACAAAGTTTATTGCCCCAACTATGAGTTGAATTTGCGAAAATAGATATTTTCTCTTTGGAACTCTCAATCTCCCAAACAATGAATGATCACTAAAAAAACGAAGAGTTAGAAATATAAACTGAATTTTGGAAGTTTGTGACTTGATACAATATTGATAAGTGCATATGTATCCTCATTTAGTGTTAATACTGGTTTTTTAATTGATTTTTGTATTTAAAATATTATTTTAATTAGAATTTATTATGAGATAGCTATTTGAGCTTGAAATATAAAAATATTTTAAAAATAGTTTTTTTTTGTGTGCATACATGTATGTAAAACTAAATACAACTTTTATTAAGGAACATAATATAATTCTTTTATTAAATATTATATATCTAAAATTCGCAAAGAAAGATAAAGTTTATTTAAGTCCTAAAAATATACTTAACAACCTATTTTTTTTCAATTGAAATGTTAATCGGATGGTGCACTCTAAACCATTCTTTTACTCTCTTTCTTTTCTCCACCATGTAAATATTGATATGACTATAATTTCATTATATTTACATCCTTCGCAAACTTAGCTTTCGGAAAAAAAAAAAAGTATATCTAAATTGGAGTTTGTTCCTTCTGCTTTTTTCCACCGTAATGTGCACGAATTTGACTATAATTTTGTTATATTTACACCCTCCACAAACTTCCCTTTCTGAAAAGGATATTCCGCTCTTCTTTTTACAACATTATTAAAATAAATTCATTTTCTCTATTTTTGTTTCCGGTTCGTCGACAAACAAATAATTAATTCTGACTACTACACGTTTTTTATCTCGCAACGGACGGAAATTTATGAACGAAAAATTAAGATATTATCTCTTATCACAGCAATTAAATCTAATATATATATATATATATATATATATATATATATATATATATATATATATATATTACATTCTTTGGTGAGATGCTTTTGAAAATTAGTTTTGTGGTTGAACTGACTCATTAATGAAAAAATAACAATTAGTTTTCTTTAAACGTGAATTTTTAATATTTAAATTAATTTTAAAATTAAACAAGACTGATTTTACGTTGAAAAATTAATTCTATGTGAAATAAAAGCTAAACTAAACACGCTTTAAGATGGAGATGAAATAAATAAAATTCAAATGTACATAATAAAATAATGGAAAAATAGAAGACACCCGTCTTATACGTTTTAAAATGAGAAGAAAATGAAAATAAAAGTATTTGTAAAAAATAATACTGTTTGTTAAGAATGTGACTAATCTATTTCTAAGATCAACAATCAGGAATTTCTTTACAGCAATATTTTTTCCTTAACATTTATTTTTTATCGAAATATTGAACATGATGTGGATTTGATTGATGAAAGTGATTGGGAAAAAGAGGTGCGGCGGGATTTCCTCTCGTAGATTAGGTCTTTGCATTTGGTGTAGACTTGGTCCATTCTTAGTAAGTTGGGTTACTGCAGTTTCTGGAAGGAGGGTTCTCAGGTGGATATGACTTCCTCAGGTAGGTTTTATTTTTCTTTGGACTGTTTACTGAACATATATAATTGGTTTATGAAAACATAAAAGTAATAAATCTTTAGATAATAAATAGTTTTCGATATACTAAAGAATTAAAAGTGGAAATATACTTGGTTATTTGGGATGGAAAATTAGTATTTGATTTTCTAACCGTAGAGCATTGAGCATTTAAGGTTCTCTCTTCCCATTAGAATGAAAAGAAAGGAATATGAATAATACATAACGTGTTCAATAACCTTTCATGTAACTTTTAATTATATTTTTTTGGAGTTGTTTAACGAGCATCTATGATGCACTGATACTTTAACTTGGGTCACGTATTTATCTTCACGATATATATCGTGTCTGATACTTTAAGATACTTTAATGATAATTATTAAAGAAGTATCTAATTTATAAAGTCGTAGTACAATACAATAAAATCTTTGAATGATGATCAATTTTAGTGACAAAAAATAATTAGTCACTATATAGTAACCAATTTGACAACTACGATAGTTCCAAAAAATTATAATTAGTATCTAAATTGATAATTAAAATAGTTTCAATTATGAATTGGTTTTTAAATTGGTCACTAACATTGGCTACCAGGTTTTGGCTACCAAAATAATTGGTCTTTAATTAGGAAATTTGGATTCACACGTCAACAATCGTATATTTATTATGTTTGTAAGAATTTTGGCTACCAAAATAATTGGTCTCTATGGAAATTTGGATTCACACATTAAAAATTTATATATTTATTATGTTTGTAAGAATTATTGTAAAATTTTCAATATTCATATATCACGTATTTATCACGTATCCTATCCTATTATTTTGAAAATAAATGTATCGATCGACGTATCAGATATGTGTCGTATCTGATACACGTATCGTATTTGTGCATCATCCCTTGCCCAACTGTCCCTTTGAGATATCTCAGAATTCTGAAGACAGCTTGATAATGCTCTTTAGTTGGGGAAGACACTTATTGGCTAAGGTGATTGACGACATAGGTGATGTCGGGACGCGAGTTCGTCAGGTATATGAGCTTGCCAATAAGCTTGCGATATGAAGTGGGATCAATGAGCAATTCTCCATCTGCATGAAACTTAGTAGAGAAATTCATAGGTGCGCTTACAGGAGATGAATCAAGCATTCCAGTGTCAGTAAGTAAGTCAATGGTATATTTTCTTTGAGAAAGATTGATGCCATCCTTGTTACGAGCAATCTCAAATCCTAGGAAATAGGTTAAGTCTCCTAGGTTTTTAAGCTTGAATATTGGTTCAAGTAATTGAGTTATATGATTTATGTTTTGAGGGTTATTGCCCGTGACAATTATGTCATCTACATAAACAAGGAAAATAGTGATATCATCATGATTATTTTGTATAAATAAGGAATGATCTGTATGAGATTGTTTAAAACCATGAAGGAGAAGAAAGGATGAAATTAGTTCTGCATACTGAAAATAAAAACCCTAAACGGTAGTCACCACCACAAATGAAAATCGAGAGGAAGAAGAGAAGTTTCTTTTCCGTGAACGCTCCCCCTTTATCTTTCCTCCACGTTCCTCTTTGATGAGATCACTTTCTCTCTCCTCTAATCGTTTCCCCCTATCTCTCCTCTTTATATTTTCTTTTTCTTTTAAATCTTTTTGAGTCCACGTAATCTTTAAGTTTCTCGCAAGAAAATTCACAGGTTGTGGAAAAATCCACATGTCACCTATGGAACACTCTGTTTTGCGCATGATCTTCTGAAGTCAAAACCACTGGTCGTGGAAAAATCCACCAGGCACCTGTGGAACACCCTGTTTTGTATCCTCCAATTCGCTGCACAAAACCACAGGTCGTGGAAAAATCCACCAGGCACCTATGGAACAAACTGTTTTGAAACTTGTATCTTCTGAAGCCAAATCTACAAGTCGTGGAAGACTCCACCAGGCATTTGTGGAACATGCTGTTTTGCGTCTAACTTACTCCTTTCAGACCTGTTTACACAAACAACGCACCAATCCAAATGTATGATCCGAAACTAGATAATGCATGATGAAATGAGTCCAATAATGCACAAATGAATAAAAATGTCCTAAACTAATACATGAATATATCTATATATGATATGCTCATCAAATTCTCCCAAGGTTAAACTTTTGCTTATCCTCAAACAAATAAAATGTAATGAAAATACATAACAAATGCAAACAGAATGATGATGAGTTGGTATCTAATCTCAAATCTAAATTCATCCAAAAATATTCCAGATACACACATTCCACATATGTTGGTTCCCTAAGTGCAATTCAATTAATGAGTAAAGACACAAGACACTAAGGAGGAGAATATTTGATGTGGTTTTAAAGTTCTATGCAAAAAGATATCTTCTTAGGTTTCTAGCCTAGAAAACACTTACCTGCTAACTAAGCATGGATCCTCCACTCAAATGCTTTGCACTTACCACACCAATCTTAAAGGAGTGTCTCTTTTCCCAGTAACTAACAGTCTCAAAGGGATGTCCATTTCACTTATTATTATTATTATTAATTGTACTCTTTTTTTTTCTTTTTTTTTTTTATATATTGTGAAACTGATAGACATTTCTCTAGTGACCAAATGCAGTGAGTGTCACCTTAGAAACCCAAAAAGAACCTCTTAAAGTCTATCACTCAAAAATTATCTTTCTTACATGTTAAGTGTCAAACCCTCTTCTTGTGTAGTGTGTGAGTTCCCCAACAATTATCTAATGTGCTTCTCCAAATATAATTGAATAAACTTAGACTTGAGTTAGATTTATTTTTATGCTATGCAAATGAAATGCAACAACTAACATGCAAATGACCCTCCCAAGCTTAGATGTTTAAGTTGTCCCCAACATAAACAAAATAATTAAGAATAGAAGGGATAAAACTCACAAAATTACTAGTGGTGGAACCGGTGCATTGTTGCCGACGTTGAAAGTAGCTTTGCTTGTGAAGTGACGAGGTTGTTGCTGCTTTAAAATTGCCAAAGTCTGCAACCCATGGCAAAGTATTAATAACTAGCAACTCCTCATCTAGAAATACCACTAAAATAGGTTGAACATCCTGTTCATCCTCATTAAACTTCAGTCTTGAAAGGTAATCAATTATCAAATCTTGTTTCCCTTGCTTATCTCGGATTTCCATGTCAAACTCTTGCACTAAGAGAATCCAATGGATTGATCGTGGCTTGACATCCTTGGATGTCCCTTCACCTCCACCTTCACTCTTGTTTAGGTCTATTCTTCTTGTAGTACTAAACAATGGCTTGAGAACCTCTAATTGATGTGCGCATTGAACCACCTCTTCATCACTCACTTCTGCAAGTAACTCCTTTGCTTGCCTACCTGACAACAAAGTGAGCTCTAATGGACTCTTCTGATGGACGTCCTTGGTGTAGGAGAGGAAGGAGATCCATGGAAGACACCAAAAAGAAGATGAAATGCAGCGGAAATGAAGATAAGAGCAAGAAGAGCTCTAGGCAATGGAGGTTTTTGGTGAAGAT
>Ga0214542_1001594_pt1 | contig 46634 bp, 20 predicted proteins | sample CNSS1metaG_FD_160096 | JGI IMG/M metagenome (GOLD analysis project Ga0214542, IMG submission 160096) | Root nodule microbial communities from cowpea collected in UCLA plant growth center, Los Angeles, California, USA - CNSS1 | ecosystem: Host-associated > Plants > Roots > Nodule | place: USA... | reverse complement strand
ACACACACACACACATATATATATATATATATATATGCACGAAATTTATTGACACATGCTTAATTAATTCATATTCATTTGGAAATTAAATGATTGGTGATTCTATGGTAACTTATGAAGAATTCAACAACTAATTATTTGGATAATGAACTTGTCTTCATATAATTGTTTAATTTTTACATCGTTATAGCAAACCCCTTTTTATTGTTATTTCATGTTATTATGCTATCTATAGACACTTTTAAACATTGTTTTTATTTCATGATACTATGTCCTTTGTAAACACTTTTAAGTGTTGGCTTATTGAAGTTCAAATTGAATTTATTGAAAGATGATTTAGGTTGACTAACCCTATCTTCTCACATTTTAAATAGAGTAAGATCATTCCTTAGAATGTCTAATCAAATATTAGATGCTCTATCTCGAAAATAGATGAGTTGTTTATTAGACGATCTACTTCTACTTAATTTATCATAGAAATGACAATGACCAATAACAAAAGTAAAAATTTACAAATTCAATTAAAATTTAAAAGTAAATTAAGAAATGAATATTTATATATAATTTAATTAACATAAACCTTCGCTTTATACAATTTGTACAAGATACAATAAAAAGAGAAACATTTTACATTATTTATAAACACAACAAAAATTAAACAAAAACTAACATTAATTATATTTTTCAAAAGCAACACCATTATAAACTTACTATACTTTTCAACAATTTGACATATTTATATTTAGGTTTAAATACTAATTTAGTCCTAATATTCCTTTAGTTTTTTCAATTTGGTCATAATATTTTTTTTTGTTCAATTTTGTCTTAATATTCGCCAATTTTGTTCAATTTTATTCTTTTTGCTAACATCATTAAAATAGTTAACGAATTGTAAACAATGACGATCACTTGTCATTTCGTGTTTTATTTTATTTTATTTTATATTTTTTATATTTTTTAATTTTTTAATTTTTTTTTATTTTTAATTTTTTTTATTTTAAAAATAAAATGTCCACGTGTCAAGTCAATATTATGTCATATGTCAGTGTCAGTTTTCTATAGTCAATTTAGTTTTAATATTCATTATTTTTGTTCAATTTAGTCCTAATTTTATTTTAAAGTTGAGCAGTTTTGTCCTTATCCAAATTGAGACCAAAATTAATTTTTATATATGAATGTTATATTGATATTTTTTTAAAACTTACAATTTTATTAAATGTTTTTTGTTTAAGTTATATAAGGTTTAAAATTAGAATGAAAATTTTAAAAGTAGAGAATAACACAATTGGTTTAAAAATTGAAGAGGTTAAAAATCACATCAAGTATTAAAAACAATTGGGACCAAATTGAACAAAAATAATGAATATCAATATCAAATTGAATACAGAAAACTGGCCTGACATGTGGTATGATATTGGCTTGACACGTGGACATTTTATTTTAAAATAAAAATAACTTAAAAAGTTTAAAAAATAAAATAAAAAAGAACCACAAAGTGACATAGATAGTCAATGTTCATAATCCGTTAACTATTTTAACAATATTAACAGAAAATATCAAATTGAACGAAATTGACAAATATTAAAATCAAATTAAACTATATATATATATACTAAATTGAAAAAATTGAATAAATATTAGAATCAAATAAGTCTATACCTTACAAATAAAATTCGACTAATTTTGAGTACAACTAAGATCATATTATGCGTTACCTGCTCCCAAAAACATAATTACATCATTAGTGTTTGGTAGCAAAGTCCCAAGCTGAATGTCCAATAAAATTCATCCACCCAAGATCACAATGATCAATAACAGTTACTCCACTAACTTGACAAGTCACTAACATAGGATTAGTGTTAATGCCTAAGACTTTCTTCAAAAATACATATTTAACCAATTTCATAACACATTTAATCTTTCATTAACTAATTTAACTATTTTTTTTTCAATATTTTTTTTTTCAACCCCACCGTAACCAGGGTTCAATTAAATTCTACCACCCACCGTCATATAGAACACCCAACAACAAATATAGTGGATTGGTTTAGTCTTGTTTTGTCATTTATTTTATAATTATGTCTCCTTTTGAATATGCTTACTTCCTTTTATGTCTTATTATATTTACCAATCATTTGCGATCTATTTATATCTTAAAAATTTAATAAATCTAGTCATGTAGTGATTCAAATATTAACAATTTTCACTCAATAGCATTTTTAACAATTTTAATTACACACCATCTTAATTATTTCAATACAAACAAAATCTTAACGATTTCAACTAAACAACACCTTTGTATTAAAACATTTTCTCAAAAAACTTTGTCTATAATTGTATCGGACCTGATCAACTTAACCATATACATGACAACCCTCACATACATGCCGGAAACAACCTAAGTAAACGACTTGGGCTGGCATGGACTCAGACTCATAACTGAATAAAAACTAAAGTAACAAACAAACCGGCCAACCTAGGACAGTGTGCGGCCAAGAACGACATCCGACAAGTCTGGAATTAAGCGGATCATACCGCCATTGAAGACTTAGTAGAATGGAAGCCCCCACGTTCAATAGACCTTAAGGGCCTGGATTAGGGCCCAGGCCCACTCACAGCCCAAGCTAGAGCCCAAAGTCAAGGCCCAGCCCACGAGATAACCAGACATCATTAATGCTCTATAAATACGCGTGGACCCCAGTAATTAAAGGTACGCATTCATTAATCACAAATTTGACCTTTTTTAGAGTTTTGACTCACTTGAGCTTCGGAGTCCCTTTTGCAGGTAACCCCTTCTGGGTCTAATCCGACATGTATCGACCGGGAAGAGGCCAATCGAGGAGATAACGGACTACATGGGTAAGGTGACTCTTGTGCCTAACCTATCTTGTTTGTTCTCTGCAAGAACAATAATAAAGAGGATTACCATATTAATAATAATAACCATGTGCATTCAACTAATATATAATACATGGCTTCAACTTATCATGGAGGATTATCATGGAGGAGAGAGTGATTTGAATGGGAGATGAATATCGTGACTATTTTTATATGTGAGATCGAAGGAAGAACTTTGAATAGAGATAGAGATGATGAGTAGAGATGGCAACGGGGCGGGGCGGACACGGGTTTCGCTATCCCATACCCATCCGTAAAAAAAATTCATCCTCATCCCCATACCCAAACCCAACAGGTATTAAACTTTTGTCCCATCCCCATCCCCACCGAGTAACGGGTATAATCTCGTACCCATACCCATACCCATCTTCTTACTACTTCAATATTAATTTTAATTAATTTTTATAAAATAATAAAAAAATTATGGTAAAGGAAAGATAATATTATCAAATATTCAATATTAGAAGGATAGTTGTTTCTTCGATATCAAATACTTTAAAATAAATTATAATTGTTTACATTTTAGATTATAATAAAATTTCATGAGAACCAAAATAATTATTAAATTTGCAAATATTAATGAAACATAGTTGATAAAATTTAAAAATATTTTTTAAAACACATAAAAGGAAAACAAATATTCAAATTAAAATATATTTTAAATATTTGTTTACTTCAATTTTTTAAATTCTAATGAATCTCTTTTTTATACACTAATAAAAGTTATAATACATCATTTGATCAAAATGATACAAAGAACAAATACTAATCATAATAAAAGTTTAAAATAAATTATAATTATTTACATTTTAGATAATAATACCAAATAAAATTTCATGAGAACCAACACAATTATTAAATTTGCAAATATTAATGAAGCATAGTTGATAAAATTTAAAAATATTTTTTAAAAAATATAAAAGGAAAACAAATATTCAAATTAAAATATATTTTAAATGTTTGTTTATTTTAATTTTTTAAATTCTAATGAATATATTTTTTATACACTAATGAAAGTTATAATACATCATTTGATCAAATTGATACAAAGAACAAATAATAATCATAATAAAAGTTTAAAATAAATTATAGTTGTTTACATTTTAGATTATAATACCAAATAAAATTTCATGAGAACCAACATATTTATTAAATTTGCAAACATTAATGAAACCTAGTTGATAAAATTTAAAAATATTTTTTTAAAATATAAAAGTAAAACAAATATTCAAATTAAAATATATTTTAAATGTTTGTTTACTTCAATCTTTTAAATTCTAATGAATCTTTTTTTTATATACTAATAAAAGTTATAATACATTACTTGATAAAAATGATACAAAGAACAAATAATAATCATAATAATAAAATTTTAACATAGATCTTGTATCTTTTGAACTTCAGTTATGTTGGATGGTGATAAAAAAATATTCATGACAATTACATTAAATTTTTATATTGTAGTAAATAAAAGTTACTTATACAATTATAGTGAAAAAATTACAGTATGATTGATAGTGAGTTAGAAAATAAAAAATAATTAGATAAAATATATTGAAATAGTATTGTACATAATGAAAATAAACAATAAATAAAAATATTAAAAAATTAACAAATGTTTATAAACAATTTGAGAGACTATTGAAAGAAATTGCACAAAGGAAAACAAATGTATAATTAAGGTTATGATAAGTTGAAAAATATCTTAGAGATCTAAGAAAACTTTTCAAATATTAACATATATATTCAATGGTTGAGAAATAACAAAAAAGTTTTTTAGCAAAACAAAAGAGTTCTTCAAATGAAAAAAAAACTAATAATAATAAGTAAATGATTTTTTTATATTACCTAGTAAACAAAAGGTTTGTGCTATTAAATACTTAAATTGAGAGTATTAAACATTCTCATGAGAAAGGAAAATATATAATAAATAAAATATTAAAAAATAATAGAAATATTCAAATGTGAGACATACAAATTTTTTAATTGACATATATCTTTTTAATAATTACATAAAGGTTATCATAAGATGGAAAATATAATTAAGATGCGAATGAGTGTCATGACAAACTAAATAATTAGAAGAAATAAAAAATAATATATATATATATATATATATGATTACTTAATTAATTGTGAATATTTTAATAATTTAAACGGGGACGGGTATTATGGTGGGGATATGTACATCCTCATACCCATCCCCATACCCAATTAAAAAGTCGGGGATTCCCCATACCCATACCCATACCCAGTCAATGCGGGGATTCTCAGTCAAAACGGGGACGGGTTCGGACAATACCCACGGGGACAAATTTATTTGCCATCTCTAATGATGAGTGGATATGGAATGATGGGGAAACACATGATTATATGGTAAAATATGCATATAAGAGATTAAATAGTAGAATTGTAGATGAGGAAACATTTTTATATGACTTCTTTTGGAAAACAAAAGCCTTAACAATAGCCCAACACTTCTCTTGACGCGTGATTATTAATAAGATTACCACACGAGACAACTTACAACACATGGGTGTAAAGCATGATAGTAGAATGCGTCATGTGTTAATCTTGCAATGAAACAAGTTCACATTTATTCTTTACTTGTAGGATAGCTACACACACATATGGAGTTTGTGTGATTTTTGGACAAGGACTTCTTTTGTATCTTAATAGTGCAAAGATACATTTTTGTCAATTTGAACATCTTTGTTTAAATAAGAAGTCTAATACAATGTGGAATTGTATGTGGATGACAAGAGTTTGGAGCATTTGGATTCATAGAAGCAACATTATTTTCATAAATGTAATAGTTGAGGAAATTTTTCTAGTTGCATAAATTAGAGCTTGGGCATGGATTTCTAAGAAATGTTCATTTGCTAGTTTCTCATATTCTGATTGGTGTATGTGCCCAACCACATGTCTAAAATCATTGCGCATTTAATCACATAAAAAGAAACACTTTTATTCATGTTGGTTATCTTCTTCAGTTTCTCCTTCATTGTGTAATACATGTTTTTATTACTTGTATCTATGTAAGTTGTTTCGGGTATAGGGGTCAAGCACCTATCTCCAACACTCAAATTACCCTTTAGTCCTTTTGTCCAATGTTCTCCTCAGCTAGCTTGTTCAACTCTTTCTCCTGTTCAAAGTCTTTTTCTCCTTCCGCTTGGCTGATCGGGCGATCGGTGTACCTATCTAAAAGGCTCAGATGCTTAAATCAGTTCAAGTCTGATCGGGAGATAGCAATAAATGTTGTAATAAATGCGAGTTAAAGGTCCATACCCACTTACCTTGGGCCTCTATTTATAATTTTTGGTATGGGCCCGTGATTAACGTTTCTTAATCATGGCCCAATTACTTTTTAAACTTGATTACTGACTTGTATTATCTTAACTTATTTTTACCTTAATGATCCAGTTTTGGTGCGGCCGCTCGACCGGCGGGCCGTGCGACCTTTCGGCTGTTCTCATGAATGAGGGTCTCCACAAAAGTGGAGACAAAGTTCAAATGGAAATGAACGCAAGGGGTGTTTGGTCGTGGACTCCCTTAAAGCACTCCGGAGATTATCACATCAATGTCCCAAAGAAAGGTCCGCATGTAGCGGGCGGCCTGCGGCCGCTTGTCCTTGGTCTGCCTGACCGATGGTTCGACGATGGGCCATATAGTACATAAGTGATGGTTGTTGTCCTTCTCTTTTAATGCAAATTTATTATTTGCGTCTTTGACCCTCCATGTCACCATTTTGCGGACTTAACGAACTCAAGTTTCAATAACCCTGAGCAAAAATGATGCTCATGGAATAACTCATCTTTTCATTGTTTCTCTAAATGCTTGACTTTTGAAAATCATGGAGATATTATATGACAAAAACAAAGGAAGTGAGAGCGAAACTAATCATGGAAAGTCCAACAAGTCTTGGGAAATAAGTTTCAATGGCAATGATAAAAAGACAAGATAATCTAAAAGAATGTTTATATAATTGCACCTTTAGATATGAGAAACGCTTTTATATTTGTTGGAATATATGTTTTTGTAGTTAGTATTGTGGTTGTTAAGAATTCTTTATGAGTGTTCTTATTGTCTTTTGTTTTAGGCTTGTTAGAAAAAATACTTACGAAGTGATTATCTTTATTTTCTTCTCTTTACTTCTTGTTTTTTTTTCTCTTCTTTTTATATTTTTGTATAAGGATTAGGATAATCCTATTGTCCCCTTCCAAAATAAAGAGAAAATACTCCAAAATAATAAATTAATAAACACTACCCATGACCAAAACATTTTTAAACCCTAATACATGTTCTCATACCAATGCTACAAAATCCAACACAAACAGAACATAATTTACAACTATCAATAACTCTATTTATTGTATTTATTACTTGTATATCAAATTTTTCTCAAAATGAGAAACACACATGTTACTTGGCACACCATTCTACATATTTATACGTTATTATAATAACAAAATATTGTTAGGTCCAACGCATGGAGTGAAGGAGCCACGTGAGTCGATGAGTTGGCACATGAATCACATGACATTGTGATCTCCAAAAGTATATTCTCTAAAGAAGAATATTGCATGCTAATTAGTTAAAACTTATATATTTTATTTTAGATTAAAAAAAATAATAAGAACAAAAGAAATAAAAAATGTATTAAATGAACAGTTACAAATAAAATAAAGGGATTTTGTTCATTTTTTGGGGGGAAGTTATAGTAGCAGTATATCCTAATTCTTAGAATAAAAATAATATATATATATATATATATATATATATATTGTTATTTCCAATTTTTAAGAAATAAAAATAAAAAATATTGAAAACATATTTTCCTCCTTCTTTGTGATAAAAGAAATTAATAAACTAGAATTTTTTTATATAGTTTCTTTTTAATATATTTTTAAAACCACTTTTTTGAAACTAAATTAAATTAGTTATAGAAAAAAAAATAGTAGCTTGATAATAGAGATTGTTTTTGAGATTTTTGAGACTTATTGAAAGATATTTTAATTTTCTACTTATAAGGCCAAGAGAACAAAAAATAAAAATTTTCTTTGTAAAAGTAGACTCTTAGATTTGAGATAAATCGAGTTTAGGGAGGTAATGTGTTATATATGACCAAAATGATGTCATTGGCCTAGGATGACATCATGTCGACATGAACATTTTAGCCAAAGTCGTAGTGCACACCTCAACCATGTTGCATTCCTAGATAAAGGTTAGTATGAATGATAAAGAGATCAGGGAATAAGATGGATTAGCAAAATCCTAAACTGTCTAAGAAAGGTATCAACCTAATAACCTAGGTCCAACAAGGTAGAAACCCATGAAAATACTATAAATAGCATTATTTACAAGGTATCTTTTACGTATCCATTCTAGTATTTATTATTGTCTTATACACATATCTAACTTGAGTGTTATAGTGTCTTTGTAGCCAACTGTTTGGATGTTAGAAAGATCTTATCCGAACACATCTCGACCTTCATCAATAAGTGGAAGGATACATCACAGACTTACAACAAAGAAGAAGAAGACATAGGAGTGTTTCTTGTGGAAACCAATCATATTTTGGTTCTGCAAGGCGATCTAGTATGGTGAATGACTAGTAGCGTAGGGAAAACCAAGGGGAAGTTCTCGACCAGTTGAGAAGGACCATTTCAGATAGTTGAAGATGTCGGTAAACGAGCATACCTGTTAAAGTACCTGTTCGACAAAACTATACCTAGGACTTGGAATGTAACATATTTAAAGTTTCCCTTTAGTTAGAATTTGTATCCCAATTGTAAGAAGTTTGGTGTACACTGTGCTCATTCGATCTTTTTTTACTAAGGATGATTTTGACTAAGAAGGTTTTAACGAGGCACCCATTTAATAAAGAATGATTTTCAGTATATATTATCTTGTTTAAGTTTGGTTAAGGAAGCTTTGATATGTGATCCCTACCAAGTTATATCTCGATCAAGGGAGAATCACAACGATCCTTGCCATTTTCATTAAATCTTGACCGTAAAGGTAACACAAGATAATTCTTCCTAGTTTCAAAGTCCTTAAACGAAGACTTGTGGAGAACTTGGTCGAGTAAGGATAACTAACTAACCAGTTCACCTGACCGAGTGCTATAGTAATGAAAGAAGACTTGTGGAGAATGTGTTAATTTTAAAATCATGCATATGACATAAAAAATCTTGAAGGGCAACCAAACTATTTGGATGTAGTTGATAAATGGCACATTCAAAATGCATAGAACCCCATTTGCTAATTCATCAAAAGGAAAGCGGACTTGTAGCTCGATTATGAAGGTTATTTACATATTAAAAAGTAATCCCGATAAGATTCTTGACACACATTGTCAATGACGCAAACCCTGTGAACATAAGCTATGTCATCCTAAACATTCTCTCAAGCATATGCACAGTCTCACATAACAATCAAGTAGTAGACGACCATCGATACTTAGGGAAGTACTCTTTCACTTGGGGAACTATCCAATCATACCTTCCTCCTAGAGGAATTCATTCTCTACCCATTTTTTGGCGAAACCATCATGACTTCCCATACTATTATTGTCACTAGGGCATGAAATACTCGTAGAAGATCTCACCTTCTGTTCATACCTGTGCGCCTTCTCGGCATTACTCGATGACATATCGAAAGCTACAGACAAAGGAATACCTAAACAAATGACTAAATGAGCACTAAAACACAACACATCAAAGCATAAAACCTCATCTCCTAGGATAACACAAATGGTCCCCAAGAATGAAGCCATATTTATGGCAACCAAGGCAAATCCTTTCAACTCCCCCGCCTCATCTTGAACTGTTAAATCCTTTTAGATCTAACAGTTACAACGATAGTCTATTGTTCTTCTTGACTAACAGTTGCTTTTAACAAACGCCTACACCATCAGTCAAGTCTTTTTGTCACTATGCTTCCCAAGACTATGGACTATTATACCTATAAAGGCCAAGAAAACCAAAGAATGAAAATTTTATTTGCAAAATGAGAATCTTATATTCAAGATATATCAAATTTATGTCGTTGACCCATGACAACATCATGTCAACATGAACATCTCGGTCATAAGAGTAGTGCAAGCCTCGTATGATTGATACAAGGATTAAGAAATAAGATGGATTAGTGAAACCCTAAACTACCTAAGAAAGGTACAAACTTGGTAACCTGGGCACCGCCAAGTAAAAGTCCATGAAAATGCTATAAATATCATTATTCATGAGGTAATTCTTATGTATTCATTCTAGCATTTATTATTGTCTTACACATATATCTAACTTGAGCATCAGATGTCTTTGTAAGCGTCTCAGTTATTCGATTGTTGGAGAGATCTTACTGTAACACATATCGACCATCATCAATGAGTGGAAGGATACATCTCAAATTTACAACAAAGAAGAAGAGGACTCAAGAGTGTTTCTTATAGAACCAATTATAAGCATATTCCAGTCCTACAAAAACATGTTTGGTTCATTTAAATAATGACATGATGGTAACTTTGAAGCCACTCAAGTTCATAAATTTATTTCTATAATATACGCGTAGAATTATCCATTAGTTATACTTGTTTATGATGAAAGATATTCTTTTAGCCATCCGAGTAGCCAATAAATATGTGTAATTATCATCTTGAATATATAGTTTTTATAATAGTATATATTTAAAAAGTCATACCACTATTATTTAATCAATTTTCTTTTAATAAATTATGTTAAGTATCACTATCAAATAGGGATGGCAAATATATCGTTCCTGTGGATATTATTCAAAACTGTTTCCGTTTTGATGGAGAATTCCCATATCAATTAGATACAAGTATGAATATGCGACTTTTTTAAATGCGTATGGAAATGAGGATGAATATGTACATGTCCATCTCGTCTTTGTTCCTATACTCGTGTCAATACATATATTGTCTTCATACTATCTCTGTTTAAATTACTTTAGTACTTATAGTTTATTAAGTATATATATATATATATATATATATATATATATATATATATATATCAACACCTAATTTCGTCCAAGAAACTAAATAATAAATAAAATAAAATAAAAATATTTTTTAATAATAATAACCTTATTTTTCTTATTTCTTAGAAAACTAATTTAATATATAATAAACTAACTAAAAGTTTTTAAAATTGAAAAATAAACTAAATAGAAAAAAATAAGAAAAATAACTTTTATAATGAAAATAAGTTTTTAAAAGATAAACACCAAAAAAAAACATAAAATTAATGATTAAGAATAAGAATTAAAAAAAGAGTTTTATAGTAAAAAAATAATAATAAATTGAAAATAGAAAAACAGGTTTTTAAATAATCAAAATAGTTTTATAAAATATATTTGAATTTGTAAAAAAAATGAAAAAAGATAATGGTACACACAACTATAAAAATATTGTTTAAAAAAATATATATTAGGCTAATAAGTGAATAAAACAAACTAATAAAATTAAAATAAAGTAAGGAAAGTTTTTTTTTTCAAAATAAATTGTTATGTGTTACCGTTACTCAACTACATCCTACTAATACTTCTACAATCTATATTCTCTCCCCATTTCTCTCAACCTCCGCACACAGTTAATATCTTAGACGATACTAAAAAAAAATAAGGTCTTAGGATCTCATAATCTTTGACATTCCTCGAGTTCTTTTTTCTTTCTCCGTTTCATTAAAGATAGTGTTTTCACACAATACATAACTAGACATTTCTCCTTTATCCACTGTCATCTTCTTTCCAAGGTAAAAAATATGCTTTGTGGATCTCACTCTCATCAACATTTGTTAACGATCATTCTAGAACAACTCACACTAAGGGATCACACACCTTGATGCACAAAGAAAAAGCACCTAAAAAATACTTCTTGGAGGGGCAAAGCCACCAAAACATAAAGCTTTGAGAAGATAAGAGAGATACACTTGCAAACATTGTTTCAATTTTGAAAAGAAAAATCATCAAACAAGTGTGAAAAAATCTAGGTTTTTCTTTCTCCTTTTATATTTACTTGTGATATTTATTATGAGATCATAGCACCGAACATATTGATTGTTTTTTTCTCTCTTTTCCTTCTCTTACACTAAAGCTTGAACTCGTCATGAAACTATATGTACATGTTCTAACTATCATTACTTTTATGAAATTGTCTCTTATAATGTGGGTTTGTTATGCCAAAAGAAATGGTTGGTTGTGTAATATACAAAATCTGGAAAGGGCCTTATTGCCATTAATATTAGATGAAAGATGCATGTGTGTGGGCATAAAAGGTGTCAAAGAAACATAAAACCTTATATGTATATATAATTTCTGCATTTGAAAGCTTCTTTTGGTACGTTAGTTTATTGATCAAAATCTTTTATACTTTTTCCTTAATTTTTTTTATCGGAATGCGAGTGTTGATTTTAATGGGTAATATAATATGCTGCTTATATTGGATGTTTCAAAATAACGCACAAGATGCACACTAAACATGAATACTGGAATAAAGAATTTTGAGATAGCTATTGAATAATAAATATGTCTAGGCATTAACTGAGAAAATTTTATTTTTGTTTGGTGATATTCTTTTCTAAAAGACATATATAATATTTTACAAAAATTATAAATTATTTATTTTGTTTTTTATACATATATCGCATAACATTAATTATCATATTGAGCCTAGAATTTGCTTGATAATTAAAATTTCAAAATTCTCATTAACTATCATGTTAGGTCTCAAACTTGCTTGATCATTAAAATCATTCAAAATATTTTCATAACATCAACTATCATGTTAAGTCCTGGACTTGCTTGATAATCATTATTTTCATGATATTAGTTATCATGTTGAGTCTCAAACTCACTTGATAATAAATATTTTCATAACATTGATTATCATGTCGAGTTCAGGACTCGCTTGATAATCACTATTTTCATAGCTTTAATTATCATGTTGAGTTCCAAACTTGCTTCATAATCATTATTTTCATATTAATTATCATGTCAAGTTTCAGACTCGCTTGATAATCATAATTTTCATGACATTAATTATCATGTCGAGTATCGAACTTGCTTGATAATCACTATTTTCATAACATTAATTATCACGTTGAGTCTCACATTTGCTTGATAATAAAAAGTTTTATAACATTAAATATAATGTTGAATACTAGACTTGCTTGATAATCATTCTTTTTATAATTTTTTTCATATTAATTATCATGTCAAGTCTCAGACTTGCATGATAATCACGGACTTGCATGATAATCAAGATTTTTTAATAAGAATAATTATCATGTCCAATCTCGAACTTGCTTCATAATCATTATTTTCATAACGTTAATTATCACGTCAAGTCTCGGACTTGCTTGATAATCAACATTTTCATAACTTTAATTATGATGTTTAGTCTCAGACTTGCTTGATAATCAACATTTTCATAACTTTAATTATGATGTTTAGTCTCAGACTTGCTTAATAATCATTATTTTCATCACATCAATTATCATGTCGAGTCCTGGACTCGCTTAATAATCATTATTTTTATAATCATTAATTATCATGTCGAGTCTCAAACTTGCTTGATAATCATTATTTTCATAACTTTAATTATCATGTCAAGTCCCGGAGTCGCTTGATAATCATTATTTTCATAATTTAATTATCATGTTGAGTTTCAAACTTGTTTGATAATCATTATTTTCATAATATTAATTATCATGTCAAATCTCGAACTCGCTTGATAATCATGATTTTTCATAACTTTAATTATCATGCGAGTTCTAGACTCGCTTAATAATCATTAATTTTCATAACTTTAATTATCATGTCGAGTCTCGGACTCGCTTGATAATCATTATTTTCATAACTTTAATTCTCATGTCGATTCTCAAACTCGTTTGATAATCATTAATTTTTATACTTTTTAATTATCTTGTTGGGTCTCAGACTTGCTTGATAAATACTTTTTATGACTTACAAAACCTCTCTAAAAGAATTCGAGTTTACAAACCCTTCCATCTTTTCTTAATACTTTTTTCATTTAGAACTACGTAATCCCTGATTCTCCATTCCAATTAGAGATACGTAGGAACAAGGTCAATCCTTGTCGGGTTCACCTTCCAAAAATCACATCTTTTTCAAACAATTGTTTTTAATTTAGAACTACGTGATCCTTGATTGTCCATTCTAATTGAAGATATGTAGGAGCAAGGCTAATCCTTGGCGGGTTCACCTTCCAAAAATCACATCTTTCTAAAATAGTTTTTTCATTTAGAACTACGTAATCCCTGATTTTCCATTCTGAATGGAAATACGTATGAGCGAGGCTAAGTCCTTGTCGGGTTCACCTTCCAAGAAATTAAAATCTTTTCAAAATCATTTTTCTTTTTTTCCCTTTCATTTAGAACTACGTGATTCCTGATTTTCCATTCTGAATGGAAATACGTAGGAGCGAGGCCAAGTCCTTTCGGGTTCACCTCCCAAAAATTTAAAATGTTCTTAAGATCTTTTTTTCAAATAGTTTTTAAAGAACTACGTAACCCTGATTCTCCATTACGAATGGATATACATAGGAGCAAGGTCAATCTTTGTCGGACCGAACTAAAAATTTCAATAAAATTCTCTTTAATATATTGTATTTGTTTGTTTGTTTGATTTTTGCGAGAAACTAAATATTTTAAAAATTGCATTAATTTTACACACTTAATTAAAAGGAACCATCTTTAGATGGACGTTATGGGGTGCTAATACCTTCCCCACACATAATCGACTCCCCAACCTAAACTTGGTTTCAAAGACTAAAATCTTTAAGGTTTTTCTATAGTTTTCCTTAATAAACTATGGTAGAGACTCTCTATTATTTTAAAATCATTTTTTCACCATCCTGTTGTGACCCCAATTGTGACAATATATATAAAATTTTCTTTTATTTTTCCAATTGTTTGACTTCTTTTATAAGATATTTTTTTCCTCTTATCACAAGCTTGATTACATATGATGTGACCCCAACAAGCCTAAGCGCAAAGGCATCAACCAACCCAAGCCCACCTCGAGGCCCAATCACTAGAACCATGATGAAGAAGATCCACATGGGCCTCTCACAAGATGATCAATTCAATCATGGGCTTTTACTTTATTCACATGGGCCAAAGAAATCTCCAAAATATGAGTTGATGCATGGAGAAAGTAGTCTAGATTTAAATTGAGCCATTGTTTATTTGCTTTCAATAAATAAGCTAGAACACTTGTGATTGCATGGTGTATCAATTGGGTCGAGCCCAATTTCTCTTTTGGCCCAAAATTTCTTGGCATATGCTACACATGGAGATAAGCAAGCTAAGCATGACCAAGGTAAGGAGAGTGTGAAGGTGGCAAGGAGTGTGTGACAAGGACACTTGGCATCATCTTGCATCACTTCTTACATCACATGGCCGAGAATCAAGCTTGTTATTCAAGCTACATCTCCATTACATTTGTGCTTAATTTGAATTGCATTAAGGAAGCTAATCTACTACAAATGATAGCTTCCTATGCACATGTAAAGGTTACTCTTGAATTTGCCAAGTAGAAGCATAGTTGTTGAGATCACTCCACTCCTTCTACTCTTATTTGAGAGCACACTTGGCTATCTTTCTCCAACATCTCTTCTAGCCACCTTCCATATCATAGCTCAAATTCCACTCTTCATCTTCATAAATCCTCCATTTCCAAGAGCTCACTTCACCTTCTTCTCCAATTCCACTGCGCTTCAACTTATCCTAAGCATTCTCCATGGATCCCCTTCCACTTCTCCACCAAGGACGTCCATCAACATTTTTTTTTTCTTTTTGTGTGGTTATAATCAAATATACTATCAATATCAGTGAACAAAATAGATTTCAGGTTTCACATTTTAGTACACGTACTCTTTCTTTATATTTTTATTTATTGTTTATCTTTTTTCACATAAAAAAGTGGGACACTCAATTTCAAGTGCTGAATCACATGAATCCTTCACTTAAGAGGTAATATAAAAACTTATCTTCTTTATTCTCAATCTTTAATTTTTGCTTAATTTGTAAAACTTTTGGTTTACTTAAAAATTTTTCATTATCTCCCAATAGTTCAACTATTTTTATATTTGGAAAACTTTCTCAAATTTTCAAGGTATTTTCTATCTTATCATATCTTTATACACTTTTTTGTTTGTGCAATTTTATTCAATGATTTATCAAATTGTTTGTTATTTTTTTTCTATTTTAATTTTTGTTTATACTTCCTTTTATGTGATTATCGCAACTGAGATCGCAGCGGGACGACGAAAATAATTTAAAATGAAAGAGAGGAGTCGCCACCATAGTTTATTATGGAAAACTATAGAAAAACCTTAAAAAGAGTGGTCTTCTAAACCAAATTTGGGTGCGAGAGTCGGTTACGTGTGGAAAAGGTATTAACACCCCACAATGCCCGTCTTAAGACGGTTCCCTCTTTAATTAAGTATGCAAGATAAAATTTGATGTTTAAAATATTTGTTGTTCCCCAAAAATCAAACAAAATAAAAACACATATTAAAAACAAAATTGGTTTTTTTTTGGCCCGACAAGGATTGTACCTCGCTCCTATGTATTTCCATTTTAAAAATCGGGCATAACGTAGTTCTTTATAAAAAGGCTGTTTGATATTATTATTATTATTTTCTAAATTTTAGATTTATATATATATATATATATATATATATATTTTATTAATATCAAGAGAACCCAAGATTCTACATGATAAAAGATTTAATTATCAAGCAAATCCGAGATTTGACATGATATTTAAAATGATTTTATAATTTTTATTTTTTATTATTATTAATTTAAAAAAAGAATTAAGAGTTCGTGAAGGAGTGTTTTGATTATCAAGCAAATCCGAGACTTGACATGATATTCAATACTTATATAAAAGAAATAATATAATTTTTTATTTCTTATTTTTTTTATTTATTATATCTTTTTTAGAGAGAATTAAAGCCTACAAAAGAAACTTTTTTATTTATCAAGATAAAAATAAAGGAAAAAAGAAAGGTTGAGCACAATAATGACAAACCTAAAATTATCTAACATGAGAACCCCGAACACATTTAATCATACAACAGTTCAAACCATCATATATTTGATATTATAAGAGAATCATGAAAAGCATTAGGAGCAAAGGGCATTTACCTTAAGGTGACCCCTTTTGCGCGTCATGAAAAGCATTAGGAGCAAAGAGCATTTAGGTGACCCCTTTTGCGCGTGCTCTGGTAATAAAAAAGGAGAAGAGTTTTTCGAATTTTGTTCTCTGGCATTGGAGAAATTTTGTGCTTATATAGGGACCTTGGCATACCATTGAAATCCTAGTCTTTAATTATAATAAAATATATGAGGAATGAATTGGTCCTGATGAAACATATTATAGAGATTAAATGGTCACATAATATCCACGGTATTGAATATAATTATTAACAAAATATTGTCTATAATTACTATAATCATATTTTCCGTCACATAAAAATCGTCATCAAATCATAACATATTTTTCATACAATTGATTCTAATTATTACCTGGAATATTTTCTTTTAACTATTAAAATCGTACCATTCTCTAAAAGCATTATTATCGGGAATATTTGCTTCTATTTTAAATAATACCTTCCCAGACTGACAACGCAAAGAGACACATCACATAAGTGTAAATGCAAGATATTTATTCAAATTATTATAAAAAAATATTACTACTAATATTATACCCTTCTCTAAGAACAAAAATGATGAAATGTCCTTTTCTGACATGTCATGTGAAGAGTGTAAATAGCAAACAGTGGGGGTGAAAATATGTACAAAACATTTGGGCTCATGAAAAGTGTGATAATTAAAAATAAATTAGATTCTCTTTTCTCTTGGTTTTATCTTCTTTTCTTCTTTTTTTTTCTTTTTTCCTATGGTAGAATTAAAGTTAAAAAATACCTACCATCAATCAAAACATATTATTTATTTTATTATTATTATTATTTTAACAAAACAACTGCATTTACTTGGACGAAATTGGGTGTTGAAAGTTGCCCCTCTTTACTTAGATTTGACTAGATTATATGTAAGTAAAAATTTCATATTATCATAGTAAAAGATAAGTAAAGATAAAAACACTAATTTCGTCCGAGTTTCAAAAATGAAAAAAAGAGAACTCGACCATTGCCTCGCAGAGGGCCGATATAACCAAAGAAAACCTGCACTTGATCATTGCCTCGCAGAGGGCCAATATAACAAAAGAAAACTTGCACCCTAACATTGCCTCGCGGAGGGCCGAGATACTAACAGAAAACCTGACCTCGACCATTGCCTCGCGGAGGGCATATATAATAAAATAAAACTTGACCTCGACCATTGCCTCGCAGAGGGTCTGTAAGACCCGAAAAATTTAAATAATTAATTAAATAATTATTTAATAAAGACGGGTAGTAGGAGTCTTTAAGGCATTTAATGCGGATTGTTATAGTGTGGAAAAGTATTAGTTCAAGTGGTTGAGAGTACTTGATTGTGTGAGAGGACTTGGGTTCAAGTCCTATGTATACCATTTATGTGCTATTTAATTTATTATTTTAAATATGTGCGAGATCATGATGAGTGACAATATAATTATAGAATTATATAAATTATCATGAAACATGAATTGGTTGAATGGTTATGCATTAATTTGACATTTGGCATGGTATAGGTTCAAACCTTGGTGAACCCAAATTAAACTTTCTTTTTGCCAAAATTTCCTTTAGCATGAAGGTGAAAGGGCAAGGAAATCCTAGCAGCCAAGGGGGCTGGAAAACCATTATATAATTGCCAATGAATGGCAATTAAACTCAAGTTTAATGGTATTTTCATTTTATACCATTTACCTCTCATTAAGACCATTATTAGGGACCAATTAAGAGAAAGAAAGAGTGGTTTAGGGACTGTTATTGTTGCATAGCCTTAGGTATACGAAAATGGAGAGTGTAAGGTGAGAAGTAAGGGAAGCAAGGAGCTGTATTGAGATAGAGTCAAAGGAACATTGTTGGTGATCAAGAGGGATCTCACAACAAGTCCAAAAATAAGCTAAGGAATCCAAGTTAGGGGAGCTGTTTACGTTGGTTTTATTTTGGTTATGATAAACTATGCCATGTGTGAATGAAATTGCATGTGTTCCTTGTGTTTTATGAGACTTTTCGCAGTTTTCTGAATTTTCCACAGAAACTGCCTGACGGTGTTGAAGAGCCGCTAGGCGACTCACTTTCAGGACCCAAAAATTTCAGGACCCAAAACTGGGTTTTCTTCATGCACCGCCTAGCGGCAAGGTGCTGCCCGCCAGGCGATACGAACTTGCTTGTCCAGTTCTTGCGGGTTTTGGGGTGTTTCTGTGATGCTAGATGTTTGGGGTTAATTTATATGATGTGAGTCTGATTGAGGAAATGGGAAGTTCTTATTGGTTCTGAGTGTTTGGGCATCATACATAATTGAATTACATGTGAGTCACAGTCAAATTGGACGATAATCGAATTAATATTATTTGGGGTTGAGAATATTATTGTGACACTAAGTTAAGCAGAATAAGGTAAGGGGTTTTCGTATATTGGGAGCCATAGGAATGAACCATGATCTTAAACCTTTGAGTGTAGCCTTTGAATCGAAAAATCAATGGAAAACAGAGTAGTTGGGGATTTGTTAAAGCTCGCAGGTGCAGAGAAGAAGGTTAGGGTTCCTGGAACAGCAAGAACAGCTTGGCGGGACATTGGTTACCGCCAGGTGCCATACCAAAGATGTGAGGGGTGCTCTGGTTCACAAAAAACGTTGTTTTTGTACTTTTCGCGCAACAGGAACCGCTCAGTGCTAGTACAGTCCCGCCAGGCGCCACCTTCCACTTTTGGGTGCTAGGTGCCACCACTTTTTCTGGTTTGCGCAGTTTTCGTAAAACTGCATTTCCCGGTTCGTTAACCGTCCGATTTGGGTGAAATTTTGACAGGAGATCCATAACATGTAGTTCTTCACTGTGAATGATGGAGATTTGATTTGGAGGACAGTAGCTAGAGATATACGTGACGCATGATTGGTTGTTTGAATTCTCTAATAGTATGATTATTTATGGATGATTAAGTGTTCTCAAGTGCTGGTATGGCCTTGATTGGTGAATGTATATAATAAATATATAGATGTGTGATTGATGAGTATGTTTTTGGTAGTGCTTACTAAGACATGATGAATATATGAACTTATATATGTTAGCTCAAATGTATGATGTTATAAGTGTGTGAAAAATGCTACCATCGATGATATCACTATGATCGATTGTTGCATGATCATGATGGGTTTTGGGGAAGTATGGGAACATGATAAATTTTGTTTTGGACATGAATTGATTGTACTTAGGTGTTTTGGCATGATGATATGTATTAATTACTAGGATTAGTGTGTGAAATTGATATTGAAAGTTGGAGGCCTTAAGATCTGTAAAAAGTGCCAAAAACTAGTAGCATTGCGCTACAGGTATGGCGCCTGGTGGCGTGGGGCAACTGCCGGGCGGTAGGGTGTAAAATAGTGGCAGTGGTCACTGTCAGCTCTAGGCGCCTGGCGGCAGGGTTGTGTCCTCTAGGCGGTGACGGAGTTGTGTGGTTTTGTTTTCTTCAGCGGTGCCTGGCGGTGGGGGTGTGACCGTCGGGCAGTTTTCTGCCAGTATTCGCCTAGCGGTGTCTAGGCGGTGCCAGGCGGTTTTGGTGGCTGTGTAATTGGTTATTGTTTTGATTAGTGGACTTAAAGGACTAGGTTCACTTACCTTTGTGCTTGGGCTTGATGGATTAAGTCCAATAGGGGTCTGGGATGTGCTTGAGTGGTTGAACGCATGATGGGCATGGAACTGGTTGAGTTCCCGTCGGCTACTATTGGGCGAGGAGTCCTTAGTATGGTGATTACATGCGTTGGACGCACGATGGGCAAGGAACTGTGATGTTCCCGTCAAATACTATTGGGCGAGGAGTCCATAGTATGGTGATTGCGTGCGTGCCAGGGTCCAAGTTGAGAAGGCTTGGATGTTTTACCACATACGAGGAGTTTGTGGGGTTGGACTATGAGTAGGATTGGCTCGTAGGGTTGGACCACGAAAGGGATAGTTCGTGGGAGCACAGTAAAGTCCCAAGACCTAGTTTCATGCATATGACTTATGAAGGAATATGAGATCAGGGGTGGGAAATTTGCAATTAAAACATATCAGAAAAATTTATTTCTTGGGATGGGTGTCATACTTATTTTATATTCATATGTGCATAGCTCACCCTATCTGTTTGTGTGTGGCGATGATCGGATAATTTATTATCCGGGAGCAGATGATTTGACTGGTGAGCCAAGAGATGCTTGAGTTTGGAGAGCGGGAATATATGGGCATTTGAAGATTTTGAATTTTATGATATTTTCATGTTTTTGGACATTAGCTATTTTAGCTTTTATAATTGTAATAAATTTGGATTACGAACATTTATAATGTAAGCGACTTTGCGATTTTTTTTATTTTCCCGGATTTTGAGAACACGTGATTATAAATGAGGTATTATCATTATTATCACGTCTTATTTTATTTTCTTTTGATTCGCTTGTATTATTTTAAAAGTAATATTCCTTAGGGATGTTACAGGGTCGATATGCAAAAAAAAAACTAAACTCAATCATTGCCTCGCAGAGGGCCGATATAACAAAAGAAAACCTAAACTCGACCATTGCCTCATAGAGGGTCGATATAGCAAAAGAAAACCTGCACTCGACCATTGCCTCGTAGAAGGCCGAGATACCCAAAAGAAAACCTGAACTCGACCACTGCCTTGCAAAAGGCCGATATAACAAAAGGAAAACTGACCTCAACCATTGGCTCGTAGAGGGCTGATATGCCAAAAGAAAACCTAAACTCGACCATTGCCTAACAGAGGGTCGATATACCAAAAGAAAACATGAACTCGATCATTGCCTCGTAGAGGGTCGATATATCAAAAGAAAACCTGACCTCGACCATTGCCTCACAAAGGGGCCGATATGCCAAAACAAAACCTAAACTCGACCATTGTCTCGTAGAGGGCCGATATACCAAAAGAAAACCTCAACTCGACCATTGCCTCGTAGAGGGTCGATATATCAAAAGAAAACCTAGACACGACCATTGCCCTAGAGAGGACTAATATATCAAAAGAAAACCTACACTCGACCATTGCCTCGCAGAGGGCCAAGATACCAAAAGAAAACCGGAACTCGATCATTGCCTCGTAGAGGGCCGATATAACAAAAGAAAACCTGACCTCGACCATTGCCTCGCAAAAGGCCGATATGCCAAAAGAAAACCTAGACTCGACCATTGCCTCATAGAGGGCCCATATATCAAAAGAAAACATGCACTCGACCATTGCCTCGCAGAGGGCCGAGATACCAAAAGAAAACTTGAACTCGACCATTGCCTGGTAGAGGGCGATATATCAAAAGAAAACCTAGACTCGACCATTGCCTTGCAAACGGCCGATATAACTGGTCTTGAAGGCTAGACAAAACTAGGCTTGGGGTGGCCAAATGAAACTGGTCTTGAGGGGCCAGATAAATCTGGGCTTGATGGGACAGTGCGAAACTTAGGTAGACAAAGATAAATTGGGCTTGAGGTGGCCAGATGAAGCTGGGCTTAAGGGGCCAGTGCGAAACTGGGCTTAGGGACTAGACAAAGCTAGGCTTGAGGTGGCCAGATAAAACTAGGCTTGAGGGGCCAGTGCGAAACTTGGCTTGGGCCAGACTAAACTAGGTTTGATGGGCCAGATAAAACTGGGCTTGAGGGCCAGATAAGTCTGGGCTTGAGGGGCCAGATAAAACTGGGCTTAAGAGGCCAGTGTGAAACTAGGCTTGGGCCAGACTGAACTGGGCTTGAGGGGCCAGATAAGTCTGGGCTTGAGGGGTTAGATAAAACTGGGCTTGTGGGCTAGACTAAGCTAGGCTTAGGGCTAGTGCAAAACTGGGCTTGGGGGCTAGACAAAGCTAAGCTTAAGGTGGCCAGATAAAACTGGGCTTGAGGGGCCAGTGCGAAACTAGGCTTGGGCCAAACTAAACTGGACTTGAGGGACTAGGTAAAACTGGGCTTAAGGGGCCAGGTAAAACTGGGCTTGAGGGGCTAGTGCGAAACTAGACTTGAGGGCTAGACAAAGCTAAGCTTGAGGTGGCCAGATAAAACTAGGCTTGAGGGGCCAGATGAAACTAGGCTTAAGGGGCCAGTGCGAAATTGAGCTTTGGGGCCAGTGGAAAACTTGGCTTGGGGGCTAGACAAAGCCAGGCTTGAGGTGGTCAAATAAAACTGGGCTTGAGAGGCCAATGCGAAACTGGGCTTAAGGGGCCAATGCGAAACTGGGCTTAAGGGGCCAATGCGAAATTGAGCTTAGGGGCTAAACAAGGCTAGGCTTAAGATGGCCAGATAAAACTAGGCTTGAAGGGCCAATGCGAAGCTGGGCTTGGGCCAAACTAAATTGGGCTTGAGGTGGCCAGATAAAACTGGGCTTGAGTGGCCAGATAAAACTAGGTTTGAGGAGCCAGTGCGATATTGGGCTTGGGGGCTGGACAAAGCTAGGCTTGAAGTGGCAAGATGAAACAGGGCTTTAGAGGCCAGTGCGAAATTGAGCTTAAGGGGCTAGTGCAAAATTGGGCTTAGGGGCCAAGGCTAGACTTGAGGTGGCCAGATAAAACTAGGCTTGAGGGCTAGACAAAGCTAGGCTTTGGGTGGCCAGATGAAATTGGGCTTAAGGGGCCAGTGCGAAACTGGGCTTAGGGATGTGTAGATCATTCATATGAATGAAGAGGACCATCAATCCGAAAAATATTAAAGAAGAAAAATTTTGTCTCTTTCTCATTTTCTTCGTTTTGAAACAAAAGGATTTAACAACCGTTCATGTGAATGAAGAGGGTTTTGATCCCAAAAGTGACAAAAAAATATTCATTTCATAAAAATAACTATGATGCATGTATATGATGCATGATTATTAAGACATATGTTATGGATTTTTCTTTTTTGAGCATTTATATGACTGTGCATGAATATGCTAACATAATATGATATGTGCATGAATACTCTAATATGATATATGCGTGAATAAGTTGGCATGTGTGCGACTCTTTTTTTTTCTTTTTGAACCAAATACTACATAGAACCTAATTTTTCTAACACATGATTAGATATTGTTTGTTTGATGATTGATGTGATATGTGTATGAATGCATGCAGATGCTAACACATGTTATGAATTTTCTTTTTATGAGTACATGAATATGTTGACGCTTGTTATGACCTTTTTTTCTAAAATTTACATGATATACGCATAAAATGTTGACGCATGTTATGTATTTTTTTTAACATTGATTATGATGTGTGATAATGCTGTTATGTTTTTTTCGAACATGCATAATGAATGATAATGTTGACATGACTAATGGATTTTCTTTTTGAACACTAATACAATATTAGTGTATGATGCACATGTTATGATTTTTTTTTAACAAAGTTGAAACTTTGATGTATGAATGCATGATGAAAGTTCCTTTGTTTGTTAATTTTTTTTTTCACAAAAGTGAATGATGCATGTATGATTAGATATGAATCTATGCATGAAGCATGCCCTCATGTATTTTTTCACTTTTTACATTGTATGAAACTTATTTCAATTGATTCCCAATTTGTTGTTATTTTTAGATTTTTGGAATCTTTTTGTTTTTATTTTATTTTCTTTGAAAAATATCCTTTGGTCTTATCAGTTTATTGAGAAACTTTTTTCTAAATCATTGCTTTTTGAATACTATTTGAGTGACATACATGAAATTGCCAAAGGTCTTGGAAGGGATTAGATGACATAATTAACTAAGGAGTTGCCCCAATTTGATAGTTAAGAGTTAACTTCAGGACATGAGGTGTGTTTGGGCTTGTCCAGTTATTGATAAAAATGATGGAGACTTCAAAATTTGCCCCAATTTGAGGATATAGATTGGTCTCGGGGTGCAAAATGTGTTTGAGCTTGCCCCAATTGTTGATAGCACGAGAATGTTGAAAATAATGGGAGACTTCATACTAGTTGCCCCAATGTAAGCCTGACAATCAAAGTCAATAATTGTCCAACATATGAAATGTAAGCCTGACAACCAATGTAGGAACAACAAGTGAAACGTCTTCCCAATTTATTTCAAGGTGAGAATAATGAGTAATGGTAGGAGAAAGGTAGATCAAAGTTTAGGATCAAAGCAAAAAATATGATAGGAAACGCATGAAGAATGAAAGAATGAGAGGGCATGACCTTGGTTTAACTTGACTACTCATGCTAATTTTGATCTTTGTGGAAACATGTCAACCAAAAATAAATTGCCCAAAACAAATCTTTGAACACTTTTTCAATCTTTTTTTTTTTGGACAAACCTCTTAACATGACAAAATATTTTCCTCTAAATTAAAGTTTTCGAAAAACAACAACCAATCAATTATTTGTGTGGACTTTATTAGGTTTGTATTGTGGCCAAGGCTAAGGGATATAAAAAAAATGGATAGTGAAGGCTCAAAATAAATGGTATAAAGGTGATTTAAATCTAACGTTGCCCCTAAAGATCATTTGACTACCTTTGTTCACCACTTTTTTTCACTTTCCAACTCTTGTTTCTATTTTTTTTTTGCATAACCATTTTTTTTTGTCTTTCCAACCTTTTTTTATTGGTGAATTACAAGTCAAATGAAATATATGCAAACATTATGTCAACCTCAGTGGGAAGGTGACCCTGGTTCAGGGCAATTAAAAAGAAATTTTAATTTTTATAGGCTTAAAATGGGTAACAAAGGAAGATCATTTTTTCTTGATAAAGAAACATGACCACACATCATTTCAACTCATGATTGTTTTACTTTAAAAAGCTTTAATCCAAAGGGGAAAAAAATTCAATCACATTAGAAGTTGCCCCTTGTTTGCCTTTATTTTTTTTTTTGTATTATTTTCTTTTTTTTTTGTTGTCTTAATTTTTTCCTAGACCACCCTCTTAGGTTTTCAGTCTAGCAGACTTTTCTTCATTTTTTTTTGTTTTCCTTCTTTTTTTCTGTGTTCAAAAACTCACTTCAATTTAAATTCATTCTAGGGCACATGCCCCCTTTATGATGATCTCCATGGAATACAAAAGAAATATTTATGAAGGCAAGGTGACGAGAAATGGGATGGGTAGGGAAATGAATTTGAGCAATTCCATATACACATATTAGAGCAATGTTTCAGAAGCATGCCACTTTTCATAAAAAAAATCTATTTATTCAACTAACTGATTTGACCAAAGAAAAATTTATTTTCTCCTATTTTTTCACTTTTGGCAAGATTCCATGAATTTAAAAAATTGCAAAACAATTAATTTTTAAAATTATTGTAGTGCAAATTTTTTTCAAGATGTGTTGATGCATGTTATGTGTTATGCAATTATAAAAAACATGCTTGAGATGTAATACATGTATGCACCTCGAGAGGTCCTTATTTACATGATATGTTGATGCGAATATGACACAATTTAACTACTTATTTTATAAAAAACAAATATAAAAAAAATAAAGAAATAATGCACACTCCCTTTGTGTCCTAGAAGGTGTAGAGAAAATCTATTTTCTGGTCTATGGGCTTTTATATGATTCTTCCAAGGATAGCTCTAAATTATCTCACAGGCCTCTAGAGCTGAAGTCAACCTCAAGACATAATCCACAACGATAGGCGATCTAACAGATGTGGCATGTCAAGAGGTAGCAAACTCTAGATGAAGTCTTCCCAATAGTCAAGTAGATCCGAGATCTAACATAACAATCGTTACACCTCCACTCCTTACAGCTAACTCAGGTCCGGGTATAGGACCCCAATATTAAAATGAATGCACTAGCCTACCATGTGTAGTGTGTGAATGGAGCAACCTAAGACTACCCAAACCCACACATGCAAAATAACCAAAAATTCCCAGACAGATATATCAATTGTCTTCTACCCTAGGGTTCAATAATTTCAACAATATAATCATATGAGGACGTTAAAGAGTAAACATGACATCAAGACAAACAAAGATATATAAATATACATGAAATAAAACAAAAGACAAGGGGAAAATGAATATATAAAAACAACATATATTTTGCACACTCAACTAATAGGATTGACTCTCAAACATGTCCCAGTGGAGTCGCCATTTATCGCAACAGAGATCGCGGCGGAACGTCGAAAATAATTTTAAATGAAACAGAGGATTGGCCACCATAGTTTATTATGGAAAACTATAGAAAAACCTTAAAAAGAGTGGTCTTCTAAACCAAATTTGGGTTCGGGAGTCGGTTACGTGTGGGGAAGGTATTAGCACCCCACAACGCCTGTTTCCAGACGGTTCCCTCTTTAATTAAGTATGCAAGATCAAATTTGATGTTTAAAATATTTGTTGTTCCCAAAAATCAAACAAAATAAAACACATATAAAATAATAAAGATTAAAAATAAAATTATTTTTTTATTTTTTTTGGCCCGACAAGGATTGTACCTCGTTCCTATGTATTTACATTTGGAAAATCAGGGATAACGTAGTTCTTTATAAAGAGGTTGTTTGATATTATTATTATTTTCTAAATTTTAGATATATATATATATATATATATATATATATATAGATATATATATATATATATATATATATATATATTAATATCAAGAGAACCCGAGATTCTACATGATAAAAGATTTAGTTATCAAGCAAATTCGAGATTTGACATGATATTTAAAATGATTTTATAATTTTTATTTTTTATTATTATTGATTTAGAAAAAGAATTAAAAGTCTGTGAAGGAGTGTTTTGATTATGAAGCAAGTCCGAGACTTGACATGATATTTAATACTTATATAAAAGAAATAATATAATTTTTTATTTAATTTTATTTATTTATTTATTTGATATTATAAAATTTTGTGCGTCATTAAAATCGTATTATTCTCTAAAAGCATTATTATCGGGAATATTTGCTTCTATTTAAAATAATACATTCCCAGACTCAACGCAAAGAGACACATCACATAAGTGTAAATTGTAACATCCCAATTTAGTAGAATAATTCTAATTTATAGAACGCCTCATGTTTATAGTATAACATAGAGCACCGACATAAAGTATATTAGAATTAACCTTTTTACAGTTATCCCAAATTATACTGGAATGGAAGCTCAAAGACACAAACATAATGCCATGAGAAGAATCCAAACACATATTAGATTAAACTGGAAATTTGCTCAAAGAGTAAGAAACTACAAAATAAAACTACACAAGAAGAAATGCTCAACAATGAGCAATAAAGGATCTAGGAAGCCTAACTACATCACAGCCTCCCCGCCAACATTACGATCATCAAGAGTCTCCACATCTGCTCACACCAAGGATTTGGTGATCATTCGCAAAAGGAAAAAGCCAAAGAAGAGAACAGACACAAAGAGAAAGGGTAAGCTAGAGTAAAACATTTAACATGTTATTGAGCAAACAAATTATAAAACAGGTTATAGACAAGCAAAGCAACAAGCACGCAAAACATGTGAAAGCAAACAATTAAAAGACTTTCTAACTCAATATCCGGATCATACTCTTGATATAGAATTCTAAAGGAAGTATGAGCCTGTGCTGGCTTCTAAACTCTGCAGAGTCTAGACGCAAGGGGTTATCACCCAACCACACACAGGGTTAATCCTCTAATGTCTTGGGCCCAATATGTCCCAAGACTAGGACCTCCTGCCACTCTCACCACATAAATCGTTATGCTCTATGTGAGCGTGAACGATTATTAGAGTTCAAGATACCTTCCTTTATCTAGACATCTCCTATATCAAGGTATACACTAACCACCATCACCAAGAGTTTCCCTTGAAACTATTTTACCAACAATTTTCACATTTCATCTCAATCATTAAAGTCTTATGCCAATCCACCACCAATCAAACAAGTCATGTTTTCCATTTCATACTCAACATAACAAGATTTCATTTAATCTCATACTTTATAAATGCATACCAAGAAATACATATATCACAAAATAGTATTCATCCCAAATAAATGAGTGCCAACATTTAAGTACCTTCAATTCCATACAATCAAGCACAACACACAACCATAATTCTTACACCAAAATTCCTAAGAAAATTTATTATCACAAAACCAAAATCATTGCAGTAATGTGTAACACATTTCTCAAGCTACAGACATCTAATCGACGATCCAACCGGTCAAACCATAAAATAGCATGTTGTGAACCAAATGTCAAAATTTGAGCTCAATCCAACGGTTAATGAGTCGAGAAAGTCAATTTTACTAAAACTTCGCATATTAGAAAAATATACAGTCGCCCAACGAGCCAAGGAAGTCGCCCAGCGACTGTGTGACGCATCAGATTACGAGAAATGACATCAAACATCACAGTTTCATGAATATTTGAACCCCTAACTCAGAAATATACCAAAACTAACGTTTTCCAATCATTTAAGCATAAAACAGAAACGAAAACAAAACACATATTTCAAAAACGTGAAAAAAGACCTAGCTTCCCTTACCTTTTTAAGCTGAAAGCTACGAATAGGATGTTTAGTAGAGGAGCAACAATAACCAAGCAGCTTAGGAAGCTGAAAACAGAAGTATAAGGGGACAAAAATGAGACCAAGGTCAAGAGTTAGGTGAAACCAAAGCTTATGAGCTAAAAGACGAAGTGAAACAAAGACTGAGGGGATTACTTACTTGGAAGGAACTCGTAACTTAACCCATAGAGAATGCTTGCTAAAAACCCTAGCAGAGCACTTTGGTGGAGAAAAGAGAGAGAGAGCTGATTTCTAGAAATGAGACAGAATGAAAGGGGTTAGGGGCTGGAAAGGGGTATTGGGTCCCCCTAATGGGCTAGCCTTGAGCCCAAGAAAAGGTCAGGCCCAAATCACTTATTAAGCTGAAAAAAATGGGGCTTACATAAATGCAAGATATTTATTCAAATTATTATAAAAAAATATTGCTCCTAATATTATATCCTCTCTAAAAACAGAAATGATGAAACGTAGGTGAAAATATGTACAAAACGAACTCATGAAAAGCGTGTGATAATTAAAAATAAATTATATTCTCCCTTCTCTTGGTTTTTTCTTCTTTTCTTTTTTTTTTTCTTTTTTTCCATGGTAGAATTAAAGTTAAAAAAACCTATCATCAATCAAAACATATTTTTATTTTATTATTTAGTTTTATTATTATTTTATATATTATTTATTTTATTATTATTATTATTTTAACAAAACAAATGTATTTATCCGGACGAAATTAGATGCTGACAAAATGATTTTTATTTTTTATAAAGAATAATTAATTGATAGTAAATTAATAAGAGAGTATATAGGACAAAGGTATGAATATACCTCTTTTTCCGATGGAGATGACACAAAAATCTTATATCCATTAGGTACAAAGATGTAAAAGAGCATGAATTTTTGAGAACGATATAGTGAAAATCGTCCTCAACCTACTCTCTTGCCATTCCTACTATCAAACTTTAATATCCTAATTAAATTGACATCCTAAAACTTTACAAAAATAATTGAGATGACATTTGATATTTCTAACTATTACTTTTTATTATGTTTAAGATATATCTTACTATATCTTTTAATACATTTCCAATGCAAAATAAAAGTATAATAAAAGCTTATCAAATGCAAACCGTCTTGTCATAAATTAGAATGGATCATATTTTAAAACTAATAAACTAACTGAAGAATTGAGAAGACCAAAGTAATTGGATTAGATAATTTTTCTCTCTAAAATCAATCGAGTACAATCAATTCATAGACACTCTTAACTTGTACCATTTGCCAGTAAAAACATTAAAGGAAAAAAATAAATTAAATTCTAATACATTAATTTCTCAAAATATGAAAAAGAGTTAATTTAAAAGGAATGGAACTTCAATTTTGAGATCAAAATTTACATTGCAAAATATGAAAAAACAAATTAAAGTTGAATTACTAAATATTACACATACAAATATAAGAAATTCCTACTATTGTGTTGAACTTCTACAACAACTCTTGACAAGATTTTAATGATCAAACAAGTACAAACTACAAAGCATCAAAATCTGATCCCCACAAACTTTCTTCAAACAGAAGGAAGATACACTGTGATAAACTAGCTAAACACTAGCTACAAATCTACCAGTGAGGTTATATATAAATTTTAATTGGTGTTCTGGAAGTGTGTGATTGTATGTGTACTAATCTGAATCATGCCATCCTCTGAAAGTTGCATACTGAAATTTTGTATGAACTAAGTGACTCAAAAATGATTCTATCATAGAGATTTCAAAACTTCTCCAAGGACTAGTCCCCATTGAGTCCAATGGGTGCCACCCTGCATTTAGAAACTTAAATTAAAACCTTAAATGAGAATGTAAGAACAAATCAAAGGTAGTTCTTAAGAAGTGGACCTTAAACCTAACTCAACTTTATAAAACGTGAGGTTTGTACCCAGTTATATATCATAAAAATCTTCTTATTTCTAGTCAATTTGGAATCTCCAATAGTAGTATTGAATGATACAAATGACCATACCTGGCAAAATACAGCAAAAGGTTCTCTAAGAGGTCCATCACATGAAAGCTCACTTGTACTGCCATCAATGAAGGTTCCATCAGCAAAGATCACCTGAGATTGATAGAAGGGCTGTTACTGATGAGTAGGAGAGCAAAGAAAAACATCCTAAAAAGTTCAAAACTGACAAAAAGATGATAGATTTGGGTGTAGATTGAGATAAATCTGAGCAGACCTCTGATGCATATCCAGCAGTGGCGCCTGCAACTGGTTTGGTATATGAACCTACTGGAGAGCTTCTCTGCACAGCCTCACAAAATGCAAGGAGACGCTCCCGGCTTCCTAGCTGAACGGCCTATTGCATTGAAGATGAACTTTATTTTTCATCTGAGTAGTTATCATATTTATTGAAGACAAATCGATTGATAAGCACTTATATAAGAAGAAAATGAGAAGGTGAAATGAATCTAACTTCTCTCAAAAGTTATCAACTTAAGCACCACAATGCTTTTAGAACTTCCTTCATTTAAGGTTTCCAAAATTTAAGGAGTATAAGTTGATTTTAGCTTACCAGAAGCTGGACTTATTTCTAAATAAGATTATATTAGACATCACTATAAACTTCGACATCTCAGCTGACATTAGAAGCTGGACTTATTTACATTGTCATTCTTCTATCCTATAAGTACTTATTGAAAAGTGTATCCAACTAGGACTTAACTAGTTGTGTACTTCATCATAGTTTTTCAACCAGCAACGCATTTTTTCTAGAAATGCAGACATTTTATTTAAGAAGAAAACAGAAGATTCAGTAAGAAAACCTGAACCGTATCAGAACGGGGGACACGGGGGAGTGGCTGCACTTTATATCCTTTAGATGCCAACACTTCAGCAATGAGGAAGGAACCCTTACAGAGATTAAAGTATTGTCTCACTACAAAGCGTGAACAAGAAAAGCACAATCCACTGATGATTAAAATGAAGAATTCAGTACCTTGATTGCTTCCCCAACCATTTGTGGTGAAAGAAATAATCCCTGGAAAAAGGCTCGCATGATATCACCCGGAGTTGAGCCACAATCCAAGCCAAGTCCAGGAGCAGAAAGGCGAGCTGCAGCTGCTTCAACCCATTTTTGCTTCCCAGCAACATATCCACCACATGGCGCAATTGTTCCACCTGGATTCTTGATCAAACTGCCCGCAATCAAATCAGCACCCTGCTACCAATGTACAGTATAAATATGTAATACTAAACATACCAAAAATCAACAAAAGCCAGAACTATCACGTTATCACATACCACCATTGGAGGTTCAATGCTTTCAACAAATTCACCATAGCAATTGTCCACCATGACTGAGCAGCTGGGATTTTGCACCTGTACATGTATATTTGAGGGGATTTCAGAGAGAAAAATGCCACAAGTATAAAAAGTTATAGCCTTAAAGGATAATAGCACAGACAAAATAAACTGCAAAGGTAACCCTTATTATGAAAACCTAACCTTGATTATTTTTATTGCTCTTGCTATGTCATTGACACTCAAACTCCGGCGCCATGAATAACCACATGACCGTTGTATGAGGGCACATTTTGTTTTCGGTTTCACAGCACTCATCAGTGAATTCCAATCAAGTCCACCGTCCTCAGCTAGCTGGAGGAAAATATCCACAAGAGTCTTAGAAAGCAGACCAGTGAATTACAGCCAGAAAAAGTATTACTAAGTAGTGTCATACCGGAACTTCTCGGTACTTCACCCCGAAATCCTGGAGAGAACCTAGTCCACCAGAGTCCCTTTTCCCAATTACTTCCTCTAGTGTGTCATAGGGAGCTCCAGCAACTGCCAAAAGCTGCCAGCTATATTAGTCCAAACCTTGTTCCAGTTACAAATACAAGTATTCAACAGAAAAATATTCTACAGCTATATAAGGGTAACTTTTACCAAATAATGAAAAGCAGAGAATGTGAAAAACAATGTTACCTCATCTCCAGGCCTCAGGAGAGCAAATAAAGCACATGTGATAGCATGAGTACCTGAAAAGAACTGTTGACAGATGAGAATATTATAAATCATATACGGTCAACTTTGGCGAAAACAAAGAAAGATGGTTTAGAGCACAAGTTTCAACCTAGTTCCGTCTAAAACGAAAAGATGCACAATTGTATCCCCACAAGTGGTTAGTGTGTTTCTTGAATTTGAACTCATGATTTCCAAAACATATATAAAGCAATCGCCTTGCCGTTATGCCGAGGCTCATCTTCAGTAAGAACTAAAAAGTAGAGTAGAAAGGAACAAAATGGAAAACTATGAACCTGTGAGCGAACAATAGCTGACTCAGCCCCAACAATTTCTGCAAAAGCCTGGTCAAGTGCCCCTCGGCCCCCAGCTTCATCATGACCATAACCAGTGCTACCACCAAAGTGCTGATAGAACATAAACAATATTCATATTATTAGGAACTTATTTGAATCCCCAAACACAGATAATAACTAATTCTGCAGAAATTATAATGAAAAAGTTTGATAGCATGATTGTGTTAACTACCAAAGCTCACAGGCAGATAGAAATTTATATCCAACAAAGATGACAGTGACCAACCATGGTACCACACATGTAAGCTCCTAACAAACAAATTTAGGACAGAGTACTAAAAAGCAGAAGCAAACTAATGAGATGATGACTTCGCAGATAAAACTTTCACTTTCACAGAACTTTATTTTATCCATTTTAGGGGAAGCAGAGTCTTTCATTTCCTGGTTCTTTGCTACATATCTGTTACAGTGAACATAAGTGTAATTTTCCGCCTCTTCGGGGATAACTGTTCAATAATTTTGAGTGAAATGAATCAAATTTGGGAGCGCAGAAAAATCATTACAATGGCTTAAAAGGCATTTCAAGCAACAACACTAAAAACAGGTAAAGTTTTATTAGCCTCAAACCCATGATGGGCATCATATCAAATAATTATTAATCCAAGAATATTATAGCATCTTTGCAAACAGGTTATCTAAATCAAAGGGCAAGCTTACATGAGATCCAACTCGAGCATTCTGAAAAGCTCTAAGGACACGGCTGGTATTGCAGGCAACCAAATTATCCACAGCCCTAAACTCTAAATGTAAGGCATCTACTGCTGTTACAACCTGTACTACAAGAAAAGGAAACCATTTACCATTACTATTCTTTACCAATCCACACTCATTTTCAGCATGTAAATCAAACACCACTTCAAAATCAGAACTTTTCCTCCAAAAACTAAATTAAGCTTCGTAAGACTCCGGGATCATAGAAAACCAGAAGATTATCTCTAAAATTCAGGGAAATAACATAATATATATATATATATATACATATATATATATATATATATATATATATATATATATATATATATATATATATAGAAATAAAAAGGAATTCAAATCATATACCACGTGCCCTTTCCATTTGAAAGAAGCAAGAATGCAAATTCAAATGTGCATTTCAACTCGTTTTGCGCATTCAATAGAAACATTCTCTAACATTCTCAAAGACAAGCGAAACTCTCAATCCTCTAGAACCAGCTTTTATTCATTTCCTTCACATCTTCAACTCATAAAGTAAAACCCAAAACCAAATTCTAAACTGAAAAAAAGAAAAAAGGTTATTCAACCAGAACAGACCCTAATTTGATTCTCTTCTTCCAACAAATTCCAAACATTTTTTAAGCAGTACAAAGCCCAACTAAAAGGAAAAACTTCATAATCCTTTTAATCACCCAAAAGAAAAAAGGTATTTCTTTTCCGGTTTTTATAATTTGTAATGCTTCTCAAGCTACCCAATGATGCCAAATGATTCTGAATTCAAAAAGGTCTAACTTTTTTAACAATTCTGAAGGCTTAGAATTAACAAACTTGTTAGAGTGAGAAAATAAAGATGTGGGTTGACAGCACATACATCTGGCACAAAGGGGTTGGCAATGGCATGATGAGAGTTGATAACATTGAGAGGAATGGAGAGAGGAGAGGCAGCCATTGGAATGGAAGCTCGAATGGGATAAGCAGAGATAGCCTGCTTAAAGGCGCATTATTCCTTGGAACTAGTCATAATATCTAACATTTTTCTTCTAGTTGATAAGTCAAGGTTTAAAAAATAAAGAGAATTTATTGAAAAACATTACTATTACTCTGCAATATTCGCTTCTTCTTTGTATGGTACTAGTTTTTTAACCCGTGGTAACTTTTTAAGCATGATGAATAAATATGCAATATTTTAATAAGAAAATCATACGATCATCATTTATATTTCAAATAATGATGTAAATTAAAGTAGAACGGTAGGAGGTTGTATTACCTCAAAATTTATATTGATATAAGAAGGTTTTTATTAATAATGAAGGCTTTTATCTTTCTTCTTTTATCTTTTATTGTGTATACCGTATTGCAGAATGTTGTATGTGTTTCTTTTTAGGGTTATAATACTTTGACAAACATTTTTTTACAAAGTTTACTTTTTAACACACTAAATCTTTTTTTTCTCTTTCTAAGTCACATCAAACCTTCATTTCATCCATTGAAGTATCGTCACATGTGCATTGTTAAAAGTTTGTCAACAAAACTTTGTACAAATATAATTTTTCTTCTTTTTAAAGGGTTTTGAAGATTTCTTTGTACATAACATTTTTAGTTGTGGTACTGACATTTCCATCTTCGTTCAGAATAGGATTTTCAATTTGTTTTTTGTTCTATACTGACCAACATACACTTGGTCATGTGTGAATACTTGATGTGGCAAATAAAGTTCAACTCTCGTTAGAGATTGTCCTTGACTCTTATTGAATATCAATGCAAAACAAAGTGATATTAAAAATTGTCTTCTTTGGAATTTAAAAGCAATCTCATAAAACATTAAATTCATTATTAGTATAAATATCTTTTGAAAGCATTGCTACCATGATGCCTTCGTACACATGTACTTGTTCATTAGTGAGTGAATTTAAGAGAATTGAATATTCTTTAACCATCTCTGGTTCATTATAGTTTAGTTCATCAACAATAAATATATTTTCAAATAGAATTGAATTTGAAAGTTCAGGTTGAGGTAACCAAGCATAATCTTTCAAAGACCTACCATTTGACATCAACAATTCTTATATTTGCAAGAGACAAAGGTTTTTTAATTTATCATCCCCAATTTGAAGACCTATAAAAGGAATGAATATTCAATAATATAAAGTTATAATGATATGATGGATTTATAAAGTTTAGTATGTATAGTACTATATGGTAAAGCAAAATAACCCGTGTCATAAACACGTTAAGCATGGTTGTGATATTCCAATAATTCAATTTGACCGAGACACATCTGTATATGATATTTTATTGATAATTATCAATGAAATATCCAATTTTATAAGTATTTGATTTATTAAAAAATAAACTTTTATAACGACAATAATTTATAATTTGTTAACGTTTAACAAATTTGATTTTAATTTGAATTCACAAAATAATAATCACATATTTGTTATATTTTAAGAAAATTGTACATTTTTAATGTATTTTTTTAAGTATCATGTCTAATTATTTTCAAAATAAGTGCAGTAGCGTATAAGGTACTTGTCATATTTGATACATGTATCATATCCGTGGATCTTAGGACAATAGCATAACAAGGGAATGTACCATTCAAAGTGTGTGTCAATGAAACTATAAGAACTCTAACAAATATTTTGGGCACAACCCTTCACTCTCATACAATATCATATAAAGCTTCAATATCTTGTGAAAATAAAAAACAGAGAGTCGTCATCGTAGTTTATCAAGAAAAACTACAAAAAAACATATAAAGAATGATCTACGAAACCAAATAAGATCCACGAGTCAATTACGTATGGAGAAGATAAAATTAACAACCCCACAATGTTCGTTCAAAGACACTACAAAGTTCATTCAAAGACGGTTTGTCTTAATTAAGTATGCAAAATTAATGTCATTTTTAAAATGTCTATTTTCACTCGAAAATCAAACAAAACAACATATATAAATTAATAAAAAAAATATTTTTGAAAATTTTATTTGGACCTACAAATATTTATCTTATTTCTATTAATTTTCATTCATAATAAAAATTAGAGATTGTCATTTTTATTAAAAAATTGTTTATTAGTTAATATTTTTAATTTTTGAAATTTTAATATTTTTTTATATTTTTACTTGAATTAATATTTTAATCATAAAAGAAAAATGAAATTAATAGTATTCGACGTTATTACTAAAACTTTAATTATTAAGTAAATTGAAGACTTAATACGATAGTTAACCGTTTCTAGGATTTTTTTATAATTATAAAATAAATCTAAAATTTAACATGATAATTCATTCTTTCTAAAATATTATATTAAAAAAAAGTTTAATTATCAAATGAAATCTTTGAACATAATAAATTTTACATTTTCTAATATTTATTATATTTCGATTTGAAGATATAATATTTAGAAACAACAAACTGCAGTTTTTATTCAAACAAAATGTAAAACATCAATAATCATTATAAGACTATCTAATAACAAATGTAACGTCCCATTACAAACATAATTAACGGAACGTCGCACGAGGTAACATAATAGCACAGTCCTGGAATTTTAAATCCAACTCCTTACAACACAAGACACACCACGATGTCATCAGAAAATCAGTCATAAAGTTTAAAAGGAATATAAAGAAATAAAAAGTCAAATTGATACATGGGCCGTAGTCCTAAGAAAAGCCCAACAAAATAAAATATCAAGTCCAGCCCAGGTGGACTATGCAGCGGAATCCTTTCTCCTCTGTTGGTCATGAGTACCTCTCGCCTCTGCTCCCACCAATAAATTGATGATCATCGCAAGAGTAGAAGGATAACATACAAGGCATTCAAACAAGAAAGGGTAAGCTAGAGCCAAAAGATTTCATCAATACAATCAGGTACATTTTCACAATCCAATATACTCATATAAACCAAGCATGTTATGACTTCTCAAACAATACACTAAGACTCGACTCGACTCATCCGGATACATATAACCTGGTCGGATTCAGCGGATGCTTGCACTTGTGGTGGATACCTCTACTCACCCTCAAGCTGCTCACCCACGAGCTATGTGTTACAAGTGTTACAATGAATCAATTCCCTCACACACAAGGTTAGCCCTTAATGAGTTTCAAGCCTCCTGCTACTCTCACCACAGGAGTCAGTCCGCTCTGAGTGAGACTAACCGCTCCTTAGAGTGTCAGGATGCAATCCTTACCTTGAATCCTTACCAAGTTATACAGATGGGGCACCACCAAGGACACCCACTTGAATCCTCTTTCATTTTCCTGGTAAATCCATACCCATCCATCATTCTCAAACCATAGTTGTGAACTCCATCTCATGCCACTACCATGCCACTTTAATACCAACCATCTCATTTATTTCTCATGCCAAGATCTCACAATCACAACAATCAAGTTTGTAGCCACAGCTCATCTCATGCATCTCGTTTCACAAGCCTCATACATTATATAGAGTACAACATAAACCAAACATTTAATTTAGCCAAACTAAGAAAATAGCGTGACCCGCAGCGAATCTCGCTCAAGCCAGAAGCCCTCGCTCAAGCGAGAGGAGTGCCCTCGCTTAGGCGGTGGACTCTCGCTTAGGCGAGATCGCGACAGGGACGCTGGGAGGCTCTCGCCTGGCTCGCTTAGGCGAGCCCTTCTCGCCTGAGCGAGACAACCCCTCGCCCAAAGGTGAGGTTCCTCGCCTGGGCTAAAACAGAAGCAACGTGCCAAGGCTCTCACGCGTGCTCGCTTAGGCGAGCGTCTCTCGCTTGAGCGAGATGGTGCCTCGCTCAAAACAAGAGCTTTCGCGTGAGCAAGAGCTCGAGTGCAGCCCTGGCCTATTCCTGTAAGTCTCGCCTAGGCGAGACAAGCTCGCTTGGGCGAGTGTATCAGACCTCGCCATTGTCCCTCTCTGCCACAAACACATATCAACACCTAAGCAAATATACCAACCATACCATACACCCATAGCAACATATAAGCACGAAAATCACAAAACACAACCAAGGCAATAACCATCGCACCAAACAATAGGGTTCTAGCTTCCCTTACCTGGAAAACAAGCTAGCATCTGGGTCCTTGGGTACGAACAAGGAACACAACAACTTCTAGAGTGGATTAGCGAGCTGGAAACAGTGAAACCAGTTCAAAACGAGCTTTCCATGATTGACCCTAGTTGGAACCACGAAGAAGGAACTAAATGGAAATAAGGTATGAGTTGGAACAGACTTACGTGAAGTGGAGGTCTGGTTGGAGTTCACTTGGAGAGGGTTGACGACTAACCCTAGCAGAGCTCTGAAACGGAAGGGAGGTAGTGTTTAGGTTCAGATTGCAAAAGTGAGACTGAAAGGGAAACCCTAACAGCTTTAGGGCCTTAACACCCTATGAGACAACCTTTAGGCCCAATAAATTAAGGCCAACCCTTAAACATTAGGGCAGAGAAATGAAACTGGGCTTTACAACAAACACGGACAATAATTATAAATTCTTGAAAATTAATTAGAATTTCAAAACACGTATTACGTTTTCATTTTTTCTAGTTCCTTTATTGTAGTTAGTGGAGTTGATAGCTTCCAAATAAAAGGTAAAACAAAATCGCCTGTGTCAGCAACACGTTAGGCAAAGTTATCCTCTCATACTTCAATTTGTGTTAGCTATTCAAATTCAACCTACAATAGAGTATTTAATTTGATAAGTGTTTAATTTATAAAAAAGTAACACTTTTAATGATAGCAATTATTTTGCTGACGTTTAATATGTTTGAATTTAATTTGACTTCACATATCAATAATTACATATTTCTTATATTTTTAATAATTTTGTAAATCTTTTAACATGCATATATCAAACTATCATAACTTATTATCAAAAAAAATCAGATATTTATCTTTGATTAAATTATGTTTTTGTCTTATTTTGGAAAATTTAATACAATCATATTTTTCTCAGTAATACTACACTAATAATGATATATGTGATGTGTCAATTCGTAGATTTTTTAATTTTAATTTTATTTATATTTATATTTTTGATTTTTTTTACTTTTCATTTATCTTTTAAAAATTAAAAAAAAATAAAAAAATTGGCACAAGTCATTGTCACGTCATGTGTCATTGTCTCAGTTTAATTTGGTCTTGTATTTTTAATTTATTTCAATTTAATTTCAAATTTTGTAAAAATTAAACAATTTTGTCCTTTTACAAAGTGAAACAAAAATTAATTTTTATATTAATGTTATACAAATATTTTTATTAAAATTAATATTTTTATTCAAATTGCTATTTTTGTTATATATTTTTAACAAAATTAAGTTTATTTAAATTTGTATGTTACATTCAATTTTATTTAAAATTGTTTTCAAATTTTAAATTGTTATATAATTGTTAATTTTAAACCAACTCAAACATTTGTATACAAATTATGGAATTTTCACTACAAAAATATATTTAGTTGAAGTGTAATAACCTCTATTAAGAAAGAGAATATCAGAGGTTTTATAAACCTCCGTTAAGTGTCAGGGGTTTTGAAATGAACCCTAGTGAAGTTTAGGTTCCACTTTACCTTTTTTCATTTCTCATTTTTCGTAACTTTCAAAATTTTTCACTTTGACTGTTCAACTTTTCTCTCTTTCTCATTGTGTTCTTACAAGGAAGATGAAAAAGCTTTCACTCTTCTCTACGTGCCTTACACCATTCTCCCTTTCCCTCCGTGTTTGACGATATTTCTCTTTCGATTTCATCTTTATAATTTCGTCTCAGTCCCATTTTGAAGATCTCATTCTGATTGCGCGTTGTTGCCCTCGATTTTTTATTTGATTTCAGTTTCTCTCTTTCTCATGCCCTGTCTCAGTTTTTTGCCCAACTCTTTCGATTTCCATAATTTATGTTATATTTCCATCTTGATTTTTGGGTTTCCATAATTTGTCAACACACTTTTTTCTAGCATTTGGTACCTTTCCACTCATCTTAATTCTTTTCATATACCTCGCATCTTTAGTTTATGGTTTTTGTAAACGAAAGACTTTGATTGGCTGTTAATACATTGTTTAAGGAACCAATAGGCATAACTTATCATTGTTAGAGACTGATTATAAGATATGCTAAACAAATTTCATTTTCTACATGTAAATTCATTGAATGGTGGTTGTAATTGTCCCTCAACACAAATTTGATGGCTTTGGTGGTGATTCTATTGCTGGTGTCGTTGACAGTTGTTGGTGCTAAACATCTTTTCCATCCTAAACATCAAATTTATTTTACTTAAACATACGTCAGAGGGAGGGATTTAGTGTCTAACTCCATTCTTAAGGGTTGTCTCGTCTCCATCTTGTGGATTTGGCTGGAAGTGAAAGAGTGGATACATCGAAGTCTGTTGGCAAGAGACTAAAGGAGGATCCAAACAAGGAATTTTTCATTATGTCTCTTTTTGTGATTTAAAACAAATAACATTGTAATGACTTGTTAATTTTAACTTTTACGCTTTGTCATTTACATTGTTTGATATTAAAATTGTAAGTTTTGTTATGCCTCTAGGAAACTTTTGGTTAATTATGCTAATGAGGAACAACTATGATTTCCTTTTACATTTTGGTTCATTGGTGCACTTGCTTATTATGTCATTATCATTCAAATGCTACCTTTTCAACACTTATTATATTAAGAGCATTATGACTCCTAGTCCACTACTAATACCATTTGAATGAATATTTGTATTGATTGCTTATTTTGAAGTGGCCTTGGAGTTTTTTCTTTTTAGTTAATGAGATGTGTTATGAAAATGAATGCTTTTATTGAAACCTAGCTTCTAAGAGTATTCAATTTATTTATATTAGGGTAGGGTCATACAAAATGGTTAAGTTACTTTTCTTTTTGTTTTGGTTGTATTGTCAAATGTAATCATCCTCCAAAATAATAATGAAAACCAAAATGTTAAGCCATCAATAAGGAAATTTCATAGAATAAGGTTCTTTTCGTACTCAAAGAATTAACTAAACAAATTAATTATTAGGAAAGTACAACTTTAGCATTATAGCAATGCCATAATAATATAAGCATTAACTTTTTGGTATTAAAGGGGGTTTTTGAGGAATTATCGGGGTTTTTAGAACCCCAAGCATTAACGGGGTTTTCTGAACCCCAAGCATTAGTGGGGGTTTTCTGAACCCCAGACATTAGCGGGGGTTTTCGAAACCCCAAGTATTAATGGAGTTTTGGAAACCCCCAGTAAGTTGTGCTAGTTCCAGGGGTTGCTAAAAACCTCCGATAATTCGTTAGTCACGCTTGCTCTTTTAGGAGAATTATAAACCCCTGGTAAAACCATTAGTGGGGGTTAAAACCCCCAGAAATGCCAAATAAAATCTCCACTAAAAATAATTATTTTTGTAGTGTTTACACATTTTAAAAATATACAATTATGTGAAATATAAATACAAATAAAAAAGCTATATTAAAGTATGATGTAATAAAATATCAACATAAAATACAAATTTTAAAAAGAGGTGAAAAAGTTGATAAATTATTTTATTTTATGAAATGCAATTGATAAACAATTTTATGATGTTTGTTAGTTGAAATTAATTTTGAATATTTTTTTCTATTAACAACTTTTAATATTTATATACTATTTACATAAAAATTAAATTTTGTTTAAATGTAGAGAAAGACAAAATTGCTTAATTTTAACAAAAAAATGAGACTAAATTAATATAAAATAAAAATACAAAAATTGAATTAAAGAGGAGGAAATGACACCAAATGTAACAATGACATGTGATACTGTCAATACCACATCACACTGCCACATCACATTGTTTTAATTTAAAAAAAAACAAATTCAAAAAAATAAAAAGAAATAAATTGACACATGACAATTCTTTGACATTGTGAGTACTGATAATAACTTAATTGCATCAAAATTCCAAACAGGCATAAATTAACGTTATCCTATCTAATACACAGATGACGTAACGAAGGGGATGTAGTCAAAGTGTCTGCCAATGTAACAGTAATAACTCTTAACAAACCTTTTTAGCACAAACTTCTCTGCTTCAAACTCATGCCATATCATATAAACCCTCAATGCCTTGTGAAAATCGTCACGCATTATGTAGCCATGCATCGTAGCAGAGAAGAAATTTTGCCTCCTCCGTCTTCCTACTTTTGGAATAAACATCAATATGAGTTGTTGAAACAGTCTAATCTACGATACCACTATCTTCTATTCAGTACTTATGTGTTTGGAATTTAAATTTCAGTTTAAGTTCACTTTAAATATAAAATGAGAAAGCTAAACATTATATAAAAAATAAAATTTATCAACTTACTACTTTTAAGATTTTAACATTGAAAATATTGTTAATATTTTATGTAAATTGACTAAAATTTAATTGGTGTTGTAAGGGACAACAGGCTGCTGCTCACACTGTCCAATATATGTCTAGTGAAACTTTTCAACCATGGCTTCCACTCCCTTCTCCTCTACCTTCTCTTCTGAAACTTTTCTTCTTATCTTTCTTTCTCTTCACACATTTAATACTCCTATATCTCTCAAGCTAGATGTTGGAATTTTTTACTTTGACAACAAGTTCCTGTCACTAGTGTTGCATGTGGCATCAATTGTCCCGTGACAGAGGCAAAGTGGACCGAGTGTAGAGTTTTAGAGGAGAGAGAAAAAGAAGCTTTTATTATGATTATGAAAAGGTTACATACAAAGGGTATGCATGCAAGGTTATATAGAGACCTGCAGAGGCACAACAGAAAGGGAAACTGACTAACCGAAATATAGTAGTTAGAGTAACCACTAACAGAACCTAACTATGCTAACATGCCCCTCTTAAACTGAGGGTGGAGAGTGTACCAAGAGAACCCGAAGTTTACTACGAAATAGGGAGAAAGAAGACCCAGAAACAGGTTTGGTGAAAATATCAGCTATTTGAAAACTTGCTGGTATGTGATTAACTATCAGTTGGCGTTTTTTGTAACATCCATATTTTTAATAAACTGTATTATTTATTTTAAATAAAACACTTAGAAAATATTCTATTTTTACTAATATTTTGTATTTTAGTATGATGTAGTTTAAACATTAAAAATATATTTTATCATGTTGTAGTTTTTACTTATTAAAAATAACAATAAAAAGAAAACAAAACTAATAAAATATGTATTTATATATATATTAAAAAAAATATTAATTAAAATATTATTAAATAGGTGTGTATTAAAGAAAATCTTCTAAAGAGATAAGGAGATAAGGAGATAAGGAGATAAGGAGAGAAGATAAGAATAAAAAAAATTAAAAAAAAGGAAAAGAAAAAGAAAAAGAAAGAAAAGAAAGAAGATAAGGAGATTTAAAGGAGTTTTATCTAAATACATGGAAGATAAGAATAATTAGAAGTGGTAACCTTACATTTAATGCATCCATTCATTACTTGGCAAGTTGGCACATGCATGGCTTGTAAATGGATGAAAGAAATGGATGATGAAAGAAAGATGACCTAAGATTACATTATCCACATGTATTACATGGATTACTTTGGAAAGTTTTGGATTACCTTTCATTAATGAAAGGAATCTTATCCTAACCTATAAATACATGGAAGAAATGTAGAAAGAGTGAAGGTGAGTTACGTAAGAAAGTAAGAAAGTGAGAAAGTGAGAAAGAAAGGAGACACCAATGCAGTAAGGGCTTTCTGTCCCAGTTATTTTCCACATTTTGCCTCGGGTATGGAACCGAGGCATATTGGGGCGAGGCCAAAAGGTACACCTTTTGGCCTCGGTTATCACCCGAAGCCATATACCTAGTTTTATGCCTCGGTTGTTTTAAAACCGGTGCCATATACACAGTTTTCTGCCTCGGTTCAGATAGGACCGAGGCCATAGGTGAAAAATATTTTTTTTTTAATTCAAATTTTCGCAGACCTTTTGGCCTCGGTTATGGTTAGAACCGAGGCCATATGTGAGTTTTTTGCCTCGGTCTTGGTAAGAACCGAGGCATATTCCGCTGCTTTTTTTTTAAATAAATTTTCTGTTTTATATATATTCCCACATTCATATATTTTTCAGACCTGCATATATTTTTCAGACAGCAGCACAACCATAACAAAATATTTTCTCAAACATCCATAATCCAAAAACATTTAAAAGATAATTGAAATGTACACAATCGAAATACATATATCCTAATCAATACTATTGTACATTTGAATTATGAATTTTGCACATGCTATCCTACCAAACTTTATGGAGTTCGCGGGAATTGGCAAAGGACTCTTGAATGTCTGCAAAATAAGACATTAAGTTAGTATATAGAAAGACAACTTTAGTATTCCAAACTTTAGAATATTGCAAAGTAATTGTTTTAATTCAAAAATATATTACCGTGTCCCAATTAGTTGTAATACGAGCACGCACAATTGTTGTCATCCTTTGCATTATATAGTAACTGCACTCATATGAGCCGGTTTGTCTATTACACTACATTATATCAACAACATTAAAATCAATTAATGAAGAAAATCAAATCAAACAATTATAAATATATGGATAAAAATATCAAACCTGGAGGGAACACCATGCAAGACATTTTGCCTTAGTCGTTGATCTCCCTGACAACATGTTATGTCCAATAATTGAACTATGATAAAGGGAATAAGTTAGGATACTTTTACATAACATGTCATTTTCATAAGATTGAGATTAGGTTTCTTACCAATCTATCACTTGTCTAAGATGGTTGGGGGGAGGGCGGTGCAAAGAGCAAAACCACACAGTAAGGTTCTCCCTTAGGGAAACCACAAGTAATTGCCAATGATGTCTAAGAAGAAAATAAATTTATTGTTATGCATTAAAATGATAGATTATATTCATAAGTTAACATTTTTGGGTAAAATTCCACGAAAAGCTACAGGTAACAATTGTTTAATTAAGATGTGGCAATCGTGAGACTTTAGGCCAACAAGCTTCAAGTCTTGCATGGACACTAAACTCTGAATATTTGAAGAGTATCCTTGAGGTACCTTGACACTCTTTAAACATAAGCAAAAACTTA
>Ga0214542_1001593_pt1 | contig 46637 bp, 17 predicted proteins | sample CNSS1metaG_FD_160096 | JGI IMG/M metagenome (GOLD analysis project Ga0214542, IMG submission 160096) | Root nodule microbial communities from cowpea collected in UCLA plant growth center, Los Angeles, California, USA - CNSS1 | ecosystem: Host-associated > Plants > Roots > Nodule | place: USA... | reverse complement strand
AGAATGTTCTTGATATTTTTCTTCATATCTTAGGCTTTTCTACTTTGTTCTAGAACTTTCATTACATTTCAATACTTTTATCTTATGATTTTCTAGATTCTTCTAGAATTTGCATTACATTTTAATAAAGAAACACTTTTTTCTATAAAAAAAATTACTAACTTTTTAATATCATAAAAGTTGTGGTCAAAATTTACTTGTGATCTCCTTATATAAATAATGGATGTGGGAAGTAATGACTAAACACAATTCTTTCCACCTTATTTAAACTAAAAGTTAAAGATTAAACTACGAAAGAAATAGTGAAGTAGGTGCTTCTTCAAGTCACATGCACAATTCAAATAACGCAAAAGTAAACAGTACATAGGTTAAAATGAGAGGTTCAAAGATTTAATTTTGTATCCAGTGATGTGCTTTCTTTCCCTCTATCCTTATTTTGCGTTAATTTCATAGAAACAAACACATCACGCATTCGCTATTCCGTCTTGGCATACAGTAAATCTGTGGATAGAAACAGAGGATAAGAGTTTGACAACATTTTCTGGTGTATAACCCCACTTGGGTGTAAACGTACTGATATTGTCAAAATACCACTGATTACATGTTATTTACTTCCACTTTTCTTTCACTTATATCCTAACAAAATTTAATATTCGTTGGATTTGCATATATCATAAACAGATTTCATACAAATGAGTTAAACTTAAATTCTAATTTTCACTATTTTAATGATAACATATATCATAAGTCTTAGTTTTAATGATAACATATATCATAAGTCTATGTCGTCTATCCAAGATCCATGCAAAACTTCTTATCCATTTTTGACGCAGGTGGCAATTCGCGTGAATTCTTAAAATAATAATATACTGCTAACGCGTCACAGTGTGAAATGGGCATAAATTTCAACTGGGTGTCGACTATCACTACACTAAACATATTTGTAGACCCTACTCGCAGAAACTTTAGTCTCATTTCTGATCATTACGGCGAATGGTTTAGACCGACTATGAGGATGTGTATTACTATTTAATATCCCTCTTGGTTTCTTATATGCTACCTTACAATCAACAAAAAAGAAGACTCGATAATACTCAAGGTATGGCATTTCAACTGTCACTCATTTGTTTGATCTCCACCATCGTGATTGCATTCATACTATGGAGAAAACAAAAGAAGACCCTTCTTCCACCAACTCCAATGGCCCTCCCCATCATTGGTCACCTCCACCTTCTCTCCACAATACCTCACCGAGATTTTCACGACCTCTCTATCCGTTATGGACCCATCATGCACCTTTTCCTCGGTTCAGTCCCTTGTGTGGTGGCTTCAACCGCAGAAGCCGCCAAAGAGTTCCACAAAACTCATGAATCCTCCTTCTTCAACCGCCCTGCTCAAACCTTGGCCATTGAGACCTTAACCTACGGCTTCCAAGGCTTCACCTTCGCACCTTACGGACCCTATTGGAAGTTCATGAAGAAACTGTGCATGTCTGAACTTCTCGGTGGCCACATGTTAGAGCAGCTCCTTCCCGTGAGGCAGCAAGAGAACAAGAGATTCATCCAACGTCTTCTCCAAAAAGGGGTGGCTGGTGAGGCCGTGGATTTTGGAGGAGAGTTGATGACACTCTCCAATAACATCGTCTCCAGAATGACTGTGGGTCACACCAGTACTGAAAAAGAGTTGACAAAGCTGGTGGCAGATGCCGCAGAGCTCCTGGGGCAGTTCAACATATCAGACTTCATTTGGTTCTTGAAGCGTTTCGATTTGCAGGGATTCAACGTGAGGCTCAAGAAAACTCGGGACAGGTTTGATGCTGTGTTGGACAGAATCATAAAGCAGCGTGAAGAGGAAAGAAGGAACAAGAAAGAAACCGGTGGAACACGTCCGTTTAAGGATATGCTTGATGTTTTGTTGGACATCTTCGAAGATGAGAGTTCTGAAATGAAACTAAACAAAGACAACATGAAGTCCTTCATCCTAGTAAGTATATGCAGTTTTTCTTTTTCATGCTTAAACGGGATAACAAATTTAAACTATTGCTTATAGCTGAATTTTCAGAAATAACGTTTAACAATTTTTGTTATCACAGTGGAAAACATAATAATTTCCAGTTTTATCGTGCAGGCGTCCATTCTTGATTCCTTTCATGCAAACATGACTAACATGTGTGTTTCTGATGACAATATTTAGGAAATATTTGTTGCTGGTACTGACTCAACTTCACTAACCATAGAATGGGCTATGTCGGAGTTAATAAACCATCCACATGTGTTGGAGAAGGCAAGGCTAGAAATAGATGCAGTGGTTGGAAAGAGTAGAATCGTAGAAGAATCAGACATTAAGAACCTTCCTTACCTGCAAGCCATTGTTAAAGAAACATTAAGGCTTCACCCACCTGTTCCGTTAAATCTTAGAGAGTCATCAACAAGTGAGGTGGTGTGTGGGTATAATATTCCGCCCAAAACTCGATTATTTATCAACATTTGGGCTGTTGGCAGAGACCCCAATCAGTGGAAAAATCCTCTTGAGTTCATGCCAGAGAGGTTTATTGATGAAAATGGGCGTAGTGAATTTGATGTTAGGGGACAAAGTTATAATCTTCTTCCTTTTGGAAGTGGGAGAAGAAGGTGCCCTGGTATTTCTCTAGCATTACATGTTGTGCATGTGAATCTAGGTGCACTGATTCAGTGTTTCCAGTTAAAGGTTAATGGTGGAGATGGCAAGGTGGACATGGAAGAAAAACCTGGCCTCACTCTTCCAAGGGCTCACCCCTTAATCTGTGTCCCTGTTCCAAGGCTTAACCCATTCCCTGCTATGTGACTTTTCTTAATAGAAACGTTCGTTTATTTGTCGCTTTCATATGATGTCATGTCGAAGAGGCAATAAGTTTTGTAGTTGTGTCTGGGTGGTGTTGTGTTGTTGTTTTCTCAGGCGTGGTTGTTGCAGCGGTGATTTCAGGGCTTTTTTCTATCTAGGTTCTTTTAAATTTAAATTTGTAAATATTGGCCTGTTCGATTTTTCTTGTAAATTAAGGTCGTCGCGGTGAAAGATGACATGTGAAGTCATCTTCTATCATACTTTTTTTTGTTTCAAAATCTAAGAAGTCGATTTCATTCATTTTAAAAATGAAATCGTTCATGTGCACGATAACTCCACTTGATCCTAATTTGAAAAAAAACATTCAACGGACCATTCTTACAAATTTGAATTTAAAAAAATCCTTAAATACACAAAAGCCTGATTTTGGAATGGGATCTCCTGTCCTTTATTGTTTCAGACAAAAATAATTATATTTTGAATAATAAATCTTTACGGTTTTATTTTAGGGTGGTTGTTCTAGTGATGATTTTAGAGTGATATCTTTTGTGCTTTATTATTTTAGACAAGAATAGTTATATTTTAAATAATAAATTTTTACGAAGTTTTTGGATGAATAATCTTTTAAGTGATTTTAAAATATTAAAAATAAAAAAATAAAAAATTATTTAAATGTTGATACTTAAAATTATAAAAGAAAAATATTAAAATTTATTAGTTAAAAAATTATTATCTTTTAAACAAAGGTGCACGTGTTATGCCCCATTTGGAATTTGTCAGTGTAACTGAATTTTTTCCAAACTTTCAAATATATTTTAATTCAGACGTTAATTTTTTTATACCGTTTTAAACGGTATTCTAAAATTAACATTTAAACTTAAACCACATTTCAAATATCTTAATACATCAGAACAAGTTTAACACGATAAGAATAAAATGATTATATTTATTTAATTTTAAAATTTGAAAACTAAATTATATAAAATTGTAATTCACATCAAATTTAAAAGCTAAAAATATATTTAATTTTATTATTAATTACGACAATGTTATTAATTTAATTTTAATTAAAAGATTTTATTCCCATCAATATTTCAAAAGGAATTGCTTATAATCATTATTTTTTTAAAAACTAATAACTAAAAAGCAATTTTTTTTCACAAATATAAGCAAGTTAGTTAAGCAAATGGATCAGGTATTACAAGAACCCCTAAATTAAATTTCCCTTTTAGTATGTGAAGGTTTTTCTAACATCTTACATAATATCTTGGTAGATGATTATAAATACTTTTGATTTAATCCATCAGTCGTGTCCACGTGTATCATATAATTTATAAATAGGGTTAAATACGTTTTTAGTCCTTCAAGTTTCAGTTTGAGTGAAATATGAAATTAGTCCATCTTCAAAATTTTCGACCAATTTAGTATTTAGTCTTTCATATTTAAAAATACATTAATTTAATTCTTTTAACTAAATTTTTTTAAGTTTATCTGACGTTTCAAGCACATTTCATGATAGTATTTGAATTGTTTACACCATTTGACACATATTCGCTTTAATGTTAACTTAAATATTATCATAAGAAGCGTTTAAAATGTCAAATAAATTTAACAAAATTCAATAAGAATGACTAAATTTACGTATTTCTAAAAATGAAAGACTAAATTGGTATAAAGTATCGAAAAAAGACTAATTTCAAAATTCACTTAAACTTGAAAGAGAAAAACAAATTTAACCCTTAAAAATAATTATATGCATTAATTAACTTCTTGATCTTGCAAATGTATATTAAAAAACAACTATCTCTTACATAAATCTTAATACACGAACAAATCAATAATTAACTATTAGTTAATAATTATTTCGGATTTATGAAAAGTTTCCACACCAACTACATTTTTTTAAGAAATATTTACCTCTACGTCATCCTATAGTTAGTAAAAAGAACATTTTTACAGCATTTATAAAATATTTAGAAATTAAGAAATTATGAGTTATTTTTATCAAAATATTTATGTTGTTACTTTCTTAAGTGATTTGGTAAAAGAATTTAATTTTACTTGAAAATCTTCTTTCTTTTTTCAATTTTTTATGAAAATACTTTTAAAATATTTGAAATTTTTGAATTACAAGTCGTTATGTGTACAGGAGCGGATCATAGCTTTGACAAAAGAGCCACGACTCTCCGACTTCTTTTATATATATATATATATATATATATATATATATATATATATATATATATATATATATATTTGTAAAAAAAAATATTTATATATTATTAATTTATTTATATTAATTTAGTTTAAAAAAGATTTTTTAAAATTTAAAACTCATGTTTTCTTTTCTATTATCATTTCTTTTACTTATTTATTTGATTTTTTTTCTCTTTTATGTCTTTATGTCTTTCTCTCTTTTTATTTCCATCTCAATTTTCATCATCAATTTTATTATTATTTTCAAAATCAAATTGCACTGTAGAAAAATTGAAGAGTTAGGAAACATTTTGGACCGAACAATTTTTTTTTAATAAGTTCATTTTTTTACCTTTTTTTTAAATAATATGTTTTCGTCTTATATGTGTTTTTGTTTATGCTCTAGGCATATCTCTATCTGGTAGAGATCATGAAATCATACTCTAATTGTTGATCAAACTTTTTTTTGTGTAGATAGAGCTTTATTTTAGGCTTTGAAGTTGTGTAAGTGAAGAGCAAAATTAGGAATCTACTTTTAGGTAAAGAAAATTAATCATTTAGAAGTTATTAGTTTTCTCAAAATATTGAGTCTTGGTTTTAAGATTTAATTTGGGATATTCATAATTTAATATTTTTTCTAAATAGATGAGAGGTGACAAATTTATATTAGAAAAATTATGATAAAGAGTAAAATAAATTGATTATTTTTTCAAGTGGAAGGCTTGTGATGAAGATGAAAAAAATGCATCTATGTCATTTTAACTTAAAAAATTTCATGAGCATCCAAAAATTGAAGAAAAAATGAAAACCAACTCTATAAGGTTCCTAAAATTATATATAATGAATTTGAAGAACTTGATCCGGGAAATGTAACTTTTTTTTAACATATTGTTGTTGATAATAAACTTTATGTTATTATTTCATATATATTATTGTCATATTTGTTGGATTCTATTGTCATGGGTGTTTGTTTTAAAAAAAAAATTATCTGAAGAAATGAAAACTTTTTTTAATTAGAAAAAATAATTTATATATAACAATTGTAAATATTTTCCTTACAATTTTTGTTAAAATTTCCCCATTGCCTATGTATTTGTATATCATAATCGTATGTCGTGGCATTAAGATATTAACTAAGAAATATATTGAAAAAATAAGATAATTTAATTTCACCAATACTTTTAGACATTACATTAAAAAACTAAAAAAAGTATTTTAAGTTTTGTAAAGTAATGTGCCTAAATCACATTGACATAAGAAATTGAGTTGAAATATAATAAATAAGGTATTCATGTTTTGTAGAGTAAAAATCTTGTTCAGTAAATGTGAGATAGTGCTCATAATTGTTATATTCATAAATTAAAAATCATGTGTAAATTATTGTTGTTATTACTTTTTAACAAAAAAAAGTGTGATAAAATATGATTAAAAAAATACAATGTCATTTTATATCATTAATAAATTATCAAATGTAATATAAGTGATAAATTTGAACTTTCAAAATTTACTACATATAAAGAAAACTTTATCAAATGAGGACAAATATAATGACGTTAACATTCTTAGTCTTGGTTTTATACATATTTTTTATATTAGACATATTTTTACACCAAAACCTTACGGTAATATTGTTATGGGTCTTTATTCTTATATAGTGTTTAACTTTGTCTTTTTTATCTGAGATGGAACTTTGACTCACATTTGGACTATTCCCATGATTAGGAATTAGTTTTATATGTGTTGAGCACTGCTTCATTTGTGATTCATTGATTGATTGATATCTGTATATTGCAGTAGAAGAAGATTATAATGTTTTCTTCGTCTGTTTTTCATTTCAGTTTTATATCATGGCTTTTGGTTTCCGCTTCTCTCCATCTGTGGACTGAGGTGTGCTCTGTTTCAGGTTTTTTTCTTCCCCCGTTTTTTTTTCTTTTGTTTTCGAAATGAATGTGTGAATGTTTACTGTGTGTTGCTGTTTTGTTTTTGTACTTACAATTTTTTAAACAATGTTTAAAAAAAAGTCTATACTGAACACGACTTCAGTTCAATCAAGTACAGAACAGAAGTCGTTCATACACCTACTGACTTTAGCTTAATCTAAAGTCGTTTCAAATCCTAGCAGTGTTAGTTTTATGGATAAACACACAAACCGTTGGAATGGGACACGCCACTTGCTTTTCACAGAAGTCGTACATGATCCATACGATTTACCCTATTCCATAAAGGTCAACTGCATATATTTGTGAATTACGGGAAAACTTGCCCCATATTTGTAAAAAAACCGAGCTTTATTTATTGTAGACCTACTCAACTTTTTTCTTATTTCTAATTTATATTTTCTTTATAACTTTTATTTCATTTCTGGTCCTTCTTGTTGTTTTTCTCTTTCTTTTTTCTTTTTTTTTTTTGAGTGATTCATTATTTAATAGTTGAATTCGACTTCTTAAGATATTAAAATCTCAAAATTTGGTTGTTGAGTTTGGGATGAAATTAGCATTTTGTCTTAAGATCTAATATCAAAGATCTAAGATATTGGAATAGAATTTTTCATAATAAGTATTGAAAACAACGAAGAAGAGGAAAGTTTTTATTCTTGACTTGATAAAATAAGATACATGTTAGGAATTCAAATGTGAGTCTAAGTTTCATATTGATTAGAAATGAAAAAATAAAATACCATATAAGGATCAATGCCCATAAACATATTTTTAAGATTTTGGATTGAGAGTGATGTCAGTACTTTATATAATTGAGCTCAGGTTTCACTTGTGTTTGTTTTCCTAGTGATATCCTTCCATATAAACCTAACTATGCATATTAATATTTATAATATTTTACTATTCGCATAGGACCATTTGTGATAATTGAGAAGGTTTCGGACTGTTTGATGTCTGTTTTCGTTTAATTTCCTCTATAGTCTTGAATCGAATTGGTTGAAATATTGCCATCAGTGGTGTCATTCCAGATAGAATATAAAACTGCATTTGTATTGAGGGAGGGAGAGTCCATGCACCACCAAAAAAAAAATATATTAAATTAACATTAAGAAATTTGATTTCATATTTTCAAAGAGAAAATATTAGAAGTGCATAAAATATTTTTACCCCAAACTAATATAAATTGCAAATTACTATATCACTAAGCCACCTAAAAATCAAGACATTCTGCAACTTGGTTAGAGTTTGGACTCTAAGAAAAGGACCCAAAACTCATCTATGGGTGCTGCTGGTGCTACCTTTTTGTGTTACATCATCTCCTTCTCCTTAGCCTTCATTATTTTGACTCTACTTTTCAAGTCCCTTAGCATTTTAAGAACCAAAAATGGCAGTGTTCGACCTCCACCAACTCCACCGTCGCTTCCCATCATCGGCCATCTCCACCTTGTGGGTTCCGTCGTACCAAAATCATTCCAAGTTCTGGCTCGCAAATATGGCCCTCTCATTCAGCTCCGTTTAGGTGCCTCAACATGCGTAGTTGTCTCCAACGCCCAAGTCGCCAAAGAAGTGATGAAAACGCATGACCTCAATTTCTGTCACCGGCCCCAGTTTGGATCCGCAGACAACTTCTTATACAAAGGTTCTTCTTTCGTCACTGCCCCCTATGGCCCTTATTGGCGCTTCATCAAGAAGCTTTGCGTTACTCAACTTCTCTCCACCACGCAGCTTCGGCGCTTCCGGCACATCCGAGAGCAGGAGATACAGAAGCTCTTGAAATCTCTTGCGGAGTGTTCCTCCGAAGGAAGGGACACGGATTTGAGCCGTGAACTCACTGTTTTGACCAACAACATCCTGTGTCGGATGGCCATGAGTACTAGCTGTTTGGACAACGTTAATGATGCCGAGGATATTCTTGGCCTGGTGAGGGAGTTCATGCACATCGGAGCTAAGTTGAGCATGGGTGAGGTGTTGGGACCTTTGGGAAAGTTGGACTTGTTTGGGTATGGGAAGAAGCTTGTTAGAACAGTTGGCAAATTCGATCGGGTTTTGGAGCGCATTTTAGAGGAACACGAAGTGAAAAACTTCGAAAGTGGAGACATGATGGATATTCTACTGCGAGTCCACAAAGATCCAAATGCTGAAATGAGGTTAACAAGGAATGATATCAAGGCCTTCTTCCTAGTAAGTTCTTATCTTTTGCCATGAATATTCACTTTTTTTTACGTAAAAGTGACTAAATTTTTGTTGTGTGAAGGATATTTTCCTAGCGGGAACAGACACGTCTTCAACAGCGTCCCAATGGGCCATGGCAGAAATCATGAGCAACCCAGGAGTGTTGAGGAAGGTGAGGGCAGAGATTGATGCAGTGGTGGGTAGTAGCAGGTTGGTCACTGAATCAGACCTTCAAAATCTACGTTATCTCGAAGCCATTGTGAAGGAAGTGCTAAGACTCCACCCAACGGCACCGTTTGCTCTGAGAGAATCAGCAGAGGACTGCACCATCAACGGCTATGATATAAAGGGCCAGACACGGATACTGATCAATGTGTACGCCATCATGCGGGACCCAGAAGCGTGGAGCAACCCAGAGGAGTTTATACCAGAAAGGTTCTTGGAAGACGGTGATGGGATGATAAATAGAATGAACGGTGGTGATTTCAGGTACCTTCCATTTGGGTCTGGGAGGAGGGGATGCCCTGGATCTTCCCTTGCCTTAACTGTCATACAAGTGACAGTTGCATCACTGATCCAATGTTTTCGATGGAAGACTAAAGATGGAGATAGGGTTTGTTTGGAAGAAGGGTCATCATTTTCTACAGGATTGGCAAAGCCACTTGTTTGTTACCCTGTCACTCGTTTTACTCCTTTTTAATTCTGCACTGCTGTTATCTCTGTCAAAAGTTCTTTTCTGTGAACTAAATAACTGCTCTTCTGTCAACCATGCCTTCCGCAGATTTTAATGTTTGCAAAAACATCATGTGTCATCTAAGTGTGATTCTTTTGAACATGTTCATAGTTTCTGCCAAATAATGTGTCTCATTGTGCTGTCATCAAGAAGCCAGCAGTTTTGAGATTGGTGGGAATAAGCTGCCAAACGAAAAAACCAAGAGGAAGATTGGGATCAACTGATTAAACAATATAGTAATCAATTAATTAACCAACTAAAAGGACAAATGAAAAGGAAACTTGGTTTTAAGTATTCATGCATTATTTATTTATCAAAAAATTATATTTTTACTCTCATTTTTCTCTCTCATTTTATACTTCTCGATGTTGTTTAGTGTGTTATTGATTCTTTTAAATAAAAAAGAGACTGATACATTAATTAATAATTCACACTAAATCACGTCAGAACTTAAAAGATAAAAGTAAAAAAATGAAAATTATAATATCATTGTCTTTATTTATTTTGGACTCTGATATTATAATAATTTTGACAACTTCTTTTTTAGATGATATATTTTAAATGATTTTAAAATATAACAAAATGAAAAAATAAAACAATAAAAAACAACTAAAATACTATCTGAGTTTATACGAGAAAATTATCAAAATTTAACGATTAATAAAATCATTTTCCTTATTTATTTTGGTGATAGCAAATTACCATATAATATTATTCAATTTCTTTTTTCTCAAACATGTGTACCTGAAGACAAATATGTTAATCAGTTTTATTTTTCAAACAGAAACAAGAATGATATCGAATACATAGTTACCAGTTCCATTATCTTTTTAGGACATGATATTTTGGAAAATTTTAACAAAATTTTACTTTTAAATCACACGAAATCTTTAAATTCCCTTTTCAAGTCGCATCAAATTTTTCTTTAATCCAAAAATTTGTTCTCACGTCGACATTATAAAATATTTGTCAAAAAAAACTGTCAAAAAATAATTTTTCACATTTTCATAAGTTTTTTACATTATATAAATAATATATTAATTGTCAATATCAATTACTAAATATAAATAAAGGCTACACAAAAAGAAAATTTAAGCAGCAAAAAATATTCGACCAACATAAAATAAAAATAAACAAATATAATACCTTAACCTTAGAAAAAATCCATATCCTATATATGTATGTAGCGTCTGAATACACTACCTTAGAATAAATCCATATCCTATATAATCCAATATAGGATAGCACAGGTTTTCAGGTTTGCACAATCAAATAATGAAGAGTTACATCTAAGATAATGCAATTCAACAGAACACTATGCAAGGATTTGATTTAGGATGAAGGCTATGACCGAATTGGGCTATATTTATTGAAAATAATTCTTACCTTATAAAAATATGTATGGTGTCTGAAATTTTTGTTTCATAATCCTGCACAGGTATAAGGTACAATCAATTTCTGAGTTAAACATTTATATTAGAGTTTTGTCATTTCTAAGTTGCATCAGAAGTGGCTTACACGTTTTTTCTTCGAAAAGTGGTTTATCATTTTGGACAAGCAGCAACAAACAGCTTACAAATTTGTTTATTAGAACGGCTACAAAAATTTATATATAATTTTTAGGGCATACTAGTTACCACTCCCAAATTCCTTCTTCAACTGATGTAAAGCAGAGAATTCCCTCTGTTAATTATTTACGTAGAAATTTAAATCTATACCTAACGAATTTTGTGTCGAATATGTTTCATGTTTTTGTGTAACCATTCTTCTATCCGAATGTCAAAGGTTAAACATTTAAAATAGGAAAATGTTAACAGGTGGATAATGGTTAAGAAATAATAAATATGTTTTGATATTATATTTTTATATTTGAAGTTGAAATAATTAAATATAGTAATTAAAATAGTATAAATGCACATAATAAATTTTATAAAAACAAAAATACTCTTTTAAATTTTTAGATAATAACTTACTTTATAAAACGAGGACTTTGAAAGTTTTAAAGTCTCAAAAATAAATTAATTAAGTCTCAAATTGATATTTTAATTGTTCTTTTTTTTTAACATTTTTAGATGTTTAACACTAATTTCTTTTTGGTTTTTCTGTCAATTTATACTTTCTTATTTTTCTAAAAAAATTTAAATATTTAACACTATTTTTTTGTTAATTTTTCTGTTAATTTATAATTTTTTATATTTAATAATATTTAGCTTTTAGCAACATTAAAATATAGTTATTTTATTATTTAATTTGTTTTTAACTTTTATTTGTGAACATTAAATAAAATATTAAATACACATGTACAATATTTATAGACATTTTTGTCCTTTAAAGAAAATAAAGTTACATTAATAATTATTAGGTTAGATTTTATTTAATATCATACTTATCTATATACTTTTGTAGGATCCAATGTATATTAATTATTCTTAAGACCCTTAAAATAAATATGGAATATAGTGGGATAAAGCCAAAGGTTGTTCCATTATTTTGAAGTGCTATGTAATTAAAGCATTATAAAAGTTAATAAACTATTTATTTTTTAATAACTTCAAAATAAATTTTAGTAGTAAAGTTTTCATTTTAATAATAATTATAACATCTAATCTTTTAATTAAATTTATATTGTTTATTGTCATAAAGAGAGGTGAATAGACTTATGTTTTCACAATTACCAACGATGCATCTTCGAGTCGGTTTGTTGGGGAGCGTTTCTAGGGATGGCAACGGAGCAGGATGGGAACGGGTTCGCTATCCCATATTCATTTCCGTAAAAAAAATTTATCAATATATCCAAACTTAACAGATATCAAACTTTTGTCTCATCTCCATCCTCATCCTCATCCCCACCGGTATAATCTCGTATTCATATCCGTACCTGTTTTTTTACTACTTTAATATTAATTTTAATTAATTTTTATAAAATAATAAAAATTACGGTAAAATAAAACATAATATTATCATATATTCAATAGTAGGAGAATGGTTGTTTCTTTGATATCAAATACTTTGAAATAAATTATAATTGTTTACATTTTAGATTAGAATACAATAAAATTCCATGAGAACCAAAACATTTATTAAATTTGCAAACATTAATGAAATCTAGTTGATAAAATTTAAAAATATTTTTAAAAAAATATAAAAGGAAAAAAATATTCAAATTAAAATATATTTTAAATGTTTGTTTACTTCAATTTTTTAAATTATAATGGATCTCTTTTTTATACACTAAGAAAAGTTATAATACATCACTTCATCAAAATGACGCAAAGAACAAATAATAAACATAATAATGAAATTTTAACATACATCTTGTATCTTTTGAACTTCAATATATGTTGGATGGTGATAAAATAATATTCATGGTAATTACATTAAATTTTTATATTATAGATGCGAATGAGTTTTATAACAAATCAAATAATTAAAAAAAATAAAAAATAAAAAATAGAAAACATATATATATATATATATATAAGGTTACTTAATTAATTGTGAATATTTTAATAATTTAAACGATGATGAAGATATGGCGGGGAGGGATATTATGGCGGGGATATGTATACCCTCATCCCCATCCCAGTTGAAAAAATCGGAGATTTCCCATACCCATACTCAGTCAATGCAGAGATTTCTCGTCAAAACGGGGATGGATTCGAACAATACCCACGAGGACGGATTTATTTGTCGTCTCTAAACGTTTGGGATCAATATTAAATTAAAATCGTCCGTCTTCATTTTGGGTCCCTTTCTTATATCCAATTGCTAAAAGTTAGAAATAAGCCGAAGGAAAAAAATAAAAGAATTGTGATGGCTTGATTGAATATTATAGTATTCAATTAACTATCAAACTAAAAAGAACAAATGGAAAACAAAATGGTTTTAATTATTCATGTTTTACTTTCGTGTGATGCAATCCAACTTATAACAGACGCAAATAAAAGTCAGCCATAGCAGATTAAACAAATACGAAATATTCTTCATACGATTTAATTACGATGAACTCGTCAAAATTCTGTACTTTTCACAACAAGGTAAAGATTATCTATGTAGCGAAAGTAGAATATAATCACTGCATAATGCTAAATAAAAAGGACACTGTCAATAAATCTCTCATGCATGATTGTATTCAGTTTCAAGCTGATAAAAGATAGGTGCAAGAAAATGAAAGCATACAGAATTCTCAGAAAGTTAAAACTATATCAGTCACTTTTAACAAGTACGTCAGCTGCTGCAAACCCATCAGGAGACATTTTTATTTGAAGCTGGACTTGGTCACAATGTCTTAGTCTGAGAACTGATACGTTGCCGGCCAGCAACATATAAATGTCCATTTCCAAAACAGATAAGAGCAGAAAACATAAACTACAAATTAAGAACCTTATTTTCCTTATATACGTTGCTAACCAGCATTTTTCATTTACTTGCGAAACATTCAAATCAAACATGGCTCATTACCAAGACTACATCCTTCTTGTCACCACATTTTTAGTCTCCACAATCGTGGTTCGAGCCATACTCAGCAGAAAACGAAACAAGACTAATCGACCACCAAGTCCACAAGCCTTACCCATCATTGGACATCTCCACCTTCTGGCTCCAATACCTCACCAGGCTCTTCACAAGCTATCTACTCGCTATGGACCCATAATGCACCTTTTCCTTGGCTCCGTGCCCTGTGTAGTGGCTTCCACACCAGAAGCTGCTAGAGAATTCCTAAAAACTCACGAAAACCATTTCTCCAACCGCCCGCAGAGTTCTGCAGTTGATTTTCTAACCTATGGCTCCCAGGACTTCTCTTTTGCGCCATATGGACCTTACTGGAAGTTCATGAAGAAAATATGCATGTCTGAACTTCTGGGGGGTTCCACTTTAACTCAGCTGCTTCCTGTGAGGAGACAAGAGACGTCAAGGTTTCTGAGGCTTATGCTCAGAAAAGGGAAGGCGGGTGAGGCTGTTGATGTCGGGGGAGAACTTTTGAGACTCTCGAATAACGTTGTGTCGAGGATGATTATGAGCCAAACATGTTCTGAAGATGACAGTGAAGCTGAAGAGGTGAGGAAGTTGGTGCAAGACACTGTTCTTCTCACGGGGAAGTTTAATGTGTCGGATTTCGTTTGGTTCTTTAAGAACTGGGATGTGCAGGGGTTCGGGAAAAGACTGAAGGAAATTCGGGACAGGTTTGACACCATGATGGAGAGAGCGATCAAGGAGCATCAAGAGGAAAGAAAGAGGAGAAAGGAAGTGGGAAGTGGAAGAGATGATGATGATGATCAAATCAAGGATCTACTTGATGTGTTATTGGACATACATGAAGATGAAAACTCTGACATTAAATTGACCAAAGAGAACATAAAGGCCTTCATCTTGGTAAGTCACTTTCTGTGACATTACATAATTGATTCTAGGTTCAGTACTGATTCTAACTGACAGCTGCAAGTGATTTTTATGTCGGATCCAAAATTTGTGGAACATGAGAAAACTGAAGATGTTCTTGTATAAATTTTGCAGGACGTATTCATGGCAGGAACAGACACTGCGGCCTTAACAATCGTATGGGCTCTGGCTGAGTTGATTAACCACCCAGATGTGATGGAGAGAGCAAGACAAGAGATTGATGATGTGATTGGAAGTGGTAGATTAGTGGAAGAATCAGACATTGTCAACCTTTCTTACCTACAAGCTATAGTGAAAGAAACGCTGAGGATTCACCCCACAGGTCCATTAATTGTTAGAGAATCATCTGAAAGTTGCACTATCTGGGGCTATGAGATTCCACCGAAGACTCAGTTGTTTGTTAATGTGTGGGCTATTGGTAGGGATCCCAACCACTGGGAGAACCCACTTGAGTTTAGACCAGAGAGGTTTCTTGGTGAAGAGGGAAGTGGTAAGAGCCAGTTAGATGTGAGGGGACAATATTTTCATCTGATTCCGTTTGGGAGTGGAAGAAGAGGGTGTCCTGGAACCTCACTGGCTTTGCAGGTTGTACAGACCAACCTTGCTGCTATGATTCAGTGCTTTGAATGGAAGGTTAAAGGAGTAAATGAGACTGTTGACATGGAAGAGAAACCTGGGTTAACTCTTTCAAGGCTTCATCCATTGCTTTGTGTTCCTGTGCCTAGGCTTAATCCTTTTCCTCCTCTGTGATACTCATCACACAAAAATCAAGATTGGGTCGGGAGAAAAGAAAACAAGAACTTCAAATTCACATTTTGGCTCATTCTTGTTTATCTGTAGTGTTCATATTCATCACCAAAAATTTCAGAGCCCGTCTATATATGCTTTTCAAAATGAAAAGGTTTATTCCAAAGTTACGTTGTTATTCAATTAGAATTAAGATTTCGTTCCAATTATACAATGTGTTGAAGTTTGATGTGACTCTAAGTTAAATATTGAGGTAGAAAATTGAGTATTACATGAAAAAGAAGATACATAATCTCATTTTCTTAAGAATTTAGGTTGGAGTAGTGTCAATTATTGCTGATGTATTTCTCCAATAAATCTATAGTTGAGACACATTATTTATGAACAACTAAACAAACTCTTAAAAGAACTATACCTAACTTTTCTCCTTGTTTCTAAGGGAATTTATTATGATGAGAGACTGACTTCTGTGATGCGTATTAATCACAAACCGGATCGTCCGTGTTACGGAATGATTTTAATATGGTTTTAAGTCAAAATTGGATTACTGCCAGTTATTTAAAGTTCAAAATGAAAATTTGAAGTCATAAGGATAAGGATATTTGCCTACTTTAATGAATTAAAAATTAAAAATGAATATGCCAGATGAGGCATTCTAGCCAAGCAAAAGTGAATTTTAAAGTGTATTCATAAGAAGTTAGTTCTCGAACAACATAAAATAAAATAGATACGCAATCCAAAGTAGACCTTACTCGCAGCAACTTGCCTTAGCCTCATTTCTGACAATTATGGCGGTTCTCAATTCAATGGACCTAGTTGCTCTCATCTGTCGTTAATGCTACATATTTTTCCATTTTAGTTAACTTTGAGAATCTATCTCCCATACCCCTAAGTCTATTTCTCAAATTCCTAACTTGCCCAAAAAAAAATCAAGCCAGTGCAAAGATCTGAAGTTGTAGATGAATAGTTTAGGCTCTGAAGATGTGTTTACTATTTAATATCCCTCTTTGTTTCTTATATGCTACCTCACAATCAACAAAAAAGAAGACTTGATAATACTCAAGGTATGGCATTTCAACTGTCACTGATTTGTTTGATCTCCACCGTCGTGATTGCATTCATACTACGGAGAAAACAAAAGAAGACCCTTCTTCCACCAACTCCAATGGCCCTCCCCATCATTGGTCACCTCCACCTTCTCTCCACAATACCTCACCGAGATTTTCACGACCTCTCTATCCGTTATGGACCCATCATGCACCTTTTCCTCGGTTCAGTCCCTTGTGTGGTGGCTTCAACCGCAGAAGCCGCCAAAGAGTTCCTCAAAACTCACGAATCCTCCTTCTCCAACCGCCTTGCTCAAACCGTCGCCATTGAGGCCTTAACCTACGGCTTCCAAGACTTTTTCTTCGCACCTGACGGACCCTATTGGAAGTTCATGAAGAAACTGTGCATGTCTGAACTTCTCGGTGGCCACATGTTAGAGCAGCTCCTTCCGGTGAGACAGCAAGAGAGCAAGAGGTTCATCCAACGCCTGCTCCAAAAAGGGGTGGCTGGTGAGGCCGTGGATTTTGGAGGAGAGTTGATGACACTCTCCAATAACACCGTCTCCATAATGACTGTGGGTCACACCAGTACTGAAAACGAGAAGGACGGTGAAGAGATGAGAAAGCTGGTGGCGGATTCCGCAGAGCTCGTGGGGAAGTTCAACATATCGGACTTCATTTGGTTCTTGAAGCGTTTCGATTTGCAGGGATTCAACGTGAGGCTCAAGAAAACTCGGGACAGGTTTGATGCTGTGTTGGACAGAATCATAAGGCAGCGTGAAGAGGAAAGAAGGAACAAGAAAGAAACCGGTGGAACACGTCCGTTTAAGGATATGCTTGATGTTTTGTTGGACATCTTCGAAGATGAGAGTTCTGAAATGAAACTAAACAAAGAGAACATTAAGGCCTTCATCCTGGTAAGTCAATGAAGGAAGTATATGCAGTTTTTTCATGCTTAATACCTTGTTATTTTTGTCTGATTCTCGGAATATCATATGACTTGATATATCAACGATTCTTTGGATATCAGAATTGTTATATATTATCTCTGTTTTGATCATTTTCTCTCATTAGCCTCGTCACCTTTCTGACTCAGGTTATGGATATAGTTTAATAAGTAGATTACCAGAAATAGTATGATTATTTATGACTAAGAATTCCTTTCATTCTTGATTTCCTTTCATGCAAACTGACATGTGTGTTTATAATGACAATATTTAGGACATATTTGTTGCTGGGACTGACACGACATCAATAACCATAGAATGGGCTCTGTCAGAGTTAATAAACCATCCACATGTGTTGGAGAAGGCAAGGCTAGAAATAGATGCAGTTGTTGGAAAGAGTAGAATCGTAGAAGAATCAGACATTAAGAACCTTCCTTACCTGCAAGCCATTGTTAAAGAAACACTTAGGCTTCACCCACCTGGTCCATTACTCACTAGAGAGTCATCAACAAGTGAAGTGGTGTGTGGGTATAATATTCCACCCAAAACTCGATTATTTATCAACATTTGGGCTATTGGCAGAGACCCCAATCAGTGGAAAAACCCTCTTGAGTTCATGCCAGAGAGGTTTATTGATGAAAATGGGCGTAGTGAATTTGATGTTAGGGGACAAAGTTATAATCTTCTTCCTTTTGGAAGTGGGAGAAGAAGGTGCCCCGGTATTTCTCTAGCATTACATGTTGTGCATGTGAATCTAGGTGCACTGATTCAGTGTTTCCAGTTAAAGGTTAATGGTGGAGATGGCAAGGTGGACATGGAAGAAAAACCTGGCCTCACTCTTCCAAGGGCTCACCCCTTAATCTGTGTCCCTGTTCCAAGGCTTAACCCATTCCCTGCTATGTGACTTTCTTAAAAGAAACATTATTTTTCATATGATGTTATGTCAAAGATACAAATACTGTCTGTGATACGCAAAAATTACAAAAGGAAATAGATTCTATGACATGTACAAGAGAAAGTGATACCGATCAAAAATGTAAGAAATAAGTTGGCATGCCCATCATGTTTTTCCCCACCATTTGGTACAATTTCTTTTTCAATTTATTAAAAAATTCGAAAATATTAAGTCCCGTGTCGAATTAGATCTTATTTATTTATTTTACGAATGTTATGTCGCTATAATTATGCTTACACGTTGTTTTTTATTTTTTTTCTCAAAATTAAAGAAATCATATAAATGTTGAATTTTTTTCATTATTTTGTATTCTTTTAAATATATAATCCATATGGTCGCTACCCTAATAATGAAATTATACATATTAAAAATGGCATTCAGTCAACCTCAACTTGCAAGGCTTCCAAAAGCCATTAAAATAAAAACGTATTTCACAAGGAAACAAGACAACAACAAGTACAACATTTTTCACAAGGGTTAATGGTATTGGTCTTGGTGTTGATAAAACTGATTGTGATTAAATGAACCGTCACAAAATCTCAAAAGCATTCCCCACATCCACAGTACGATCACTCAGAGCAAACACATATTATAAAATCGAAACATGATTATTTGACACCCACATTTTTCTCTATAAGAATAATAAAGTAATTTAATGGAGAGATGAAAAGAAAAAGAAAAAAAAAAAGACTGCGGGTTCAATTCTTTTTTAATAGTTTGACAAAATAAAATTGATTTTTTAGCTTTAGAAAACAAATACAAAAAATTATAATGGATTTATTTTTTTATTAAAAAAACTAACAATTAATATTTATTGATAAAAAAATTAACTATAAAAAACAATGTAAGAAAGAGAATATTTCACTTTATTTAAAATTATTCTAGACTTACTCAACTTTTTTCTAATTTCTATTTATATTTTCTTTAATTTTGTAATTTTTATTTTATTTCTACTCTTTCTTGATTTTTTTTCTTGTTTTTATTTTTGGAGTGATTCATTTAACAGTTTAAGGTGACTTCTTACTGAATTAATGTCTCCAAATATGATTTGTGATTTAAGAATGATATTAGCATTTTGTCTTAACATCTAATATTAAAGATTTTTTTTCCTTAACTGAATCAATTCATATAACCTCATCAAGTGACTTTTGGTCAATGAATTTTTCAATGTTACTAACATTCTTTATACAATTTTGGGATATTAACTTTTTTTTTTCTTCACTTAAATTTGTCTCGCATATGAAAATCATTAATGACTAGCAAAAAAAACTGAAAGTAAACAATTGAAAATTTACAAAGACTTAGTATGAACACCAAACAAACTTTGTTTTGTTTTATATGTATTAAAAAAAAATCGGTCAATGATTGTTCCTTTTTCTCTCTTTCTATAATTGATAAAGAAGAAGTTTTAATAATTAATTTTTTAAACTAAATTATACGAACAGGAGTAAAATATTATTAATATTCTCTGATGCAAGTCATAAAGTTGATTCATCAATGTAAAAGAAACGTACGACCCATAGATTCAAGATTTCTTTTACTTTTGAAGCTTCCAAACTCCTAATGGACCTTTTTTTATTGTGTTCACCATCTTCCATTCCAATTGTTTTTTTTTTTCGTTTATTTATTTATTTATTTATTTAGATTGTGTTGTTATTAAACTCAAATGTCCACGTACGTGTTTTTTACATAGAATTTATTAGAGGTATGCATTGTGATGATTTTTAAATTCTGCAAAGTCTAGTTTCAAGGAATTATTATCAAACCATATATACAATGTAATTCTCCTCCGTGTCTAGTCTAGTGACTAGGACTTCTTACGACTCTCACCATAATAGTCACTCTACTCTATTTTACTACGACTGATTATTAGAGTTCATGATACCCCCTTACTGACATCTCTTATGTGAAGACATACACTAAAGAAATCACCACAAAAAAAATTATCCTTGAAATTCCTCAAACACTATCAGCATACACCTCATAAAGAAACTATCGAAGTCATGAGCATCAATAATATCAATCATCATAACCACAGGGAAAATCGTTGAAAAACAACAAAACCAACACAGGATTGGCGCTCAAAGGTGGCACTCAGGGCCATTCTTCTTGTAAAAGGCAGCGCTCAGTGGCACTTTCTGACGCTAAGCGTCTTGGAGCTAAAATATTGTAGACCTACAGTGCAAAGATCTCAGCAGTGTTCTTCTACAGTACAAAGGCCAATCAGTGTTGTATTAGATATCAACAAGTGGATTTTGTGATTTTGAGAGAACTTGGACCTGTTTAGTTGCTTAAATTGGTATTCCCTCTTAGCAAATTAGTTCAAAACAATTTTAAGGCATGGGAGTTTTTACCAATTTGCTCAATTGCTCAAATTCTAAATTCTCCTGTACAACACAAAATCCAAAAAAAAATCACTCAAGCATAAATCAATCATCAAATTTATTAAACTCAGACACACAAAAAACAACTAGCTTCTCTTACTTGAACATGCAGTTCACAAGAGCCAAATAGCTCTAAAAACTTTAAACTACCTCCAACCACACATGATACTCTATCTACACATAGAAACATTATAAGAACGATCAAGATTTACCGTTATGATCACTGATCAACAAAGACTCATATACAAGATTAAAAAGACACATCCAAAAGGGAAAAAATCTCACATGCAACAGAAACAAAAGAAGACCAAGTAAAAAGGTTGAAACTTAACTTATTGATCGATCCAGACTGAAAAAATCTCTGCGAGGATCACTCCTACTGTCTCAAATTTTTAATCAGACGAATAGAGAAAGAGAATTCTTAGAGAGATTATGTGTTTTAGAATAAAGAAACTTATATTTTTATTAAAATATTTTAATATTAAAATAATTGAGTCTGCTTATTTATAAACCACTCTTACTTCTAAAATGTTATTTTCTAAAATTTTACCAAAAGAACTTATCATCAATTTAAAAAAATAAAAAAGATTGCAAAATTTATAATCTCAACAATAGATAAAAACTACAAATGTGAAATTATAAATGTAATACTAAATAACACCATCCAAGTAAACATATTTTAAAAAGATTATCTTAATCTTTTTTTTTTCCTTTTTATCTTATCTTAACATGAAACCTTTCTCTTCTCCTTCCTCTTTGTCTATAACTAAAATAACATATATTTTCTGCTAATTTTCTTTTAAAAATTTTTTCTTAAAAAATACTTATAATTTTTATTATGAATAATAATTTATAAGAAATTGTTACAATTTTTTTTACAAAATATCATGCACAAAACATTTTTTTCAAAAGAAATTATAAAAATTATTTATGAATTTTATAATTTTGTAAAAAATAATTATTTATAAAAGAATAGTAACTAATTAAAAATAGTAAAAAAATAATTGTGACAAAACTTTATAACCAATTTAGAAGAAAAATCACATGAAAATTTTTAGTAGACATAAGTTATATCCAAGTCAACCAACCACTTCAGCATCAATCTTATCATCTTATATGTACTTAATTGGTTTGTCTTTAATTATTACATTAAATTGTGATTATAAATAATTTTAAAGTATGTTTGTCATTAACAACTCCCTTAATTTATATTAATAACTACCGACTAATCAACTTTATTCTTTTGTCGTCAACAACAAGATTAAAGAATAAACTTGATAAGATGAATAGTAAACTTAAACTGCACCTTCAGGAAGAATAAAGGGATTTTTTTTTTCAAATTTACTCCTTTTTTTACTTCCACAATTTTATAATAGTCATGAGTTCTCGTCCCTTGAATTGAAATATCAAACCAATTATATTAAATAAAAACTAACCTTTTTTTTGTGAGATTCACTAAAGAATCCCATCTTCAGAATCTCTTACAAGAACATCATAATAATTGATTCAAATTTCACCAAAAGCACAAACATGAAAATGGAAATAGCCTCAGTTATATAGAAAAAATCTTAAAAAAAATATATGAATAAATATAATACAAAAAAATATTTAAATAAGACATATGATAAAAAATAACATAAATCTAGAGGAGTGTGAATCCCACGTCTCATTTTCTTTGACCCAAATTTGAGGAGTCCTTGTACTCATCTTAAAGTTAATGTATAACATTTTAAAATGTCATATGAAATCATTTAAATGACAATATCACATGCTTCAGTTATTAAATACTATAAAATAATTGATAAGTGAAATCCGCATGCTATGTGTTGGAATTATATTTTATCATATGTTTATAGTTATAGATTGTGTTTATATATATATATATATATATATATATATATTTATATATATATATTGTGTTTATATATATATATATATATATATATATATATATATATATATATATATATATATATAACATTAATCTTATCGATAAAATATTTGACACTATTTTTTTAAGGTGAATTTTTTTTTTATTGTATATTTTTTCTCAGTGTATAATGATTCCTTTCTAGTTATAATTATGCGATTAGTTTCGATGACTCTTTTTTGTTATGATTATACAGTCAGTCACTTAAAACTATCGACTTTGATACTACTACTGATTTATATTTTATCATATGGATTATGGTTATGATTATAAATTTTGATTTTATACATATGACATTGATCTTACACATATAAAATATTTAATACTACTATTATCTCAAAAATCTTAAAACAATAAAATTATGATTGTTTATTTTTATATAGTATTTATTTTATCTATAAAATACCAACTTTTTCGCTCTTACTTAGAATATTTTCAACATTATGATATATTAACCATAATTATGAAAAGAGGTTAAAGAATGTATTTGTAGTAGTAGTACAGAACAATCTTTCCACACAACAAAGATGAATTTTGCGAATCTTGGAAGATGGGCTCGTCTGAGGTCTATGCTGATGAAGACGAACACACGTTCACTTCTCAGTCCCCTAGACACTGTGAGAAGAGAAGAAACTGGATTCGATTTCAAAGCTTACATGCAGCAAAAGGTTAACACAGTGAACCGAGCCTTGGACGCTGCCATTGAACTGAAGGAGCCCAAGAAGATCCACGAAGCCATGCGCTACACGCTCCTCGCCAGCGGCTAGAGGATCCGCCCGGTGCTATGCATCGCCGCCTGCGAGCTCGTCGGAGGAATAGATAACGCCGCCGTCCCCGCCGCATGCGCGGTCGAGATGGTCCACGCCATGTCGCTTATCCACGACGACTTGCCCAGCATTGACAACGATGACCTCCGGCGAGGGAAGCCGGCGTGCCACAAGGTCTTCGGCGAGAACGTGGCGATCCTCGCAGGCGATGCGCTGCTGGCGTGCGCGTTCGAGCACTTGGCGGCGTCGACGAAGGGCGTGTCTCCCACGCGCGTGGTTCGCGCGACAGTGGAGTTGGCGAAATCAGCCGGCGCGGAAGGCGTTGCGGGGGGACAAGTGATGGATGTGAGCTCGGAAGGGTTGTCGAGTGAGGTGGGTTTGGAGAGGGTGGAACTCATTCACCTTCGGAAATCGGCGGCGTTGTTGGAAGGTGCGGTTGTGTTGGGAGCAATAGTGGGGGGTGGGTCGGACGAGGAAGTTGAGAGGTTAAGGATGTTTGGTCGGTGTGTTGGATTGATGGGTCAGATTGTGAATGATATTTTGGATGTTACCAAATCGACGGCGGAGTTGGGGAAGACGACGGGGAAGGACTTGGTGGTTGATAAACTCACATATCCCAAGGTTTTGGGGATGGATAAGTCTAAGGAGATTGCTCAGAAATTGGTGGAGGATTCCAAGGAAATTTTGGCTGGGTTTGATACCCCAAAGGCAGCTCCACTTTGTGCTGTAACTAATTACATTGCAGGCAAAATTAATTAGGAAAACATGTAACTCAATCGTAACCTGATGATTATAATATTTTTCGAAAGAATATTAGTATTTTAATATCATATTTATTTTAGGCTTAAATATCTTTTTCGTCTTCGTTTCCGTAGTACTTTGACAAAATGTTTAAAATACTCCTTATTTTTAACAAATGTTTAAAATGATCATTATTTTCATAATTCGTATTTTATTTGGTCTTTTTCTGTGACGTCGTTTCAATCAGTAACGGAACATTGTACAGGTGACACTATTTGTATTACGTTGCATTAGAGTATGTTAAGTGTACTGTACATATGGCTAATACAAATAAATGACACTTGTACATTGATCCGTTACTGATTTAAACGACGTCACAGAAAATGATCAAATAAAACACGAATTGCGAAAATAAGGATCATTTTAAACATTCGATCAAAATGATGACCATTTTAAACATTTTGTTAAAATGAGGACCATCCACAACAAACACTACGAAAATGATGACGAAAAAGGTATTTAAACCTTTATTTTACTATTATTTACTATTTGACATTGTTTATTGTTATTATTATTCATTTTTTTTGTCTTTTAAAAATATAAAAATTATCTTTTATGAAAATTATTTTGTCTTTATAAAAATTGTCAAATAAGTGTTAAATTATGTCAAATATTTTTTTCCTTTTCAAAATTTAATTATCAACTTTTAATAAATTGTTTATTCTTTTAACATTTAACTTGCAATTACAGATGACAACGCATGGAGTTGGAATGAGTTTTGCTATTCCATATTTATCTTCATCTAAAAAATTCATCATCATTATCATATTCAAATCCAATGAATATCAAACTTTTGTTTCATTTTCATCCCCAAGATAACATATATATACTTGTACTCATACCCGTATCCGCTTTCTTACTATTTCGATATTAATTAATTAATTTTTATAAAATAATAAAAAATTACGGCAAAGAAAACATAATATTATCAAATATGTAATATTAAGATGAGAGTTGTTTCTTCAATAACAAATATTTATAAAAAAAAATTATATTATAATTACATACATTTCAAATTAAAATACCAAATAAAATTTCATGAGAACTAAAACATATATTAAATTTGCAAACATTAATGAATTGTAGTTGATAAATTTTATTTTCTTAAAAAGATATAAAAGGAAACTACAAATATTCACTTTAAAATATATGTTAAATGCATGCTTATTTCAATTTTTTAAATTCTAATGAATATTTTTTTTATACACTATTAAAAGTTATAATAAATCACTTGATTCAAATAACACAAAAAATAAATATTAAACTACAAATAATAAATGTTAACATATACATTGTATCTTTTGAACTTCAATATATGTTGGATGGTGATAAAAAGAAATTTATGAAAATTATATTAAAATTTTATATTATAATAAATAAAATTTATTTATACAATTATAATGACAAAATCACAATATGATAATGAGTTAAAATAATTAAAATATAATTCTATAAAATATATCAAAATAGTATTTTACATTATAAAAATAAAAATATTAAAAAATTATCAAATGTGTATCTTATAAATAAATTCATAGACCATTGAATGAAATCACACAAAGAAAAATAAATATATAATTAAGGACGTGATAAAATGAAAAATATTTTAGTGATCTAAAAAAACTTTTCAAATATCAACATGGTGAGAGATAACAAAAATTATTTTAGTGAAACAAAATAGTTCTTCAAATAAAAAAATAATAATAATAATAGACTAAAAAGATAACTTTTTTTATATTACATAATAAATTAAAGATTTATGCAATTGAACATTTGAGAATGTTAAATATTTTCACATGAAAAGAAAATATATAATAAATAAAAATATTAAAATAAATAGAATATTCAAATGTGAGACTTGTATTCAATGACAAACAAAGTAGTTATATAATTAGAATAATTAAGAAAAAAAAAAGACAACTAAGAAAATTAACCCATCAAAGTATGGAACAAGTACACATCTCTTTGTTTAACACTCATTCAAATTGTATGTATCAACCAAAATTTCAATATTAACCAACGATTATATCAACAACAATCCAATACAGAAATACACGTCTTGATTGAAACCCACAAAAAAAATCACATTTTGAATTTGGTATAATTATTGATTTAATCCTCTAATTTTGTTGGTTTAGTTCATTTTGGTCTTCTTATTATTTTTTTGGTTCAATTTAGTTCTTCAATTATTTAAAAATATTCAATTTAGTCATTTCCATTGCCACGTGTCAGTTGCATTTTAATTTTTGTTAATGTTTTTTTTTTAATATTTAAACTGTCACTTGGTAATGATATTGGTTGTTTTCAATTTAGTCCTCTATTTAAATTTTTGATTCAATTTAATCTATGTTTTCTAAAACGATATAAGTTTGTTCTCTTCAATTTGAGAACAAATTAGAACAAATTAGAATAAGCTTAATTACAACTTATATATACATGTTAAAATATTTTTCTTACAATTTATACATCAAATTACTCCACCTAAATATTTAAATTATTTTATTTTTTACAATTTTAAAATTTTCAAATGTAACAAATTATAAGTGTAAAAATGAAAAAAAATAAAATAAATTGAGTATTTAGGTTGAGTGATTTAATGTATAAATTCCAAAAAAATATTTTAACATGTGTAGATAAATTGTAATTAACCTTAATTACTAATTTGTTTTCAAATATGATAGGACTAAATTGGATCGTTTTGAGGAATAAAGGGACTAAATTCAATTAAAATTTAAATAGAAGATTAAATTGAAAATAATCATTATTACTATCATGTAACACAACTCTAACTTGACACATGACATTTTATATATTTAAAAAAATTTAAAATTTCATGAATTTATATATGACATGCATGATAAAGTACATTAAATAGTTCGTTTTAGGAATTGGCGACTTACCCATTCAATGACTTTAGCACCGGACGTTCCCAGAATGGATAGTGTACTTTCGGGTCGGGTGAATTCAAAATATAGACGCCTATTGGCATTCCAACCTTTCTTCTCCTTTCAGGGCCTAGGATACAGTGTTAACGTCAACCCAACAGAAATGATTAAACAAAACTTTTTAAAATAATTGTAGGACTAAATTGAAATAAAAAATAATAAGGTAAATATGAACTTTTACTTCAAATTTAAACTGTTCAATTAAAAAAGAGAGTCAAATAAGCTACAAAAAAGTGTAATTGTACTTTTTTATATCAAATTTCAATAACATGATTGACATATTTTTTTTTATTAGTGAGTTAATTTATCATACACATATATAATGATTTGTAAAACGAATTAGGATAATCTTCTTTAAACCCGTGATAGATCTTGACCAAGAGTTTTGTAGGAGTCAGAATAATATAATTATTTAATTATTTTATTGGATCATTAGTATGACGCTTTAAAAAATGACTCTTCTATAAAATAATTGGATGGTTAGATCGGATCATTAGTATAATGCTTTAAAAGATGTGAAGAAGTATAATTTATCTTGTTTTCATCTTCACGTATAGTTTATCTTTTATCACTTTTACAAAATGAATCTATTATTTTATTCTTCATCGATATACTTTCTTTTTAAATATATTAAAAAAAAATTATCATAATCTAATAAAAGATTGATAGACATAATTATTAGAAGAAAAATATATTATAATCAAGTCACAATTAAAACTCGGTTATAAAAAAAAACACATAATACATTATTTTTTTTTCTTTTATAATCAAATAAAATGAGTATATAAAATGCTCATGAGATAAAAAAATATTTTCAATAACTATTAAACTAATATTTCATCATCAAGTGAGAGAATAGAGAGTTACATTTTTTTATTTGAGAAATGAAGAAAACAAATGAGAAATGAAAACAAAAATAATGAGTATGTGTTTAACTTCATTTTTTTAAAAAAAAAAAACATATCAGAGTGAGAGATGAGTTGTGAAAAAATTAAGAAAGACAATGACGGAAGAAAATAAAAAATATTTTAATAAATGTTTGGTTTAATTACTTATTTGGTTCCTGTTTCCAAAAATGTCAAGTTGGTGCTCCAATGTTTTAATCTCAATTTAATTTTAATTTCTTAGTCACAATTCGATATTTTTAGATGAAAATAGAAACCAAAAGAATAATTAAAGATAAATATTTTTATTTTTTCTTATATTTGATTTTATGTTTTATTATTTATTAACATTACATGTTGTATTTTATAAAAGAAATAAAAAAACAATTTAATTTTAATCAATTTCTAAAATATACTATTTATAATTTTAAAATTTTCAAAATTTTTAAATATTTATATAATTTTGAAAAAGATAAAAAATATTTGGAGGGCAATGGCTCTCCGGACTCCCATGGTGCTCCACCACTGCTTTGAACATGTCTAAAAAAAAAACTAAATAACAATTAATTATCTATATTCCAAAAGAAATAAAATGTGTTTTAAGGATAACAACTTACATAAATTAATATGCACAAATTTTTTGCTAACATGTTTTATATATATATATATATATATATATATATATATATATATATATATATATTCACCCTTCTTATTTGTGTTAAATTAAATATTTAGTTTTATTTCTTTATAATTATTATCCTTTTCAAAAATTATTTTTTTAGTTTCAATTTCGTATAAATTTTAAAGTTAATTTCAAAATTTTAGAAATATTTCATAAAAGTATTTATACAAAAAGTAAATTTTGTTTCAATTTAAAGAGAGACAATATTACTTAATTTTTTACAAAAAAATTGGACTAAATTGAATTTAAAAAACAAAATATAAGGACCAAATTGAGATTATGTTCACGTCATATGCTATTGTCATGTCACATTGATTGTGCCACGTGACACATCTGTGAAGTGACACATTACAAAAAATCATTTAAAAAAAAAAAATAAAAATTCACATGTGACATTAACTTTAATACCATTTATACACTACTAACCAAAAAAGACCAAATCAAATCACTTTTAAAAATGTTCAGACCAAATTGAATCATTTTAAAAAAATCATGACGAAATTGAGAAAAAAAATTGGAAAAACAGATTCAACACTTTTTGAGCAAAAACAAGTAAAAAAAATAATTAAACCTAATAATAGATATTTAAAGACTTGTCACAACAAAATAAATTAATAGTTTCAAATAATAACAATCCCACATTTTAAAGACTTGTTAGTAAATTAAATATAGATTAAAAAGTAAACTTCCTAATATCTTATTTTCTTATATTATATAATAATAGATATTTAGAGATATGGTCAACAAAATAAATGAAAGAATAAATTAATAATTCCAAATCACTAAAAACCTAATATTTTGGACATTTATTAATAAAATAAACACGAATAAAAAAACTAAATTTAAAATATTAATAGATATAATAAATATAATAGATAATATAATATTAAACAATGACAATTTGCAATTTTAGTTATCACTGAAAAAATAATGTTTTTAATTATTTTATTTAAGCAAAGAATCTTCATTTTTCTTAACTTCACATCCCTTTTAATTTAACGTTTTCAATATTTTTAGTCGTCGTTGAAATTTTAAGACTTTTTATAAAAGAAAACTGTATTAAAAATATAAATTACTCACCGTAAACCTAATATATATATATTTTTTATTTATATATATATATATATATATATATATATATATATATATATATATATATATATATAATCAAAGAACAAAAAACAGTCTCAAACCTAGTTGCAAGAAATACTAACTCAAATTCTTTAAGATATGGATTGAATTGGATTAGATATAATTTTTATATAGCAATTATTTGATTCCAACTAGATATTCTCAGGTTTAAACAAGATAACTATAAACAAATCTTAAAAAGTCAGTTGTAGTTCTAACCCACCTCTGCCCACAGTTTTATATTTTCTCCACAAAAACAAGACAATTTTGTTTGGTCCGCTTTTGCTTTTCTGCCTCTCACAGAGCATCCATATCTCTTCTCTCTGAATCTCCCTTTATTCGATCCCGACACAATTACAATCTCCCTTACTTCTTCTTCCTCAAAATTTCTCTTGCTGCCAATAACACCTACAACCTTATCATTTTACCAACGAATCACTCTTTTCGTAGACCTCTATGATTTTTTTGACAAAAACATCGGTCTTTCAGATCTGACTTCTCTCTACCAATAATCCACATTGCACAACACCTTCTTCTCATTTTCGTGTATCACTGTCACCATACGACACCCTTTTGCTTCACCGGGAAAACAATGGTGACGGTGAATCTGGGAATGCTTCATTATGTGTTGGACCACATTTATGGAGCATTCATGCACCGAACTAAGATGAGCACCCCGTTCTTCTCGCGAGGGTGGGGTGGCACGAAACTTGAGATGCTGGAGAGGATGCTAAACCAGTTGTTCCCTGAAGTGGCGGGGCAGAATTGGCCTCCGAGGTTGATTGAACCGGTTTGGAGAACCATTTGGGAGACGAAGAATGCGAGTTTGAGAGAAGGGGTTTTCAGAACCCCTTGTGATGACCAACTGCTAGGTGCATTGCCTCCCGAGTCCCACACTGCAAGGGTTGCATTCCTCATGCCCAAGTCTGTCTCTCCCAACAGAATGGCCTGTGTTGTTCATCTTGCAGGTAAAAACGACGTTGCTGGTTTGGTTGGAAAACAGTTAAGTTATTGTTAAATTATGATAATATGATGGGATAAAAAAAAAGTGTTTTTGCCTGGTTGACCTTATATATAGTAATGCAACCATTATTTTGAGAGCAACTTGCACTTCTGCCATGTGATTTCTTGAGATTACATACAATGTCTCTATTTTGTGTTAACCTTTGCACGAAGGGTACACACACTATCATGTTTTTCAAGCAATTAAAAGGGTTCATTTTTATGGATAAAAAGTTTTAGTGTAATATTTTTCATATAATTAAGGGGTATATGTAGGAGTAAAAAACTGATGTATTGAGAGAAATTTGACCAAATATCTGTCGGTGCAGTTTACTGTTATTACAAAGTGTTTAGAATGAAACTGTATGTATAGTTGTTTTGTAATAGTAGTGATGATCTTTAGTCGTCTGATTTGATTCCCTATAGTCAAATTAAGTTGTGCTTTTGAACATTTTATTTGTATGCCTCCCTAACTCAACCTACTTTTAAGGGCAGGAGGAATAAATATTTATGGATGGTTCGATGATAACAAACCGATAACACGTTTCATTAGGATAAACTCTAGAAACTCTAGAAAATGAACTGAGTCACACAAATCCTGGCATGTAAAGTGAAGTCCAAACCCACACTTTGATTATATCTATAGTCGTTGTGAGATCTTTAACATATTTCGTCCCTATCATATCCTTGCAAAGACCTTGCATTAAGACTTCCTTTAGGACCTCGTTTGAGGTCAGCACTTAACATAGTATGTTGAAAGTTATTGTGTATTATTTGTCTGTTTACAGGCAACGGAATGATCTGATTTTTTTTTGGTTTGACCAGAATTGGAATGGAACCTCGTTCTGTGAACAATACATTTGATGGATTGGATCATCCATTAAAGTAGGGAAAAAGGATTGTGGTGTTTGGAATTTTACTTCTCACAAGAGTTACATAGTAGAATGGCATACTAAATTATTTTCTGTTTGTTTTACTATTTGATCTTTAATTCCTTTCGTGCACTATTTGCATTGAAGGTTATAAGAGTTTGATTGGTCTTACTATTTAGATTAAAAGTTTGATAAGATCATTATGTTAGAAGAACTTCTTCTACTGAACCCCAGAATAATAAATTCTCTCTGCCAAGTCTTTGAGATCTTTCCATTTCCTTTAAAAGTAAAAGATATTCACCCATCCCCATTGTATGCAGGAACCGGAGACCATACATTTGAGAGAAGATTGCGTCTTGGTGGACCACTGATGAAGGAAAACATTGCAACCATGGTACTTGAGAGGTCAACATCACTTTTCATGATCTTGTTCTGAAAGCAAAAGGACCATCATTTTTTTGTTCTTTTTATAGCATTCGTTTGATATATGCTCTGCATTTGTGTTTGTGCAACTGCAGTCCATTTTATGGTCAAAGACGGCCTGTGCTGCAGCGTGGTGCAAAACTTTTGTGTGTCAGTGACTTGCTTTTATTAGGAAGAGCAACCATTGAAGAGGCACGCAGTCTCTTACACTGGTTGGACTGTGAGGCAGGTTTTGGCAAGATGGGTATTTGTGGACTTAGCATGGGTAAGGCTTGTTTGAACCTGCGCAGAAATCGAGTTCAAATTCTTTACTAGATTTTTTTGTACTGTCCTCTGTTAGACATTAAAAAATACTTTTATTAGTACTTTAAAATCTTTTTAATACATTTTAAAACATTAAAATCAGTGTCCACTATTGTATTTTGAAGGTCCAATAGAATAACAGCACATAGAAACCCTGTAAAGAATCTAAATTCGTAGAAATCAAACGAGTTTTAACCTTTCAAATTGCTTGGTTTGTCCTTTGATATGACTCTTCCAATCTTTGAATGTACTCCAGGAGGAGTACATGCTGCCATGGTTGGATCACTTCACCCTACACCTGTTGCAACACTCCCTTTTCTGTCTCCACATTCTGCTGTTGTGGCATTCTGTGAGGGGATTTTAAAGCATGGTACTGCCTGGGAAGCACTGAGGGAGGATCTTGCAACTCAGAAGGTTGCAATGACTCTCGAGGATGTTAGAGAACGAATGAGAAATGTTCTCTCTCTCACAGATGTCACGCGTTTTCCAGTTCCCAAAAGTCCCAATGCTGTAATTTTTGTTGCTGCCACTGTAAGTCCCAGATTTCATCATCACCTTATGCCAAGTGATTTAGTGAAAATTGGAAGAAATTTACTTCTAACAATCATTCATTTAAATTTCTTTTCCATTTGTATGGCCGTCTAGTTCCCTTTCAAGATGTATGTCGTTAAATGTGCATGAACTATTAGATAAATAAGGTTCCTTTACATGGACATTCTACTGTCTGAAAACACACCCACTTTCTGCTATCTTATTTCTTTCTGTTCCTGAATGTGGCTGTTATTGAGACGACAAAAGTATATAAAATCCTCTGAATGGACTCTATGGTGTCTACAAAGTATTTTTTTATTGAGATGTCTGCATTTGACACTTCTGTTCTTAATCATTGTCAACATTGTTTTACAGGATGATGGATACATCCCCAAGCACTCAGTTCTGGAACTTCAGAAAGCTTGGCCAGGTTCTGAGGTGAGATGGGTCACAGGTGGGCATGTCTCATCCTTCATTCTCCACAACGATGAGTTTCGAAGAGCCATCAAAGATGGTCTTGATAGATTACCATGGAAAGAGTCTCAGTTGTGACAGGATCGTTGCACAAGAAGAAATTGCCTTTTACATTGTTTATCGATACATTGATCCTCTCTTTTGGTTTTCACCTGAACTAATAACATGCATAATTGACCTCAGATCTCCGTCCCCAAATGAAGAGGGAAGGAGTTGTTGTAAATAATCATCAAGAAAAAATGTACATTGTAACATTGAAGTTAAAATGATGGGGAGAGAATTCTGTGAAAAAACTGATACAATTGTTGGATAGGATTTAACTGTTCTGATCTCTGTTAAAAGTTTTCACTTGTGATCCATTTTCATTGGCTTGTTTGTGTTTTGGGTGCAATGTTAGAAGAGAATAAACAAGGTGATAAAAAAATGAGCCAGCATGATGGGATTTTCCCATCCATGAGAAGAAGAAAACATGGATTTTCGAAGACTTTTGAGTGAGTTCTGAATAACACCTTCTGATATCCATTCATTCTGCTTGTGTAATTAGATAACGGTCCATTATTTTACTTTTCAAAAATTGTTATTAAATTTAATGAAAATAAATTAGAACATATGTGGACATAACTTTCTTCTACAAATAGTTAACTTTCTAAAATATTATTTTGATCTTCGTTTTCTTTGTCTGTGCAACACCCCATTTGATTAATAACTCTAAGTAAAGGAAGTGTCACATAGAATAATATAGTAAGTACGGTCCTTGAGTATAACATTATTCCTTACCGTTGTTCCAAAGGAAACAGGAAGAAACTAAAGCACATCACGATGTCAGTAACAAAAGTAGTAAAGGATCAACAGACCCAGTGACAAGACAATACATGGACCGTAGCCCTAAAAGAAAAGTCCTAATAAATGGAATCCAGACATGCTAAGCAGTGGAATCATCATTTTCTTGTTGACCATGAGTATTTTTTGCATCTGCTCACATCAATAAATTGATGATCATAGCAAAAGAGAAAATCACACAAACAGAACATACAACAAACAAAAGGGTAAGCTAAAGCAGAATAATGGTTTATCATATAGTTACTTACAATTTTATAGTTCAAGAAACATATGTCAACCAATTATGTTATGACTTGCACTCAATACACTAAGACTTAGACACGACTCATCTGGATACATATAATTAGTCAGATTCAGCGGATGCTTGCACTTGTGGTGGCCTTTCCTGCTCTACCGAGCTAATTGTTACAGTGTTTCTTTCCCCACACACAAGATTAGCCCTTAAAGTGTTTCAGGCCTCCTGCTACTCCCACCACTCGAGTCAGTACGCTCTATGTGAGACCAACTGACTCTTTAGAGTGTCAAGATGCAATCTTTACCTTGAATCCTTACTAAATTATATAAATGAGGCACCACCATGAACTCTCACTAACAAGGGTCATGGAATTACGTCCCGACCAATTGAGGCACCACCATGAGATCTCACCTAGAAGCTCATGGAATTACGCCCTAACCAATGAGGCACCACCACGAAACTATCGTGGAAATACCACATACAAATCATGTTTCACCATCCAGGTATGTACTTGTTATGCTTACAAATCTCATGCCAACATTTATAACCAACCTTCATTCATATTCCATACCAAAACCATACCAAAACTCGTCATTTTTAGCCCATGAATCATTTCATACATGCAACATGCCAAAATCATGTTAAACTTATCCATCACAGACCATAAATCATCTCACTCATACAAAATCACCCAATTCATGCTTTAAAAGTATAATCAATCCAAACATATGGCCAACATCCAAGAACAGAGAAATAATAGAACAAGCACACTTCTTGCCCAATCCCTCGCTTAGACAGAAAGGTCTCTCGCTTAGGCGAGCTCCTTTCGCCTAGGCGAAAGCTCGAAAAGAGGAACATGGAGCCTTACGTTCTCTCGCTTAGGCGAGACCTCCTCGCCTGAGCGAGATGACTTTCGCTCAAGACAGGAGCTCATCGCCTAAGCGACGACAACTTGCGTAAGCTCCAGGGACGAACCTCTGATGCTCTCGCTTGGGCGAGATTGGCCCGCCTGGGCGAAAATATCAGAGTTCTCCACTGTTCTCGCATGTACAGTCAAGCATTCACAACCAAACGGAATTTTCAGCATGTTCCAAGCACTAACAACATCAAATAAGCTATCATCACGCAAAAACCATACCAGAACAAGCATAAAATCAAAGTACAAGCAAAACCCTAACTTCTCATACCTGGAAAATGCTAGCCAAACGACCTTGACACTTAAGTGAATGAGCACGAAAGTTCCCGAAGCAGATTTAAGAGCTGAAAACCATAACACATGGGGTACGAGATTACTACAAGGAACCCTAACAGTAATTACGAAGAATCAAACCAGAGAAGAAGAGTATGAGTTGACGAACCACTTACGTGAGCAGAAACGAGGTCGAGCTAAACTTGAATCTGATTGAACTTCAAACCTAGCAGAGCTCTGAAAAGAGAAAAGGAGAGTAGGCAAATTACTGTTTTGCAAGAAAGGCAGAAATGAAAGGGGTTAGGCTGCCTTAGGGGCTTTGGACACCCTATGGACTCGTACTTAGGCTCAACAATGGACTAGACCCCTTTAAATTTTTAGGGCAGAAAAAAAGAGTTTTACAGTTTGCAATTATCATCTCTTCATTAAATTAAAGTCATTTTTTTTTCTTAGTTTTTAAAATTCAGAGTTTTAATCTTATTTGTCTAAATATTGTTATTTTCTTTAGTGTTTTTTTTTAACATAATTTCCTTTTTAGAAGTTATATGAATGTAATTTATTCTTATTTTAATATAATAAATACCTATATATAAAAGATATTTTATTTTGGTTTTTCACATCTTTATCTTCAAATTTACTTTTTAATAAATAAGTGTTCTTTTAAATTAAAATAATTATTTTATTAAAACTATTAAAATAATTATTTTATTAAAACTGCAAAAACACAAAGTTAAAATTTAATTTTAATATTTATGTATTAGCTTTTATTTGAATTATTTTTATTTATTATAACAGAATAGGACATTTGAATATAGTATTGAGTGAGCAGCATCTTATATTATAATAAATAATATACTGAGTAGAGTTGAAAATTTGTGCCTCTTTATATAAATAATTGTTAAAATTTTAATTATTAATATTTGTTTTCTTATCTGAAATAATTATTCTCTCGTCCAACATTTTAATGAGCTGCAAATCTAACCCTGACCATTTTGTAATCACTCATAAAACATACATATTTTTAAAGGATATAATCACCTAACCAAAATGAAACTGAAGATGGGCCAACATTGGGCCCGATTAGATGGGCCGGGTTGACCACCGCTAGGTTTAACACATATTTTGCCCAGGAAACTCATAGCGCTATTTTTAGGTTTTCTGCTCCATCTTCCCTCTCACCTTCACGCAGCGTTCTTCTTCGTAAGCAGTGCATTTTTTTTTGTGGTGTGAACAATGGCGTACGCTGCGATGAAGCCCACCAAGCCAGGCTTGGAGGAATCTCAGGAACAGATTCACAAGATTAGGATCACCCTATCTTCCAAGCACGTCAAAAATCTCGAGAAGGGTATGCGTCAATTCATTCAACTTTTCCTTTTTGTGCTTGTTGCAATCCTTATGCTTATGTTTCAACTTTGATGTTACTGTTAGTTTGTGCGGACTTAGTTCGCGGTGCAAAGGACAAGCGCCTCAGGGTTAAGGGACCAGTTAGGATGCCAACTAAGGTTCTTCACATCACTACAAGGAAATCCCCTTGCGGAGAAGGTATTTTACCTATTTTCTTGCTTTTTATTATTTTTATTCTGTGCTTCACTTGTTCCTTTTATTATGTGATTCTTATAGTGTTGCTTTTTCATTTTTAAACTGTAATTTGGGTTACCTCTGTGTATTTTCATTTTGTTTTGCTCCTATTTGTAATTCTTAATATGACTGCCCTTTAGCTTTTGTCCAGTCATGAAGATTCAATGGAAGTAGTGACTTAATAGTATTGCCTCTGGTAAAAAATGAAGAGCCCCAAATTAACTGGCTTATGCTGAATAAGCTTTTAAATTGTATATAAGTTGTAATACAGTACACGTGTTGTATCAATTATCCCATATGGTGAACGTATTAGTTCTGTAAAGGGGCATCCTTTATGAGCTCTTGGACTTGTCAATCCTTCTGGCTTTTGTAATGTTTGAAGGGGGTTAAGAAAAAGATTGGATGATGGAGGGTATTGAAGGGAAAGGGAACAGAAGTCGATGTTTGATTTTGTAATTAAGAGAAGATATTGTGCTACAGTATATTATGATCTTAAATCAGAACGATCTTCAATAAATTGTGATATTACACTATATGATAAATTAACTGTCCTATGCAAATGGCTCGCGGTTTTGTCATGTGTTATCTTATCTTGCAATTGATTTTGTGTGATTTGTGAGCATGGTCAATTTTTTTGCATCCCGAAACTGATTTCTGCTGGGGATAAAAGCTTTTATGTGTTGCTTTCTTGACTATAATTTTTTTTGTGTGGATTTCATGCGCTTTCTGTGTTTTTGAAACAATGATACCGATATGTTGCTTAGCCTGGTCATTTTGATTTTGATGTATTTGTGTTCAGTGTTTAGACTTTCTGAATGTTGTTTATTGATGAATGAGTGACACTGTCCCTTGTGTTCATGACACTGCTACTTGTTTTAGGTACCAACACATGGGACAGATTTGAACTCCGTGTGCACAAGAGAGTGATTGACCTCTACAGTTCCCCAGATGTTGTTAAGCAGATTACCTCGATCACAATTGAACCTGGTGTGGAGGTTGAGGTGACCATTGCAGACGCCTGATCTTGATCCAAATTTTAATTGTTATGCTTCCTAGTTATTTCACCATTATTATTCTGTATTTTGTAAGTTTTGATTACCTGACTGAGTTGGTTTGTTTTATCTAGTTTTACGGTTGTAGACATTGATGAAATACCAGAGAAATGTCACCTGAAGAAATTCTAGAAACTATTATATAGTTGTTTTGAAATTATTAAAAATCACTTTTTTCTGGACTCAAGCTATCATCATTATATCTTGTTACTTCCAGCAATTTTTCAAACCTAATACTAATGGTGAACTAGTTTGAGATATTCTTCAAAGTGAAAACGAAATAAAGGCAAAATGTTAATGGACATTGTATCGAGCGAATTAATTTCAATCAAAGGTTACCGATTTTTCCAAAAGAAAAAAAAATTAGCTTCTGAACTCAGTCGGATTTGTCGTTTAGTTTCGTTTCAATTAGCATTTTTAAAATTTGTTTGGATGAATAAATCAGATTTCCTTTAACTTCTGTTTTCACATTACCTTAACCATTATCTTTATTACTTATTTATCTTCCTAGGCATATCTGTATGGTTAAAAATTTTTTTTTTCTTGAATAAATATTGTGGGGGAATGAGCATTACAATGCAAAGCTTGACATTATCTTTCAATGTCTAAAGAAACATACTTTTTTATTTAATGTTTTCTTGAACAAGTATTTTTATTTGATTTAGAATTAGAAATACAATATCACCATGAACAGAAAAGTCAGTTACAGGTAGGAAGGGGTGATCCACACAAGCACTTGTTATGAAAATACGAATCCACCTCAAACTTCTGAAGTCTTCCTCCCTGTGGAATCTCACCACAAAGTCGATTATAGCTCACGTTGAACCCCTGCAGAAAATCTACTGCGGTCAAACCCACTGGAATCTTTCCGGTGATCTTATTGTGATTCAAATCCAACGATATCAAGCTGCTGGGAAACTCCACTTTGGATAAATCAAACGCCAACAAGTTCCTCGAAACGTCAACCATCTGCGTCGTTTTGTTGCTCCCAAAAAGCATTGAAGCATCGCCTTCCAGTTTGTTCCTCGAAAAGTCGATCCGCTGAGGGTCTATGTTGGCCAGGGAAGCCGGAATGGGCCCCGAAAGTTGGTTGTGGGACAGCACAATGCTTGGGCCAGGCCTCTTGAATGACCCAAAGGAATCCGGGATTGGGCCCGTGAGCCTGTTCCGGTCGAGGCGCAAGGACAACAGGTTGGGCAACCGGGAAAGCGAGCTTGGTATGGGGCCGGAGAGGTTATTAAAGGAAAGGTCGAGAAACTGGAGATTGGTGAGTTGGGCCAGAAAATCAGGCACTGGGCCGGAGATGTTGGTCCAGCTAATATAGAGCTCCTTGAGTTTAGTGAGCTTGGCGATGGTGGGCTGGATTGGGCCGGTGAGTTTAGGAAGCTTGTGGAACTCGAGAGTCTCCAGGTAAGGAAGGTCACCGACGGAGGGTGGTATTTGCCCTGAGAAATTGGTTTCGGGAACAGAGGATAAAATGACGAGGGAGGTGATGCGGTGCGTTTTGGGGTGGCACTCGACGCAGTACCATTGGCAGCAATCGGTGTCTGGGTTCCATGAAGCTAAAAGATAAGGGTTGTTGAAGTCCTTCTTGATTTGCAGCAACACTTTCTTGTCCTGTGGGTTGCACAGTTCAGACAATGCAACTGGGGAGAACAACAACAGCGTCAGAAACCATAATCTGAACACAGTTACCATTTTGGTTGTGGAGGAGATGTGGGAGAGCGTTGAGATTTATAGCATGCGGTGGAACAATTTAATAATGTTACTCCTATGATGTCTGGAGTGACGAAAGCCCCCAGATCTTAACACCATCTCATCTTCATCCATTGCTTTTATCATAATCCTTCGCCATATTTGTGCAGACACGGAACCCTATACTCAACTAAACTAACTTAACAAAATAAACTCATCAATTACCATTCTAATGCCAAAAACTTATAATCTTGTTTTCCCATGTGTCATTAAGCTTTTTCTTTTTAATACCGGTATTCATTTTTATTGATTACTATCACGTAATGAAAATTTAATTATTAACCAAAGAATAAATTTAAATTATGAACACAACTTCAGTGACATGTATGAGTTTAAACCTTCCTAAATATAAATATAGAAGGACTTTACTATAATTATGTTAAAACAATAATCTGAAGAACAAGTTAAAACAAGTAATCATTAACAAAAAGTTAAATCAAAGTAATAATGAATTAAGTATAACCAAATCGTGTATTCAACTTCAATCCTTGAAAAAGAATTATACATTCAAAGAAATAATTAACTATAAATAATAGAAACTAAATCAATCAAACAAATCAAGTGTTCTAATTAAAGGAATTCTTACATATTTTTATTAAAAAATTCACATAATATAAGGAGGAGTTTTATAAAATTAAATTAGATATATAATTTAATTTAAGAAAATATATAGATATTCTAATTTAAGAGTTTCCTAATCCTTGAGAAGCATAATTTTGATGGTAGGCAAGGTAGGGGAGGCACCAAGCTTAGGAGAAAAGGTAAATTATTATATTATTATTATTATTACTGGGTTGGTCTATGCCTAATGTGTGGACTAGCTGGATTAGTCAAAAAGAAACAAAGAGTATGAACTTGTTGAGTTGATATGCCAACTTGCATGAGTATCAACTATAATTGGGGGGGTCTGGCAGCTGTGGCAGCCAGTTGTCTTCATGGAAGACAAAATTTGTCAAAAGCAATTATTTTTAAAATGCTTATTTTCCTTTTCTAAAATTACATACTTATTATTGCAAACTTCAATTCATATTTTTAAAAACAAAATATAATTACATATTTCATCTAAAAGGGAATACAGTGTTAAAGTATATATATATATATATATATATATATATATATATATATATATATATATATATATATATATATATATATATATATATATATATATATATATAATTAGAAGTCTATCAAATAGTCAAATCATAAATTAATCAAAACCAACACTTAATATAAACATATTATGTCATCAATGTGTTACTAATCACCATTTAGTTACTAATCATAACTAAAAATAATATTTACTTAATGAGAACAAGTATTATGTGTGTCATTTTATGTTAATTAAATAAAATGTTTGTTAATTTATTTTTGGGTCTTGCTAACCAATATTTTTAGAACACTGGTTAACTGTAATTAATATGCATTGAATCTTGTAAAAATTCATAATTAATTGTGATAATAAATAAAATTTGATCTAAGAATCATTAATGTAGTTTTATTATATTTAAAGGACAAAAATATCCTTAAACGTTGTACAACTGCATTTAATATTTTATTTGATGTTCATCATAAAAATTAAAAAAAAATTAAATAATAAAATAATTATATTTTAATGTTGTTAAAAATTAAAATATAATTAAACATAAAAAAATTAAATTAATATAAAAACCTACAAAAAATAATGATAAACATTTAAAAGTTAAAAAAAATTAAAGTATCAATTATTGAATATCTTTAGTCTAATTTGATAACCTTTTACAACATCTATGCTAACTCAACACAATTAAAAAACAAATAATATTTCAATATCTGACATTATTAGTTATAAATACATACCTTTAGCAATATAAAAAAAAAAAAATTACCTAAACTTTTAGTAGAGACCTTAAAAATTTTAAATTGCTTATTTTGTATCTTAAAAATTTGAAGGACAATTTTGTCTTTATAAAATTTGTTATGTGCATTTATATTATTTTAATTAATGGACTTAAATATTTCAACTATTAATGTAAACATAATAAAACTAATGCACATTAATTATTCCTTAACAAGTACCCTTAGAGTACTTGTTAGCATTCTCCTTTATTTTTTAATAAAGCACTTTCACCTTTTAATTTGATAAGAAGTATAATCATGTGGTGTATGCGTGGGTGAGTGGAGACGGGCAAATTTGTGTGTGAAGGGTTAATGTGTGTGCATATTGAGTTAAACTCGTGGGTCAGTTCTAATCAAAGATGATAAAGTGAGTCATTGACTATGGGTCAGTTCATCAAAATAAGGAAGATCGAGTTAAACTGGTAAACTTATTTTGATCTATCATATCTAGCTCGTCAAATTGACTTGTCAAAAGGGGTTAACCTAGCTTGACGGCTATCCCATTTTTTTAAAATTAATTTAAAAAATTAATTTTTTATATTATATTTTTATAAATTTATAAATATGTAATCCTATTGTAATTTAAATAATTAGCAATCGGGTTGAAATTTTTAACTTGCCAACTTGTTTTATTATGGCCTGTCTAGTTCGCCAAATTGGTAGGTCAAAGATGAGTCAGCTCGCTATCCCGCATTATTTTTTATTTTCTTAAATTAACAATTAAAATAAAAATAATTTACAATATTATATTTTTGTTAAAATACAAATATGTAATACTATTCTAATTTAAGACATTAACACTCACAAATTAATTTTCAATCATTAGTTGTAATAGACTAATTTAACATGCAAATGTAATTATTATTTGAATTATCCAATTAAAAATATTAATTAATCAATTGAAAGGTTAGAAATTATTTATATGATTAACTATGCTTTTAATATATATATATATATATATATATATATATATATATATATATATATATATATATATTTTCTCCTCCTATTGAAGATTTTTTCTCTTAGTGACCAGATGACACACTAAGCATGGAGAGTATTTTTCACCTTCTTGAGTGGTTACATGACACTTTAGGAATGAAGAGTATTTTCCACCTTCTTGAGTGGTCATATGTCCTCCTCCTATTAGAGTGGATTTATGTCTTGAATTTCAAGCTAACCAAGTTAAAATCTCTAGGGTTTTGCATCTTTAAATTTGGAGACACCTTATTAGGCTATAAATAGAGATGTCTCCCCTGTTGTAAATTCACTTTGAGATTAATAAAGTTATGCTACCAAATTATTTATTGTCACATGCTTGTCTCCAAAGTCCGAGCTAGAGCATCTCATGTGGTCTCCTCTAGCAATCTTTCCTTGAGTGTTGGTCCTACTTCACTTGAGAGCACCAAAACACACAATTCTCACCATCAAACCATAGAAACCAAGAGCACCTTTGCCTCCGTTCAAGTCTTCCACACGTGTACTTTTCTCCATGGATTCATCTTCTAGATTTGGAGCGTCCTAGCTTGAGAAAGGAGCCATCAAACTCATTCTAAAAATGGGATAATATGAATTAACTCATCGTATTAAAGGTTTGCACCTCACTTATATAATATGAAATTGCTACAATTCGATAACAGGTGAAACAAAATGTCCAAGAAAGTTCGCTAGAATAGGTTCTAACTTGGTTCCGATACCATGTTAGAAGTGGACTTTAAGCCTAACTCAACCCCACAAAACTAGATTATAAGGTGAGGTTTGCACCCCACTTATATAGTATGAAATTGTCTTATCTCTAGTTAATGTGGGACTTCCAACATGACCTATCCTGTAAAAAAGAAGGGCGACTTTCCTCTTTTTTTAAACTTTGTTTTATTTATTTATTAATTTTGTATTTTTAAAATTATTATTATTATATGTATATATATTAAAAACCTTTTTAATTGTGAACATTTTTAAAATTTTTAATTGACATTAATTTTTTTAATCAAATCAATTAAATTATTTTATTAAAATTAATCATTCATATTTAATATGTATAATAACCCTTTAGATACCAATCTACAAAATAAAAAAAATTATTAATTATTAAAATAATCATTATTATAAATAAAAAATTAATTATTATATTGTTTTGTATTTTAATTTTTAATTTAAAAAAAATCAAAATAACATATGAACCTGCTTTATCTATAACAAACCAGTCCGCTTAGAAGATTAAACCAAAAGAACTAAAATCACTGATTAAAAACTCCAATTGGCGAGTCAAGTGACAAGTTCACCCGCAATCAAAATCCAATTTCACATCCTGCCTTTCTAACCATCAATACACATTTGAATATATATTTGGACAAAATACTTTAATATTTATATCTTTCATTATCTTTTATTTTCTCTTTTTCTTTAAGAATGTAAAAGTTAATTTTATTAAACTCATTTTATCCTTATAAAAATTATCAAATAGTAACCAATCCTGAAGAATATTTTCCTGCACATATTCACTACTTGTGAGAGAGAATGTGGCAATATTGCACAACTAATGTACAAATTATAACTTTTTTTCTTCCAAAAAATCTACAAACCAAACTGTACAAATTACTAGGTTCCAAGCATATAAATAAGTAAACAGATATTATAAAGTAATTGACGGTGATATTTTTTACATCAATAATCCTGATAACAAAAATTAATTATATTATTGTATATAACCATATATCATTAAATTAGTATACAATAATTTGATAACCTTCTAATTACATTCAATTTACTAAGGAGATGAATGGCAAAGTCATAAAAGGTGGCGGAAAAAGCGGCGCAGCTGCAGCAGTTGTAGAAAGAGAGTGAGCACCATTTTTTTTTTCTGAAAAATAAGAATTATTTCAAATTAGGACTGAATTATAATTTGGAGAGAAAGCTTTACTGCTATTTGTTTATTCATAATTTAATAGAATTTGCATATAGGAAAATTATTTTTTTAAAAGAACCAATTAAATGATCTATGTGCACATAAGAAAATTAATTTTTAAAAAGATGCTGATGTTGTTATTTCAATAACGTTTTTGGTGAGTGACTCTCTCAAGAGAGTAAATACTAATCTCATTGTTTTTGGTGAGTGACTCTCTCAAGAGAGTAAATACTAATCTCATTATTTATTATGATCTTATCTGTAAGACTTATCTCATTTTTTTTTTCTTTTTTCCATAAGCACAAAATTGGTAAGTAACAAACTTTGTAAGAATATGAATTCATTCGTCTTCTACTTCATTTCATTGGGTGCAGCAAATTTTGGGTCACTCCAGTATGATAAAATTATAGGGACAAAGATAAAAAAAAATTATGACAATTACTATGAATAAACTACATGATTCTTAAATATTTAAAAAGGTTTATGTAACGGTCCTAAGTGGTGATGTGTGGGTCAGACACTTGATTATTAGGTATTTGTGTTCATAGATGACTATTTTTTCAGAAGAAAATTTTTGGTAACTTGCTTGTTTTCTACTAATGTCTAGGTATACTATTATTTCGTATTATAATGATTAATTCTAATAATGTTATTTTAATAGATTTGAGATTGAAATATTTGCATTGTTTGTGAGAATGAAAACATAATTTGAAACAAAAGAATTTTCATTCTTAACCATTTGATGTCTATACCATTTGATCTCTATCGGGAATATTATTTCAGATCACGAATACAATTAAGAGCATTTATTTCATAAAGTTTAATTAAATTAATTAGAGTTAAATATATTTTTGGTCCCTTAACTTTAAAAAAAAATTGAATTAGTCTCTATTCGAAACTTTTGACCAATTTAATTTCTTCAACTTTAGAAATGCGTGACACCAGTGCAGAAAGGACTTTCTGCCCCGGTTATTTTCCACATTTTACCTCGGATCTGGAACCGAGGCATATTGGGGCGAGGCCAAAAGGTACATCTTTTGGCCTCGGTTATCACCCGAAACCATAGACCCAGTTTTTTGCCCCGGTCTTGGTAAGAACCGAGGCATATTCCTTTACTCGT
>Ga0214542_1001592_pt1:5000-46658 | contig 46658 bp, 27 predicted proteins | sample CNSS1metaG_FD_160096 | JGI IMG/M metagenome (GOLD analysis project Ga0214542, IMG submission 160096) | Root nodule microbial communities from cowpea collected in UCLA plant growth center, Los Angeles, California, USA - CNSS1 | ecosystem: Host-associated > Plants > Roots > Nodule... | reverse complement strand
TGATACCTGGGACGAAATGAATTCAAACTCCGACAGGTATTCCTCTATGCTTCCTGTTTGATTCAAGTCCTTAAGTTCCTCATAGGGATTGTCACTTCGACCACCTCCGTATCTCCCAATCAGCTCTCGTTTTAACTTCGTCCAAGTCAACCCCTCACCAGAGTCGCGGAGAAGATTGAACCAATGGATAGTGGCCCCCTCCATGCTTAACTTAGCCAATCGCACCTCCATTTCCTCCTTCGACCCCTGAACCACGAAATAAGTCTCTGCGCGCGTAATCCATCCCACCGGGTCAGTTCCGTCGAATAAAGGCAATTCTACCTTTTTCGCTGTCATCCTTTCCTCCGGTGACGCTTCCATTTCTGGAGACGATGAAACCCGCTCTTCACTTCTTGCAGTATGCAATCTAGCAAATTCCTCCAACATAGATTGACGAAATTCCACCAACGATTGTCGCATTGAAGCCTCCATTGCCGTCAAACGCTCCTCCAATACTTCCACTCTATCTGACATCTTCGGTGGCATGGAAAAAGGTTAACTCCGCTAGCTCTCCTCGCAGGTATCCGGCAGGTCGGACCAGTGATAGAACTATGACCACAAAAACAAATCAAAACAGCACAGCAAATGATAGTGTATGGAAACTGTATTATTGAATGTGTGAAAATGAGCAAAACGGTGGTATGACAATATAGAATATCTCCAGAGTCTATGACTCCTCCAAAGAGATCACTCTCCTTACCCTATTTCATAACAAACTTCCCGTATCCCCCCTCTCTCTTTCCTCCCTTCTCAAATACTTGTCTTCTTTTGCCACGTCATTACCCTCCTAACTAATTAAGATTCCCTGGGCCTGTTTTCTTCCTCCTAAAGTAAACCTTCCATATCTTGGGCCTTCCACTAACATGGCCTTCTTCACCATCTTTCTCATGTTGTATCAGCCCCTCCTCAAGTGTTCTATCAGATGTCTACATGGAAAACCACCCAGATTTATTTCTTAGGAGTCATCTGATATGGTATGTCGTCCACCTAGATTTATTTCTTAGGAGTCATCTAACATGGATGGTATGTCGTCTATGTAGGTCTCTCGATCAAAGTGATGTTGATCATTTATCATCATTCCACCTCAAGGATACATCTATTTCATTGTATATATAGACAACAATTTTATCACAAACAATGATAAGGAGAGCATTGTCCAATTAGAACAATATTTTACTCAAAAGTTTCAGACAAACATCTTGAATACTTGTGCTATTTCCATGGTACAAAAGTTGTATAGTTCAAGGGATGATTTGAGAATTTCTCAAAGAAAATATTGTGATACCATCTCAGAAAGTAGATTTTAAATTTAGATCAACTTGACTTGTAAGATAAGGTTTGCATCCACTTATATGTTGTAATTTTATAATATCTCTAGTCAATGAGATCTCCAACATGATCAATCAGAATAAGGAAATGGACAGAGTCACTCAACATATGTCTATCTTCTAACAATTCTCCACAATTGTAGATGTCTTCCTGCACTGAGCTTTATTCCTCCATTGGGGCTCCTGCTGCGAGTTGGGATTTTTACCAAAGTCGTCCCTAGCCACCACTACATACCATTCACCACTTGAAATATGAATTAAGTTTCAAAAAGACCAAATATTTGAAAGCTAACTAATCTAAGTAATATTGAAGTTAAAACAATTAACATATAGAAGTTCTTAACTATAAAATGCACTCAACATTTTTGCCTATCGATAAAAGTTTGGCATTCTCAACCGAGCAATTATTCATTTCATCATACAGCACCAAATTCAAATCCTATTGATTATAACAATATTTTAAAGTAGCAAAACAGAAAATCATATACAAGCAACTTCAAGAAAACTGCTATAAAGAAAATACAGTACTAGGCAGAGTAAAGAAACATTTACTATCTCTAAGATGACAATAGTTTGAATAACATAATAAATTGAAAGTGACATACAGCAAATGGTTCTGCTTCCTTCCATATGCCTTCAAGGTTTATATCATGTGAATGTTTAATTCCAAGATGAGACAATCCAGACTGACAGAAATTCTCAAAATGTAAAAATTTGTCATCAGATTTAATCCCTTCACCTCCAGCCCCTTCACTACAAGGAATTTCACTAGGTAAGTTCTGTATCTCTGATATCGAACCCAAAGTCCAGTCTGTAACACATTGAAAAAGCACAATACAAAGAACAAACTAAAGATATCCTCCTATAGGCGTATAAAAAAAATAAGAGAACTAAACAGCCAAGACAAACCAATGAGCTAAGTAAAGATGCAACTGCGATGCTTCTAAAGGAGTTCCCAATAATAACAGTCATAAATTGTAAAAAAGAATACGATTCAAAATTTCAAATACCAGTCTTTGATACAAAAGGAGCTTCGGAAGGGAACTTTTGTCTCGTGTGGGAAGTACTTCCTTTAAGATGCAGCTGGGATTCTGCAGATCTCCTCTGATGTCGCCGACGAAGAGCCTTCCCTTTACGCCCAATTGAAGGAGTACTCATCACAATTTCCGGATAATATTTAGAAAGAACCTTCAGGAACAATATATATTTATAATTAACAGGAGACGATGTGAATTAGGTGTAGATCCACTGTTAATAAAGAATCATTCAAAAAACAGGGGTTATATCCACCGATTGTAGCAGAATGAATATTATTCTCAAATGGTAGACTCAATCTAACTCAACCTCACAAAACATATTTGTAAGGTGAGTTCTTGACCAACTTATATGGTCATATCTCTGGTCATTGTGGTATTCCCCACATTCCCTCACATGATAGGTCTAATAACCCTAGCTACGATAGACTCTAATACCCTCTTAGAAAGTAAAGTTTAAGCTTAATTCAACTTTACAAAACTGACTTACGAAGTTTGCACCCATTTATATATTATAATTTAGTCATATCTCTAGTCAATGTGGACTCTCCAGCAAGTATACCATATATATAACTAGTCATATCTCTAGTCATATCTCTAGTCAATTTATATATATAACTACTTTCATGCATGTTTTCGTATGTTTATAAACGGGTATTCATGAGCCCTTAAGGATAAGCTTTAAAGCTTGGGTTCAACTCATTTAAATAATCCAAGCCTAATTGAAAGTTTGGGTTTGTTTATTTAACTAACAAATAAGCTTGAGCGAGATATTAACAAATCAAACCCAAATAGCTCAAGAATAGCTTTGCTTATTTGCATCTCTACGCAAGACATAATGAAAACTAGAATGAGGCATGATTCCATTAATGTATATTGACGAAGGTAGGTATCTACATTTTTTGCTAAAATTTTAAATTAATAAGATGAAGAGGATTGAAAAGGTAAGTTAAAATTTAACAATACAAAACAAAGTTATAATTTGGTACCATTTGAAAAGCAGCCCGAAAAGCATGCAACTCGAAGTTGTGAATGCCAGCATGCATGTCCAAGCTCCTCCACCTCTCTGCACTCTAATAGGATAAACATAGACAATGAAGTAAATTTCTCCCACATGACTTAATCAAGAAAACTTCAATGTCAGAAATACATATGGCTAAAAGTTGTGGCCAATTTACATGCAAGTTGCCTCTTTGTTTCTAAATTAGCTAAAATAGAGGGTTATATACATATAATTTTGCAAAGGATTGCAGTGATTTTTAAAAGGCCCCAGGATTCCTAATGGCATTATGTTACAAATATTTAATTGTTACATGTAACTTCTTTCCTGTAAATCATACTCTAGGATGTAATGATGGCATACCCCCTAACCATGGTCAAGCACATTCAAGAAGAGTTTGAGTCATATGTGGAAGGTGGGCCTAAACTCCTATCATCATGGGCCATTAGTGAGTACTTATTAGATTAGGTTTATTTTTTGCCTTGTATTATGGGCGTAGAAGTATAGGGTTTTACTTTTGACCTTATATAATAGGCCAAGTAGTCTAGGTTTTCTTTTGGGCCATGTATTTGGGCCTAGGGTTGTAGTTTAGGGTTTTGGGCCTAAAGGAATTGGCCCTAAGGAGACACATGGGTCTAGGGTAAAAACCCTAGCTTGGAGCACAAACCTTCTAGAAGCTTGTGGGTCGTTGGCTAGAGTGGTCTCCAAGTTGGTCTTTTTTGTAAGACACATGCTCTTGCCATGTGGCATATTCCTAATGGAGAGGATTTCTCTTTAGTAGTAGCCATGTGTCATGCTCCTAATGGAGAGGATTTTTCCTAGGTCTCCAAGTTAGAATATTAGGGTTTTGCTTCTACAATTTGGAGACACCTAAGCTTATAAATAGAGGTGTCGTGCCATACTACTCATTTTATGTCACCAAGGCTAGAGCACCCCTTCTAGGTTTCCTCTAGCCACCCTTATTTAAGAGTTCATTTAACCTCTCCTCCTTGTTTTAGTCATATAGTTTGGAGGAGGAGAAATCATCTCATCACATAAAAACCACCATATGGGCACCATATTTCCACCACCATCAAGGTTCTGCAAACCACCACCCTTTTGGAAGTCTCCCTTTGGCTTGAGTCATATAGCTTGGAGGAGCTTCTCCCATCAAGTAATTATTAAATGTAATTATTAAAGTGTGTTAAAGCAATGTGTGCTAGATTAATCATTAAGTTTAAGTACGGAGTAGTGGGTTGGAAACATGTATCAGTTGTACCTAGGTGTCTAGTACAAAACTTTGATCTTCCATGCTCTCTTTGTATCGGATTTTCCATTATAAATAGAAAGATCATAAGAGGGGTCTCTCATGCTCTCCAAAACATATTTTCTCTCTTTTTAATCTTAAGTTGGTATCAAAGTGGGTCAGTCTTGCTCTACTGGTTTCTGTCTCATTTTGTTCGCCACTAGCCGGCACTATCCACAGTTGTCTGTTGCTGTCCAGCACTGTTCACTGTTGTCCACCACTGTTTGCAGCTGTTGTTCGCCACTGTTCGCCACTAACTGCTTCCCTCCACCATCGTTCGCCGCTGTCTAGGTCGTCCACCATCATCTAGGTCATCCATCCTTTTTCAGTAATGCAAAGAGTGTTTATTCTTTTGATTTGGTTCATTCTGATGTTTGGGGACCTACATCAAACTCTAGTATATTTGGTACTAAATGGTTTGTCACTTTTATTGATGATTGTACCCATGTTACATGGATTTCTTCCAGATTGTACCCATGTACTAAGTTTTTACCTTATTTGTTAGATTCTTCCATATGAAAAAAACATAACTTGGAAAGTCAATGAAATGTTTGTGTTCCGATCTGGAAGGGAATATCTAATCATGACATGTTTGAATTCCTTTTTGAGAATGGTGTTGTTCATGAACCCACATGTCTTGACACACCACAACAAAATGGCAATGCTGAGAGAAAAAACAGGCATCTTCTTAAGGTGATACAGCATGGGCACTTCTTTTCCAAATGTATGTCCGTAAATCTCATTACTGTCTATCTTATTAGCCAATTACCCCCTCGGGTTCTAAATGGTTTGAGTCTCATTAAGTCCATGTCTTCCTTCTTTCCATCTATTCCTTTTCTCTCCAATCTTCATAAGTTCGAATGTGTTGTGTTTGTCCATATTCATTGGTTATGCATCTAATAAAAAGGAATATCGTTGTTATTATCCTCCAAGTCAAAAGTTTTTACCTCCATGGATGTTATTTTTTGTTAGGCATAATTCAACCCCACAAAACTGGCTTGTAAGGTGTGGTTTGCACCCACTTATGTACTATGAAATTGTCTTATCTCTAGTCAATGTGGGACTTCCAATACACCCCTCATGTCAAGATATATACATCTTGTGCGTGGGACTAGACATTAATGGGTGGTCCGGGAGTGGCCCAAGATAGCGAGTGGAACTATATGTCCAAGAAACAGAAATCTCTCTACGATAGGCTTTTTTAAACAATGGCTCTGATACCATGTTAAGAAGTGAACTTTAAGCCTAACCCAACCCCATAAAACCGGCTTGTAAGGTGAGGTTTGCACCCACTTATATACTATGAAATTGTCTTATCTCTAGTCGATGTGGACTTCCAACATTTTTTATGAAACAAAATCTTTTTACTAGGTCCTCGGCTTCAAGGGAAGAGTTCTTTTGAATTTGTTGAGTCATCTTTCATTTCTTTTCATACAGGAACCATCTCATGGCCATAGAGCAAGTACCAGGAGGTGACATACTGATATACTCCATGAGAGATTCTAAACGTTCAATTTTAGCACGTACGTAGTGCATATATTTCTGAAGTTAAAATATCAACATTGCTTAGTGGAGTTGCCTTGCTTAAATAAATGATAGGGATTCATTAGCCCCATTTTAAATAAAATAGAACAGTAACACTAACAACTCCATCAATGGCAATGGCGATGGCGGCAACAATTTTAGTGATGGCAATGGCAAAAGCCCTAGTGATAAGTCATTATTTTCCTCCATTCCACTAACCTTTGTGTACCCATTTGATAGTTGTTTAGTGCTTAATTGTCTTTTCTTAGTTCATTTTCCTCAATTGGGCTTCATTGGGCCATTATTCCGAATTTTGAGTAATTTGGCATTAATTGGTCTAATTATTGTCTGTAATTATTTATAGGTATTATATGGAGCAAATTTTGGAGCTTGGACATCTATCTTAAGGTCAAGAGAAGGTTGTCACGTGATTTCCACATCATTGCCACGTCTGCGCCATGTCAGTCAGCCCATCCATGTCATTGGGTCGGCATTTTTAGCCCATAGTGGCATTTTTGTAATTCTTAGTGGCAGAATGACATTTTTGTAATTATGTGAATCTGTGGTGATGTGACCACGTATAGGAAGGCTGAGTTTTCGTTTTCCAGCCACGATCATCTTCTCCACTCTCCATTTTTAGGTTTTTGAAGCTTTGAAGGTGACCCATGGAGACACATGTCTATTTTTCACGTTTTCCACTCATTTTTGACGTTTTATGAGTCATGGACAGCACCTATTGGTTGTATTCACGTTTTCTGCACCTTGGGTAACATTTACAATGAAGCATTTAACGTTTTGTTGGCTGTTTTCGTTCTTGCCCCTTTCTCTCCTTGCACATTTTCGTTTCCTGCACCAATTTAGGTTTCCTGCATCAATTTATACTCATTTGAATGGTTGAATCGCAATTTCTATTCAACCCTAATTCGGATTCCATGAGGAACTAACTTTTTGCATTGATTCCTTGACAAAATTGAAATGAAACCATGGGATTGTTGGTCGTTTCTGGGTTGTGTTCGAATTTGACTTTGTTTCAGGTTGTGTTTTCATGATAAAATGCATTTTTGATGCATGCTTAATCTCAAATTCGTATTTTGTGCACATTAATGGCTCGTATTCATGTTTAATGTTTATTGGTTTTGTCACAACTTGCTTTAATCTGTGGGTGTTAATTGCCTGAAATTTGTTGTGCTTAATGACATAATGAATCCATGGTAATTTTCGCTTAGTTGATTACTTAGGGTTCATGAGAGCAAATTGGAATTGAACAATTAATTTGGTAATCTGTGATTGGTGGACTTTCAATTGAATCAAGGAATCATTGTATTTTTATACAACTATTAAATTACTTTGCATTGCAAATTAAGTTTTGTGCGAATCTATCAAACCCCTCCTTGGTGTTGTGTGTAATTTTGGAAATTAAGTTGTGGACGAAAACATTGGTCGTTGGGAGACGACTTGGTTCAACTTTCATATACTACATTTAATCTGTTTTAATTTGGTGGGGTACGACCTCTATCACCTAGTAATGGCTCCACCATAAGGTCTGGTAGTATCTCCGGCACAAGGTCCAACAACAGTTTTGAAGAAGGTCTAGCGACAGCTACGACGAAAGGTCTAGCGACGGTTCCATCGAAGGTCTGACGACAACTCCAGTATTGGCTCCAATGACGGCAAACGAGGCGCAACAACAGTGACAAAACACAAGTTGGATGCACTTTAAGCAAAAGCTTTGACACCAACTTGAAAATATGAAAGAAGGAACATTCTTATTCAATTGATTCATTTGAAATAGTACATTAACCTCTATATAGAAAAGTCTAACCCTAAAGTAATAATTATAAAGAGATCTCTAGAACCTTCTAACAACTTCTAGCAACTTCTAGTAGAACACTTAATATCCTACTAACAACAATATTTATGTTGAAAGTTAAGAATCAATTCCAATTATGTTTATATTTTATTTTTTAGTTTTATAAACCTAATATTATATTTATTTAATAATAATAATAATATGATATTAAGTCAGATTTAACCACAATTAAACCTTGAATTTCGCCATTTCACCAATTGAAGTGAGATCTCTAACATGTCCCCTCACAACAATCAATTGTGCTTGGAAATAGAGGAGGACCAGATGGCAAGTGACACAACAAACCTTACTAGGATAGGCATAAGCTCTTTTATCATCTTAAAAAGTGAACTTTAAGCTTAACTCACTCGTAAAACAAACTTGGTATGGTGAGGTTTACACTATATATTATAATTTGGCCATAACTCCGGTTGATGAAGGATCTCCAATACAAATATACAATGAAACATCATATATCAAGCCTTAATTGTAGTGTACTATATCCAACTTTGCATTGCATGTTCAATGTAGTCAAAGGTGATAGGCACCATAGAGTTTTAACGCCTTAAAGCAAGAGGCACCAAAAAATGCTAGCCTCAATTAAGGAAATTGCTAACGTTGGGCACGGAATGTCAAGTAGGAATTTTCAGCACCAACTTTTATATATACTTATTGTTACATTTAATTAAGTAATATCAAAGGAATCCAAAATATTTAAATCTTATCTTTATTAACTTGGAAAAGGCATGCAATCAGGTGCCAAGAGAGGTTTGTGGAAGTCCGTAGAGAGACAAAAAGTTTTGTATTGCATAAATTCAAATAAAGCAAGGATGAGAACACAAAATGTCCTAAAAAATTTTCCTATCACCAGGATGCATGCCTTTTCCACACAATATACTTTTAGCCAGAGAATCAAGAGAGGAAATAAATGGGAAGTGGGAGATGTGAAAACGAGTTTTGGATGAGCATTGCTTTCACATAAGTTGAAAACAAGACAAAATGAAATGTACGTTTAGTAAGAGGTGACACATTCCTAGCACAAAGGAGAATAACCCTCACAAGTTATAGATTTTGGGTATCTAAAGTCCAAGGTACTGCAAGAGGAGAAATAAAGAGAGTAAACTGTAGGGTTTATGTGCGATGGACAAAATGGAGGTGTAACTTGAGTGTTAATAAAGAAAAAAGGTATGCTCAAAGGAAAAGTTTACTACGTAGTCATAAGGCCTTTTATATTGTGTTAATAAATAGAATTGAATGTTGGGCAGTAAAATGAACATGAGAATATACACAGTGTAGTATTAGATCAATTGTTTGTTAGATGAGCAGATAATTACACTTGACGAGATAGGATTAGAATCAAATATATTGGAAAAACGTTGGGGTAGCACCTATTGTAGAATAGATGGTAAAGTCTTGCCTTATGTTTTTCAGCCATGTGCAGAGAAGACTTGTGGAAGCCCAAATAAGGAAACTACAGTAAGTGGCATAATAGGCAAAGGCAGAGAAACGATTAAAGAAGATTTAGACAACAAATCAATAACTTGTCTATAGACATGATATATGACAATATCTGGTGTCATTTGATCTATGTAGCTCACCTCCCCTAATAAGGAAGCTCGGTTGTTTTGTATTTCTTATAAAAGGAAACATGCATTCTTAAAAGAAATAATAAAAGAAACAGTATGTTCAATTTACAGACCCTAAGGAGCTACTTGCCAATAGACTCGTTAAATTTTGACCATTTACCAGCCACCCCCCCAGCATAAATGGGACAGTCAAAGTGGGACCAATAAGATCAAGTACCTGGCAAGCCAGATCACGTGCACTTTTTCCAAGTGATAAGCTAGTGGATCTTGCAGCATGACTCATTGGAAATCCACACTGAGATTCACCATCCTCAATCCTTTCTTCAGATAATAAATTGTAACAGCAACCGAGACTAACAACAGCTTTAACATCTTTACACTCTAAGAAAGTCCTAATAGAAAAATGAATCCAAGAGTTACAAGTATACAGAATACGGATAATATAAAGTAACAGACACAGAAACACTGGCAATGCCATAAAACGTTAATCGTTAATTTTTTTATACTGGGTAATACCAATAATAAAGTTAACGAAGTAATTAAAGGCAAAAGATGTCAGTATGACATCCTATAACTATTTTAAAAACCAAAAAAAAAAAAAATCCATTCTAACTAAAGAAACTATAAACAATTGAGTTAAAAGCCGTGGTTGAAAGAAAACACATTTTGAAACTCACTTTAGCATAGTCACTGAAAGGTCACCGCAGGCATGAAGGCCAGCAAGAACAATTGAAGACTTTTTGTTTGCATTGCTATGCCAATTTAGTTTCCCTAGATCTTCTTGATTTTCTGCCTTTATCCTGGATTGCTCAACATCATCTCCAGTCAAAGATATTTCAACCAAGGTTTTTAACGAGTCGATGGACAAAACATTACATGTGATTGTCTTTGGCACATTTAAACTCCGAAAGCCTGATCTAGAGCAAAACAAATAAACACAAATTCTCATAATGACAATAAATAACTGCTGGCGCTGAAATAAAAAACCCAATGAGGTCAACTTTAAAAAAATACAAAAGGCATATCTGAACTGCTATTGTCGTCCCCAACACATACTAACATCCCCATGTTGATTCTTTTATTTCAAATAATAAATTCACAATGTGAAAATTAAAACTTACAATAGAAAACTAACCTGCAAAATGTTCACTTCTTGTCTTATCATATAGTCAGACATTTACTCTCTATAAGGTCACATTACAGTCAATAAGAAGAAGATTGAAGAACATACCCAGATTTTATCATCTGTGATGTATAGTATTTTTTAATCCGTGCTGCCCGTGCATCAGTAACCCTCCCATGATGAGAACATGCATCAATTGCAATGACAGGATGTTGATATTGAAAGGCAAGTACTTGTGCAAGATAACCCTGAAAACGTGAAGTAATATGCATCACATAAATAAAGTTTAAAAAAAAAAGTTAAAATAAGTAAACAAAAAGAAGAAAATTCAGGCAACAAAATTATTGCTAGCGCAAGAAAAAATTACAACACTTCTCAATCAATATACAGAATTTCATCTCTGATATGGACAAAGCTGATAGAGACAATGGAGAAGACAAAAACTGTCACTAAATGAAGTCATAAATTGAGCTTGTGAGAAAATAGACTTCCATTTCAAAACTAGAGGATCTAATGCAGACCACCAAGCACTAAGTACATATGCCCAACGAATCACTTAATAAAGAGATAATTTATCGTCACTATTCAACCAATATTCCAACTTTAACTTCCGACACTGAGGCAACTATCACTGCATCTGTGGATTTTAAAACAAGAGGATTACTTCTAACCATGCAATGTCCCTTGATTTGTCAATCATACCTAGGGTTCATATCTTGTCTAACAGAACTGTAAGCAAAAGAAAATGAATCTACACCTGACCAGCACCAACATCAGCAACGGCATCAGCTCTCACACCTTTTGCAACTGTACTTATAACAGCTGAAAGAATTTCTACCTGCACACATGAAAATCTTCTTATCTGTTATATTGAAATGCAACAAATTCATTGATCAAAAGGAAAATGAAATCCACAACTCAAAATTCGTTTGCCAAAAATCTCATCCCAGAAAAAACCTTGACCATGGAAATTCTTTAAGAAGGCAATTGTAAAAATTTGATAGCCAGGGACTCACTTCATGTTTTTTCTTTACATTCATGCCCTGGGCAAGAACACTGTTAAGTGAAGTCATCTGCAGACCAGGTAATGCCTGCAAATATAGAACAAATTTATATAAATCAAGATTATGAGATACAAAACCTTCTTAAGCAGAAATCCCAGACTAATATAGCTTGATTACAAAATTATATAAGATCTTTAAAATGATTTTTGTTAGAATAAATGATCTTTAATAGGATTTATTCTTAGGTGCTATGGGCTTTATGCTGAACCTAGTTCCTACAAATGTCTTCTGGAATTCTCTTATGTTTAGTGTATCAGATGTATCTCAAGATATTATAAATATGAAACTCTTGAGAGGAGTTCAAAACACACACTCTCAAATTCACTCTAAATCTTCTTTACTTTAATCTCAAGTATTTTCCTACTTTGGAGTTCAAAAGAAGTAATCTTGATTATAGGTTTGGACCTAACTCAACCTCCACAAAACTGGTTTATAAGGTGAGGGTTGTCTAAGCTTTATAAGTTCAACTTAAAAACTATCCTTAATTGATGTAGGACTAAATCACCACACTTGATGTTGCAATTAAGGCAACCCCCAAAGAGACTGCAACTAAGGAGGGATAGGGAGACTAAAACTAAGATGGTTTTCCAACAATTAGTTGTCACCAAGTTTTCATTAGCTCAAATGGAAAGGGCATGAAAAAATTCAGTGTAAATAAGCCCAATCGACACTCTCATAGTACAAGTAGCACAAGATAAATGAATAATATGCATTGCCACATATAGAGCCCCAACAGTAAATCTGTAATCAATGGATTATGTTTCCCGTGATAATATAATAGTAAGAAACAAAACAACCAAATAGAATGTGTAAGCCCTTTTGTTAATGTACACTTATCCATTGACAAGTTAACTGGCCCTAATTATGTCACATGGTCATCAGATGTCTGATTATGGCTTAAGAGTCAAAGGTATGTTGATCATCTTGCCCCGAAAGCACCTACTCCCACTCATGTTGAGGCCAACCGTTGGGAAACCATTGATGCTCAATTGTGTGTGGTTCTCAAGGGTACTCTTGATCCTTTGTTAAAGCAACTTTTTCGTTCCTACGAAACATGTGCTCAAATCTGGGAGCATGCCAAGTTATTATACACCAATGATACTCAACGTCTCTATGGTGTATGTTCTAGATTTGCGGATCTTATTTCCTCTAAACATCAAACCTCTATGACTGATATGGGCAAAATTCATGCTCTTTTTCATGAGTTCAATGAGTTATTGCCTCCCTCTCCCGACCCTGCCACGGAGATCGAGCAACACCCAAAGTTCTTCATGCTCGACGCATTACACGAGCTTGCTGATAAATATTCACATATTCATGATCAAATTTTGGGTTCCCCGGTTGTCCCCACCTTGAATTCAACCTGCTCTACTCTTTTGCGTGTACCAGAACAACCCAACACTGATACACCTGCTTTTGTTGATGATTCTTCTGCGTTGGCATCTCACTGTGATGATCGAACTCGCCCTCAGTAACAGGGAAAAGGGTGTCCTAAGTGTGAATATTGTGGCAAGCTCGATTACAAGATTGACAACTGTTATGCATTACATGAGTGTGAACATTGTGGAAAGCAAGGTCACAACATTGACAGGTGTTATGCATTGCATGGTCGTCCTCCTCGCTCTGCTGCAACTGTTCAGACCAACCTTTCCCCACCTTCGTCTACTAGGGATCCTCCTTCTTCTGTTTCATCCGATACACCTGCTATGTTCAACAAATTTTTCAAATGGTATAAGGATCAACAGTCTTTTAATTCCACTGCATTTATCGCTCACACAGGTACATCTTTTGATGGTCTGACTCAATCTTCTCCTGGTCCTTGGGTTTTTGATTCAGGAGCCACTGATCATATTACTGGTAACAAATCTTTGTTCTCTTCTTTATCCTTTCCTAATCCTTTACCTTCTGTTATACTGGCTGATGGTTCTAGAGTCTCATCTCATGGTGTTGGCACTGTTAAAATTTTTCCTTCTATAACCATTGATAATGTTTTTTATGTCCCTGGGTCTCCTTTTAACTTCTTGTCCATCAGTCGTCTAACTCGTTCTCTTGATTGTGTTATTTCTTTTACCAACAATTTTGTGTGTTTACAGGACCGGAGTTCAAAACAGGTGATTGGCACAAAATGTGAGTCTCATGGTCTTTATCATCTTCGTCCTTCTACACACGTTAGTGCAGTTATGGAGTCTCCCCCTTTTCTTCATGCTCAGTTAGGTCATCTAACCCTTGCAAAGTTACAGTAGTTTGTCCTGCCTTGTTCAAGTTATCCCGTATGGTATGTGAGTCGTGTCAAGTAGGTAAGCATAGTCGTACTTCCTTTCCTCGTAGTGTCACACGTGATGCTTCGTCCTCTTTTGCCTTGGTTCACAACATTTGGGGTCCTAGCCGCTTTAAGTCTACTTTAGGTTTTCAATACTTTGTTACTTTCATTGATGATTATTCCAAATGTACTTGGTTATTTTTAATGAAACATCGTTCGGAATTATTTCATATCTTTCAATCTTTTTTTAATGAAATTAAAACTGAGTTCGGTGTTCTTATTAGAGTTTTGCGTAGTGATAATGGTTGTGAATATTTTTCTCATTATTTTAAACAATTTATGGCTTCTCACAGTATTCTGCATCAAACTTCTTGTGATTATACCCCTCATCAAAATGGTGTAGTTGAACGTAGAAATAGACATCTTATTGAAACAACTCGCACTTTTTTAATTTATGGAGAGATTCCTGAACATTTTTGGGGTGATGCTATTCTTACTACCTGTTATCTCATTAATCACATGCCTTCTTCGGTTTTAAAGAATACCATACATCATTCCATTATATTCCCTCATGAACCTTTTCATCCCTTACCTCTAAGAGTTTTCGGGTCTACATGTTTTGTTCATAATTTCAATCCTGGTCTTGACAAGCTTTCACCTAGATCACATAAGTGTGTTTTCTTAGGGTTTACAAGATCACAAAAAGGATACAAAAGTTTTTCTCTTTTTCTTAACCGTTATTTTGTGTCTGCAGATGTCACCTTTGATGAGTTCTCCCTTTATTTTAAGAGTCAATCTCCACCTCTTACTCCATCCAGTCCTGACAACTCTCCTAGTACCTTTAATGTTCCTATTGTTTGTGACCCTCTTACTGTGTCTTCTTCACCATCGGTTCCTGCTCCACAATCAGCTTCTCCTCCACCACCTTTTCAGGTTTATAGTCATCGAAATCGATCACAACCACCACCATGTGACTCCACTCAAGTGCCAACTACTCTGTCTCCTCCGACTTTGACACCTGAGTCTGACATTCCCATTGCCCTCCGAAAAGGTATGCGTTCTACCCATAATCCCTCTCCCCATTATATTGCTTTGAGTTATCATCGCTTGTCATTACCTTTTTATACATGTCTTTTCTCTCTTTCTTCTGTGACCATTCCAAAAACTGTCCGTGAAGCTTTAGCCCATCCTGGTTGGTGTCAGGCCATGACAGATGAACTAAGTGCTCTTCATAACAGTGGAACTTGGGAACTGGTCTCGTTATCGTCTGGGAAATCTATTGTTGGTTGCAGGTGGGAGTTTGTTGTCAAAGTTGGACCTAATGGTACTATTGATCTCCTCAAAGCTCGTCTTGTGGCCAAAGGTTATACTCAAATTTTTGGGTTGGATTATAGAGATACCTTTTCCCCGTGGCAAAGATGGCTTCTGTTCGTTTATTTATCGTCATGGCTGCTCTTCAACAATGGCTTCTTTATCAATTGGATGTTAAAAATGCTTTCCTCAATGGTGATTTGCAAGAAGAAATCTATATGGAGCAACCTCCTGGGTTTGTTGCTCAGGGGAGTCTTCTGGAATGGTATGTCGTCTTCGCAAATCCCTATATGGCCTAAAACAATCTCCTAGAGCCTGGTTTGGAAAGTTTAGCAATGTTGTTTAGCAATTTGGTATGACTCGATGTGAAGCATATCATTTTGTCTTTTATCAACACTTGAGTGTTGGATGTGTTTACTTGATAGTATATGTTGATGACATCCTTCTTACAGGGAGTAACAACCATGGCATCTCTCAGTTGAAACAACATCTCTGTCACCATTTTCAGACCAAAGATCTTGGCAAACTCAGATATTTCTTGGATATTGAGGTGGCACAATCCAATGATGGTATTGTTATATCTCAGAGAAAGTATGCCATGGATATTCTGGAGGAAACTGGGTTTGTGAGTTCAAAGTCTGTTGATACACCCATGAATCTCAATACTAAACTTCAACCAAATCAAGGGGAGCCTATATCTGATCCTGAGCAGTATAGAAGATTGGTTGAAAAATTGAATTATCTTATTGTTACTCATCCTGACATTTCCTTTGCAGTCAGTGTGGTAAGCCAATTTCTTAATTCCCCATGTGAAGATCATTGGAATGCAGTCATTCGTATCTTGAAGTATATTAAAAGATCTCCTGGAAAAGGATTGTTATAGGGTTCTAATAACCATACAAGAGTTGTTTGCTATTCAGATGCTGATTGGGCAGGATCTTCTGATAGAAGATCTACATCTGGGTATTGTGTCTCCATTGGTGATAACTTGATCTTGTGGAAAAGTAAGAAACAAAGTGTTGTAGCAAGATCCAGTACAGAAGCAGAATATAGAGCTATGGCATCAACTACATGTGAACTTGTTTGGTTCAAGCAATTGCTTAGAGAATTACAATTTGGAGATGTTACTCAAATGACACTTGTGTGTGACAATCAGGTTACTCTTCATATTAGCTCTAATCCTGCCTTTCATGAGAGGACCAAACACATTGAGATTGATTGTCATTTCATTCGGGAAAAGATCATGTCTGGAGACATCAAGACTGAGTTTGTTAACTTAAGTGATCAGTTAGCAGATATTTTTACAAAATCTATACGAGGCCTAGAATTGATTATATTTGTAACAAGCTTGGCACATACGATTTGTATGCTCCAGCTTGAGGGGGAGTTTTAGATATTGTTTAGATATTGTTTGATATTATTAAGATATTGTTAGATATTGTTAATCCCAATATCAATCCCTATGTGTGGTTTATATACAAGGGAGATTAATCTCAAACCCTATTTTCTTTCTTCTCAACAATTTGCAATCAACCAGATATAGCCCAGATTTTACCATGGTAAAGGTGAGTAACAAGGAAGAGATTACATACCATGTTCATATCTGCTTGATCTTGACAAAATACCATAGACCTTAATTTAAGGATGAACTCCTTCAGAGAAGTTGGCCATTCATACTGCCACCAAATTTTTATTACATGCACAGAGAAAATATATCATTATTAACAAAGGAGAACATGTCCAAAGTCAGAAAGATGCAAACATGAGACATACGACAAGCATAAGAAGAAAAAAACATAAATGCAAAAAATACATCCAATCCTGTAGCATATCAGTCTAAGAAAACCCTTAAAAATATTGTTCACTAAATAAATACCATTAAATCCAAATAAATTATTTTGTCCCAAATAAGCAAATAACTTCAGCAAAAGATTAGTAGCCACTTGAGATAAAAATAAGGAAAAGAAAATTTATCACATAGCATAATTCCCCTCTCTGAAGTTTTCATATTTATAATGAAAATAGTAGTTCAGATACAACAAATGAGAGGGAAGACAAAAGAATAAGAAAGGTCATATCTATAGTCCTAGGTACAGCACACAGCGACTTTTCAATAAAACCAATTTAAGACCTATTCTAACACTCCCCCTCAAGCTAGAGTAGACAAATTGTATGTACCAAGCTTGGAACAAATCAATTTAGTCCATGGTCTTCTCAAGGATTTTGTTAACAGTTTACAAGTTCATCAAATTCGACAAACTCAATACAAGTTTCAGTAGACAAATTGTATGGACCTCATTGTTCTCATTTCTTTCCTTTCCAAAAAATCCTCATTTTATCACCTTAGCCAATGGCTCTAAAATCTCCTCCTAAGGATTTGGTCAGGTTTCACTTTCTCCTTCCTTAAATATAAAATTGGTTCTTTTTGTTCTTTCTTGTCATTCAATCTTGTTTCTTTGAGTCAACTAACCAAGTCTTTAAACTGTTCAAAACCTTTAATGTCAATTCCTTTGTTATACAAAAATGTAATACAGAGCGATTCATTGGAGAAAGATATGAATCTAGAGGTTTGTACTATTTTAGAACTAGTCCAGGTGTGTCTTGTTTTGCTTCTCCATCTACTAAACTTTTGCATGATCGTATGTGACATTCACACTTGTCAAAATTAAGAAAAAAAATGGTCCCTGAACTTTGTAGTCTTCAACTATTAGAATGTGAGTCATGCCAGTTAGGTAAACACGTTAGATCTTCTATCCAAAAAGATTTGAACCAAGGTTTAATTCTATTTTTTCCATTATTCATCATGATATTTGGGGACCAAGTCGTGTCTCATCTTTTAGTTTTAGGTGTTTTGTTATTTTCATTGATGAATATTCTAGGTGCACGTGGATTTGTCTTATGAAAGATCGTCTTGAATTATTGTCTATCTTTACATCTTTTATGAACGAAATTAAAAATCAATTTGGAGAAGTAATTAAAAGTTATTGAGTGACAATGCCAAAGAATAGTTCTCTAATTTTTCTAGAGTTTTAAGTTCACATGGCATTTTACATCAATCTATTTGTGTCCTCACACTCCTTGACAAAATGGTATTGTAGAGAGAAAAAAATAGGCACTTTTGAGACTGCTTGTACCTTATTGCTTGGTGCTAATGTATTTGTCCATCATGGGGGCAATGTTATCTTAATTGCTTGTTTTCTTATTACTAGAATGTCGTCCTCTCCTCTCAACATTAAGGTTCCTTATTCCATTAGTTATCCAAATGATACTCTCTTTCATGTTCCTCTCGTGTGTTTGGTTGTATATGTTTTGTTCATGATTGGATAAACTCTCTACTCAGGCTATTAAATGTGTCTTGTTAGGATATTCTCGGCTACAAAAGGGGTATCATTGTTACTCTCCTTTTGAGAGAAGATCTACTTCTGGATATTGTGTTTCTATTGGAGGTAACTTGATTTCTTGGAAGAGCAAGAAACAAAGTGTTGTGGCAAGATCTAGTGCAGAAGCAGAATATAGAGTTATGACCTAAGCCACTTATGAACTTGTTTAGCTTAAACAATTACTTAGAGAGTTGTAATTTGGAGATATCACTCAAATGACACTTATATGTGATAATCAGGTTGTTCTTAATATTAGCTCTAATCTTGTCTTTCATGAAAAGATCAAGCACATTGAGATTGACTGTCATTTTATTAAAGCAAAGATTGTATCTAGAGACATCGGGACTAAGTTTGTTAACTCAAGTGATAATTTAGCAGATATTTTCACTACGTATTTAGGATGACCTAGAATTGATTTTATTGTAACAAGCTTGGTACATACGATTTTTATGCACCAGATTAAGGAGTGTTAAATATTGTTAGTTAGAATATCATATGTTAGTTACAATATTATATGTATTTAGGCATAGCCCATACTTTCTTATATTATTCTTCATTATAAATATATTACCTTATGTATATTTTCTACATAGGAGGAAAATAACCCTATACCTAGTTTTGACTATTTTCACAATATACGTTAGTTATAGTTTATACCGAAGTTCCTTTCCTTAAGTGATTTTGAAGAAGTGAAACCAAACATAGCCAAATCACTTCGGAGCTATAAAACACAGAATGCAAAAATAACAAGTAGTCATAATCAAATTAAGCAAAGCACCCCAAATCAAATACTAAATTTAAACCCGAGCTCTTAAAACGGGATTAAAAATAATCTATATCAACAAGGCAAGCAAGCATAAAGTAATTCAAACAACAAAGAATGCATTTCAGCAAATATTGCTAAACAGTAAACCTAAATCAGAGAAATACAAATAAATAAATAAGAAAAAATAATATTGGAAAAAGCAACCTGAACTGCACCAGAAGGTATGAGCAGAAGATTTTGAACAGGTTCACGGCGCAGGCACTCGATCCATTCGGCGTCAACATTCTCCCATAGCCTATCCTGAAATTCAATCATCACCATTTCCTTATACTTAATTAAATTACAAATTAAAAAAAAAATAGTGAAAAATGGAATTCAGATGAACCTTGAAGAAATTGACAACATGAGCATCGATTAAGGAAGAATAAGGCGCAAGGAAGTGGATAATGTCGTTGATCCATGCCAGGGTCTCGACAGCGCTCTTGCATGAATACCTGCACTCACCCATCGGACCCAGCTTGTGTGACACTGTGTCACTGTCACCCTTTCTCCGTTCCGCTGTTTAGGGCACACTCGGATGAACGTTATTTGAAAGCAGTAACTTTATTCTTCTGTAATTCACCGGTTATTTTTTTAACTATCTTTAAAAAAAACTAATTATTTTTTTAGATTTGATCTTCGTTTTTAAAAAAAAAAATTACCGCACATAATTTTTTTTATCAAAATAAATAGATTAATTAAATAAAAGAGTGTACTGTTTTAATCCTTTTACAAACATAAACATGGTATTGTCATGCATCACCTATATATTTTTTGTACTAACACCACCAGCATTTGTGATAAAAGTTCACATACATATATTTGGGAGAGAATCTAAATACAAATAGTTATATCAGCATCAAGATCAGATTTATTGTTTGAAAACAATGCTCCAATATAATAAGATCACTAGCATATATTACACATACTTTAAACTAAGTGATATCTTATGTTTTTAATTGCTTTGTTGTTGTGCATGAGGTTACTTGAGTTGATACAAAGCTGCATAAGAGTCAAAAGCTAACATAGATAGACCGTATACAAATTCACTTCAGGACTGATAATTTAATGAAGGCTTTCTTCTCCTTTGTTGCTCCATGTGTGTATCCCTGGTTGCGCCACTACAGTAGCGTATGTGACCTTGGTTATCCTTACTTGATGTCATGGTCTCCCACTCTCATTGGAACAATCAAAATTTGTGTTCCCCCTTCTGTCTTTTCGTTATTGAAAGAAGAGTTGTATTCCCCTGCATCAGTCCCTGCACGTAAACAATTTTTCCCCAACAAAGAGATTCTACATACCCCATACGTGGCCTAGTATACATTTGTAACGGTAAGCAGTTCTTCAACTAAATTCACTTAAGACTTTAAACATTGAATTGGACATAGGCACTAATCGTTATAAGATAAAGTTGTCTTAAAATTTTTATGTTTCGACCAGGACCATACACTTGTGTCGTAGAAAATAATTTCTTCTCAGTCAACTTTCTTTTGTTTAGAAATCACCATGTTTTTATGCTTTTAAGTTTTCCAAATAGAAGCTACCTACGTTTCTTTTCATACTCTATTTTGTTTTTTATTTATTTGTATAAAAAAAACGATTGTTTGACAAAGTAAATGTTACAAAGTTTTTGACAAACTGACGTGGCATATATTAAATGATTTTTTTTGAGTTAAAAAATGGGAAACTGCACGTGTGAGAGAGAAATTGAAGAAAAGGGACGTGGTTCAAAAAATGGGATTGTCTCTCACAGAACTGCTCCCGCGCTGGAGTTCATTTTTGGTCCGCTCTTAAAGTTTTTCTTGTCCACGCTAAGAGAACCATTCTTCTGCAAATTTCCATTGATTAAACTTTCCGCTGCATTTGCCCAAACCCATTATCGTTGTCAATGTCTACCACTGTAATCTCCAACTAAAATTTGAATTTTTTTTTTCCAAAATGTGTAAAGGACATACCCAGGAACATAAATTATGCACTAATATTTGGATAAGAAAGTTAGGCATGTATCCCTGGTTAAATTTTGTTCCAAATCAAATGGGCACCTATCTGAGGACAATTTGTGCAAAACCCTTTACAGCGTTTGCCATTTAAGTATTTTGTCATTGCCATTTAAAGTTGCAGCCTTAGTCTTCGCAATATAATTTTTGAACTTTATGTGCTTCCCATATGTTCGTTACACAAAAAAAGTTGTACTGTTTTTTTAATAAAAAAGTTTAGTGAAAAGAAAATACAAATGAAGTTGCCACATGTCCATGAAAACTTGTTGTGCAAAAAGCTTTAAAGTGTTCGCCATATAGGTAGTTAGTCATTGCCATTTAAAGTTGTAGCCTTAGTTAAACCAAATTATTTTTGAACTTCATGTGCTTCCCATATTTTGCTTACACAAAATTAGTTGTAATTATTTTTTAATAATATAGATTGGTGAAAAGAAAATGCAAATAAAGTTCCCACCTGTCGGTGAAAACCTGTTGTGCAAAACATTTAAGGGTGTTTGCCATTTAAGTAGTTCCTGACTGCCATTTAAAGTTGCATCCTTTATGAAACCAAATTATTTTGGAACTTTATGTGCTTTCCATTTATATAGGTCACACCAAAAAAGTTTTACTGATTTTTAATTAATAAAGTTTAGTGAAAAGAAAATGCAAATGAAGTTGTCAACTGTCCGTAAAAACTTGTTGTGCAAAAATCTTTAAAGTGTTCGCCATATAGGTAGTTAGTCATTGCCATTTAAAGTTGCAGCCTTAGTCAAACCAAATTATTTTTGAACTTTATGTGCTTCCCATACTTTGCTTACACAAAATTAGTTGTAATTATTTTTTAATAATATAGATTGGTGAAAAGAAAATGCAAATAAAGTTCCCACCTGTCGGTGAAAACCTGTTGTGCAAAACATTTAAGGGCGTTTGCCATTTAAGTAGTTCCTGATTGCCATTTAAATTTGCATCCTTTATGAAACCAAATTATTTTGGAACTTTATGTGCTTTCCATTTATATAGGTCACACCAAAAAAGTTTTACTGATTTTTTATTAATAGAGTTTAGTGAAAAGAAAATGCAAATGAAGTTGCCACATGTCCGTGAAAACTTGTTGTGCAAAAATCTTTAAAGTGTTCGCCATATAGGTAGTTAGTCATTGCCATTTAAAGTTGCAGCCTTAGTCAAACCAAATTATTTTTGAACTTCATGTGCTTCCCATATCTTTCCTACACAAAATAAGTTCTACTGATTTTTTAATAATAAAGATTGGTGAAAAGAAAATGCCAATGAAGTTGCAACCTGTCCGTGAGAACCTGTTGTGCAAAACATTGTACAACATTTGCCATTCAAGTAGTTTCGGATTGCCATTTAAACATGCATCCTTTATGAAACCAAATAATTTTTTAAATTTACGTGCTTCCCAAATCTTTCCTACGCCAAGAAAGTTGTACTGATTTTTTAATAAAAAATTTTAGTGAAAAGAAAATGCAAATGAAGTTCCCACCTGTCCGTCAAAACCTGTTGTGCAAAATATTTCATCGCGTTTGCCATATATGAAATTTGTGATTGACATTTAAACTTGCATCCTTGTTTTCATTGTTAGGCATTCAAACATCCTTCCATTTTTTTGAGGAACTTATTTCTGAACATTATGAGCATGCCACAACGTCATAAGACAAAACAAAATCTAGTGATTTATTTGCAGCCCACAACATGCATAGACCCAATAATGCACTGAAATAACGAAAACATGTTGTTCAATATGACTAACTGAGTTTGCCATATAAGTACTTAGTGTTTGCCACTTAATTAAAAGTTGAAATCCTAAACATTTATACATTAAACAAACATGGTACTACGTCAAAACATTCAGACATGAAAACAAACATAAGTTATCAATTGTCATCATTCGATGATGTTGCATTTGATGTTTGCCCAAGATCAGTTGAAGGTACTTCATGTAATGGAGGTTTTAGTTGAAGGCACGAAGTTGTCACAGATATCACAAGGAGCACGTCAGTTTCCAATGAAAACCCTAAACCCCAAAAATACATTCAACTCCAAGAAGCCATGATTTCCAATCAAAACCCTAAACCCCAAATTGATTTATAATCGAAAATCCTAACCTGCAACTTCAATGCTTTCCGTCAACCACCGTCGGGAACGTTCCGCTGTGATTTCGTCTACCACCGTCGGGACGAACTGCTTTCTTGTAGGTGGAATTTGATGTGCAACGATAAATGCAACGGAAAGTTTAATCAATGGAAATTTGCAGAAGAATGGTTCTCTCACCGTGGACAAGAAAAGCTTTAAGAGCGGGCCAAAAATGAACTCCAACGCGGGAGCAGTTCTGTGAGAGACAATCCCATTTTTTGAACCACGTCCCTTTTCTTCAATTTCTCTCTCACACGTGCAGTTTCTCATTTTTTAACTCAAAAAAATCATTTAATATATGCCACGTCAGTTTGTCAAAAACTTTGTAACATTTACTTTGTCAAACAATCGTTTTCCTTTGTATAAGATGAAAATGCTGGAAATTAACAAGAAGGTTTATTGTTATGCAATCTACTCACACCTATACACCTATCCCACATATCCCACACAGTTTTGGTCATTTTACAAATAAAGAAAAGATGATTTATGCTCTCCTCAATTTTTTCACACAACTCGCATGAGATATTCTCTAAATGTCTTCCTTTGTTTGCAAGCTTTGTCTTTGTTGTCACCTTATTATTTGTGCCTTCAGAATCAAGTTTAAACTCTACAAGGTTTTAAAAACTCTATTATCTCCTCGTTTATATTACCTCCTCGTTTATATTACTTCATAGAGTATTGTATCCGGACCTTACTATGTATGCAATGGCAATCTTAGTTAGTGTATGAGGGGCCTTGTCCCCTAAACTTTTTTTGCATTAATATATGTTAATATATAATAATATTTTATTGTTTTAAAACATGTAATATATAATAACATTTTTTATTGTTTAAATATAATATATATATATATATATGTATATAATATACTTTTATTGTTTTAATATATATTATTCATTAATATATAGGCCGTGTCAAGGATAAAATCACTAAAGTCATTCGTTTTAGGCCTAAAATAAAAGTTCTCAAAAAAAAATTACTACTAATATTTTCCTATTAATAATTAATTATAAAATTGTTTTTAAGAAAAAAGCCTCAACAAAATATTTTTATATTAATATACCTCTATTAAATTAATTATAAATTTATGTTTGAGATAAAAAAGGAAAAATAATATTTTATTACTAATATAATTCTATTACATTAATTATAAGTTTATGTTTGAGAATAAAATTTAATTAAATTATTATTAGTGTATGTTAATTTTTATTGGTATTAAAAATAATAATAATGAATTAAAACATTTATTTAGTAAATTATAATTTTGTTTACAAAGAAGATAATGATTAACTATTTTTATTCGCTTATAATATTATTTTCTTCTTTTATCTTTTTATCTCCTTGTCACTTCTCTTATCTTTCTTTACTTACTTCTCTTCTAGGGTCTTGGCATATTACATTCCTTAAATCTCATATTGTCCGTGTGTACCAATTTTTCACCCTCATTTTTTGTTAGTGTGTTTTTCCTTTCTATTTGTGTTGTTATAGTTTTTATTCTGTTTTGGATTTGTACTAAAATTAGAAATATGTTTCTTTTGTCTAGTTTAGTTTTTTGGTATTTTTCGATTTACGAGTTTCAAGAGTTTTTTTACATATATTTTGACGAGGAATTGAAATTTTTCTACAAAATTATTAATTAGATTAGGGTTAGTCTTTTGGTAGATAATAGATTAATTGGAGTGTAATTCAAAGTTGATTTTTCTGTAGATAGATAATTTAAGTTTAGGGAAAAAAAACTTACTATCAGGTTGAAAAGAACCTAAGTTTATTGAAAAAACATATTAGATGCAAAAAAAAACAATTTGATGAAAACATTGAGAATAGAATTGTAAAATCTTTTCAAGAATCGTTTAGAATTGATTTATTTTTTGTATAGTTAGATAAAGAAATTACCACACTTTAGAGTATATTTGAACAATTTAAAATATATGAAGATATTTTTTGTTTTTTATGTAGTGTTAAAAATTAAAGTTACTAGATGGTACATTTTTGCAAGAAAACTGCTTAAACTTTAAATAATCTTTAAAACATGATAATTTGTTGGATAATAATGGATTTGATTTATTTTCATAATTAAATATCTTAAGAGAAATTATAGATTTGAAAAATGATAAACCAATTGATATTCTTAATTATATAAAAAAATAGATTCTTTCCCAAAAGCATATGTAACTTATAGAATAATATTAACAATTTCAGTGTCAGCAATATCTCAAGAAAGATTAAATGGATTACCCTATTGTCTATTGAAGAATAAATGTTAAATAAAATTAATTATGATAATTTAATAAATAATTTTGTATCAAAAAAAGCTCAAAAATAAATTTTAAATAAAAGGTCTCCATTTTTAAGTTTGTTTTAGGTCTCTCAAACTCTTGATCGCTCTTGTTTATGTTTTATTATATTTAAATATGAATACTCAAAAAATTATTTTTCTTATAGATAAAATTCAAACAACTATTAAATTTGAAAATATAAAAATATTTATCATGATTTTTTTACTTATTTTCTGTCGTCATTATTTAATAAATTTTTTACTAATTTACTAATATCAAGAGAAAACTAATTTAAAATTTTAACTTCACAATTCAACTTCACTATTTTATTGTGGGTGTACTTAAAATGAATTTTTTATTTTTTCCGTTATGATTTATCAAAAACATGATTTTAAAATGAAATGAGAGATAAATTTCATGCACACAATATGATTATTTATATTAAAAATGAAATAGCTAAAAATTTTAGTTTTAATTTACTTAATAAGGAATTCAAATAATTTATAGTTATAATTATATTAAAATACATATTCATTTTTGTTGTAACTAATAATGATTAAATATATAAATTTTGAATATATTATTTTGACTCTCCCAAAATTATTAGTCAACTTCTGTCAGTGTGTGTATGATCCATCTTATGCGTTGTCCCATACCTAAGAATCCTCATAATTACTTTTAGGAGTTTGGCAATTTATGAGTTCCAATAATTCTTGTTCTTAGGTTGTTTCTTAGACTAGTCTAGCTCTTCTCCAAGTTAAATTTCATACTCACATGTTATCTTTAAAATTTGGAATTGCATACAACCTATAAAACCTACAAGAGAGTGTTATTCCCCCTACCCATTTGTCCTATCAAAACTTAATTTTGTTCACTTCCCCCACTCTTCACACAACTTTGTTTTCAAACCAATTATGTTGTTGGTAGTATCTACAAATAGAACATGGGTCTTTCTATAAGACCAATGGAATTAATTAATAAATGAGGGTAGTGGAAGCCTTTATGACATTAAATTCTAAATTGGATGATGTGGAAAAGTACTAGCTTAAGTGGTTGAGAGTACTTTATTATGTGAAAGGATTTGGGTTCAAGTCCTATGTATGTCAATTGTGTATTATTTATTTGCTATTATTTTTAAATTACATTGATCATGATTGAGAATAATATAATCTTTTGATTATATTAGTTATCATAAAATGTGAAGTGGTTGAATAGTTGAGCCTTGATTTGGCTTTGGTGTGGTTGTGGGTTCAAGCCTTTGAGAACTCGAATTAAACTTTATTTTTGCTAAACTTAGTTTTGGCATGGATATGAAAGGGTAGATGAAACCCTAGTAGGGGGATGGAAAATAGTATCTTAAGTGTGCGACTCATGCTTGGAGATGGGTTTCTAGGTTCTTGAGAGAGGAACCACCTGGCAGCTGGGGATGTGCTGTCAGGCGACACATGTTCCTGAGGATTTCTGGGTTTTCAGTTGAATTACTTGGCGGTGACGAACACCCGCCAGGCATAGCAAATCAATTTTTGGGTCGATTATGGTGATTTTGGGGTTCCGGATTATCTTTGCTTGGTGGGAAATGTGTTGAAACCATAAATTGATTAAAAAGAGATGAGAATTTGTGGAATTACACTGCAAAGCGAAAGATTGAGTGAAATTGGTTAGGTATGACGATTAAGGTTAACAGAATTGAGTTTTTTATGATTAGGAAGTAATTATCGTGAAACTGAACCGGAATCCATGATGGAAGTAGTTAGGGTTGATTATAGTACCACTGTTGTTGCGTTCGCGAGTGAATCGAAGGAGATTGGACAGGGAACGTGAAAGGGGAATGAAAGAAGTTGTTAGGTGGTGAAACAGAACCTAGAATTTTCTAGGACTAACGCACCGCCTACGGGTTATAGCGTACTACTAGGCGACATCGCGACACCAGGAGCATTTCTGGGGATTTTGAGTGTGCTGGGTTGGGTTTGGTGTTGTGGTGATTTTGGGTGTGAAATGGTATTAATTAATGAGAGGAAAAATCCCTTTGGACTATTTCGAGAGTCGGAAAGGAAAATTATATAATGAAAGAATATGGGAACTAAAGAGGGGACTGGAGCCATGTGATTTTAAGTGTACTGTGGCTACGGGATATTAAGTGTTCCTCATAAGCCTAGCTAGTAGTGTGGAGGGTTGACTTAGAGAATTTGACAATTTGAGCATAGGGAACAAATAGCATTTTAAATGATAAAACATGATATATGGTTGTGATGTAGGTATGAATGGACTATTCCCATGACTGTTAGGAACAGGTTGGAAAGATGGAAACATAAGTGTTGATATGCTAATGAAAGTAGGTCTTTAAATAAGAATTGGATTGTTAATGAAAATGAGTAAAAATGGTAAGTATTTAGATAATGAAGGTGTATGACAAGAAGTATGCTAACTGGAATTGACTCATACAGTATGTGACTAAGATATGATTGCAGAATGAATAAGTAATGTGAAAGGTTGTGTGAGTTAGTGAGCTTGAACCTAAACTAAAACCAGTACTGTGCAAGTATTGGTGTGGTGCCTAGCGGTGGGGATTGACCCGCCAGGCGAAAGCATAAAAATAGTGGGTTTTGAATCACGATGGCGCTTGGCGGTAAGGAGGGGTGCGTCAGGCGGGGTTTGCGGTCCAGTGAGTCCTAAGGTGTGTGGCGCCTAGCGGTAAAGGAAGTCCCGCCAAGCGATAGTTACAAAGGCAGTGAAGTTCTGAGATGCTACGCGCTTGGCGGTACGTGTCCCTCACCAGGCAGTCTAGAAACCTTGGGCACCTGGCGCCTAGTGTGTAGCGCCAGGCGGTATCGAGAAGCACGCGGCTTTGCTTGCTTGGATGTTACGTGATCTACAAGGCTTTTGCTGATGCTTCAAAGGTGGATTGCTGGTGTTCCTTGAGTTGAGCTCGGAACGTATCCCTTGAGTTGAGCTCGGTATAGGGGTTAAGCACGTGGCATTCCTCGAGTTGAGCTCGGAATGGCATCCCTCGAGTTGAGCTCAAGATGGCGGATGAACAGGAGGAACCCTTGAGTTGACCTCGGGTTGGCGAGTGTTGCCGGTGTGAGTGTACTGGTTATGGCCAGGATGGATGGGTCCATATAGATTGCCCTCCTTAGAAGTTAGATGACGAGTTTGGTAGTCTTGGGACGTTGCGAACTATTTCGCAATTGGGAACTCCACCTGGCGTTACGGTGTATGATCCATAGCAATGGTTTCTCGTGTAACGTCCTAGCCGGAAATTACTTATTAAAATAAATAAGAAAATAAATAAAATAACCACCTCATTTATCTATCATCAATTTCCCAAAAAAATGCGGGAAAATTTAAATATTAAAGTCCAACGCGCCAATACAGATAAAATAAGTCGCATCAGTAAGTGTTACAATTAAAATCGTTTATAAAATTGTTACATATAAAATCATATCTGCTCCCATGTAACAAGTTACATGTCACAGGTTTGTCGCCTATAAAATTATTACATATAAAATCATATATGCTCCCATGTAACAAGTTACATGTCACAGGTTTGTGTTCCGTCCGCCTGACGGCTCTCACACGCCGCCAGGCGCTATACTAGTAGCGCACATCATACAAGGATCAACTACTAAATATAAAGTTAAATTTAAGTTTTTCCCAAGGCTAGAACTCATAACCATGCAATGCCAAGTTAATACCAAACCATCATGCCAATCCATTTTTCATGCCAACTAGTATAACCCAATTGCTATCTTCTTACTTACATGCACATACATATTAGTAAATAAATAAAAAAATAAAATTTAAATCTTATACAAATGGCATACATAGGACTTAAACCCAAGTCCTCTCACACAAACCAAGTACTTTTAACCATTTGAGCTAGTACTTTTCCACGTCATGAAGATTAGCATTCAATGTCATAAAGGCTTCTCTTACTCGCATTAATTAAATAATTAATTATTTAATTATTTAAATTTAGCAGGACTTACATCCCGCACGTGCTATATCGGTTGTGGCCAATAGGTTTGGCAGCAAGTCATCTTGAGGTACTCACTAGAAGATGTATAACACGAATAACCTGGTTGTGACCAGGTGATATGGAATCGAAGGAAGGGTTTCATTTGGTGTGATTGCATGATATATATATATATATATAAGTGTATTATATATGTATATAAATATAGTTATATGTTTATTCTGTTAAGCTCACCCTATCTGCGTGTGTTTGGCGATGGTCGTGTACGTGGTACACGTGAGCAGATGATGTTGATGCAGGTGGTTCTGGTGAGGCTTAGCTTCGGAGCGGGGGATAGCTCGGGAGTTTTATATATTTTATGTTTTTGGAAATAAATTGTAATCCTTTACTACGCAAACTTTGGATATTATAATATGGTTTATAATTATGGTTTGGATTATTTTGATTATAATAAAAGATTTCAAATTTTCCGCGCTTTTGGGAAATGATGTTTTATTAAATGGAGCGTATTTATTATTTTCTCTATTTTTATTATTTAAATCTGTAATATCCTGACGGGATGTTACACTTTCCATCATCCAGATTCTTACACATAATTATTTATTATTACTATTATTTGAAATTATTCTTTTGTTAATATTTTATTTTACAAACTTAATTATTTATAAGTAAGTTGTTATAATTGATGAGCCAATATTTTACAACCAAGAGGAGATGAATTGGTTTCGTAACTTTTTTTGCAGTTATTTAAACTTTAAAACAGTTTGTAAGAAATCCTTAATCAATTTGCGCTATGTGTTTAAGAATGCATTATTTTAGCCTTTATACTTAGCAGGATGTAAAAAGATGATGAAAGAAAAGCACAAGAATCACAAATTTTTATATTGGTTCGATTTCACTAAATCTACATCTAGTCTCTTGTTATCCACACCAGAAATTCTACTAAAACATCAAGAGTTAGGAATACAAGATTCACCTATGTAAAACATACACTCTTAGATACACACTCTTGAAAAACCTTTAAAGAAATGCAACCAGGTAATGCTACATGCAATTACCAAAACCTATCACAGACATAGTGATAAAATCACAAAGTTTCAGTAACAAGATACCAGAAATTTAGTAACCAGAAAACAGAAATACAATGAAAGAAAGTAATGAAATGAATACACCTTAGGCTTATGCAAAATTTGACATCACATCCATTCAATCTTCTTGGAGTCTTGATGAACAACTTGAAAGTATGAAGAACAATGCAGAATTTCTCCAAGAACTCTCTAGAAATCTTTCTTTGAACTTTGTCTCATAAACGTAACTCAAAACTGATGTAATGATATGATTTTAGAGTACGACAGTTTTATGGTGTAATTAATTGATTAGGATATCTATCTAATCAATTAGATTATTTACAATGTTAAAGTTCATATTCCAGACACAATCTAATTGACTAGATTAATATTCTAATCAATTAGCATGACAACAAAATTAAACATCACACTCCAAACATAGCCTAATAGATTATATTAACATTATAATCAGTTAATGTGAAAGTTTTGACACATTTAGCTTGACTCACATATTGTTCATACGCACATCTACATCTTGTGTAAATTCTACCTATTTTAAGTTATCACTCTCCTATGACCATCATAAAAATTGACATTGATTTTCTTTGAAAACAATATAACCGAGTTTAAAAAGAATAGTTTAAATAAGTTGCACTCAAATTGTAGTAAGTGGTTAAATTTTGAAATTACTCACCAAATTACACATTTACATTGTGTTTATATAAAAAAATAGAAATTAATTTATTTTTATCACAATTTTGAAATGTTTTGTGGTAAAATTCTTAACATTGATATTGTATGGATATTTGTATCCACGCAGTATCTTTTTCTAATTATATTTAATGATAAATAAAAATTTATAAAATGGTTTAACTAGTTGATGAGGTAATAGCTTACCAAGGCGATGATTAGTAATTGGTATGAGAGAATGATCAACCACACTGGGATTGAGACACGACCCAGACTTGTATAGGAGGCAATAGTAGGGAATTTTCCGCAATGGGCGAAAGCCTAACGGAGTAATGCCACGTGAAGGTAGAAGGCATATGGGTCATGAACTTCTTTTCCTATAGAAGAAGCAATGATGATATTCAGGGAATAAGCATTGACTAACTTTGTGCCAACAATCGCGGTAAGACAGAAGATGCAAGCGTTATCCGGAATGATTGGACATAAAGTGTTAGTTGGTGGCTTTTTAAGTTGGTTGTCAAATCCCAAGGCTCAACCATAGACACGCTGTGGAAACTACCAAGTTGGAGTACGGTAGGGGCAAATGGAATTTCTGGTGGAGCGGAGAAATGCGTAGAGATCGGACAAAACACCAACGACGAAAGCACTATGTTGGATTGGCATTAACACTAAGAGATGAAATCTAAGGGATTAAATGAGATTAGATACCCCAGTAGTCCTAGCCGTAAATGAGGGATACTAGGTGTTGTGCATAGACTCGTGTAATGTTGTAGCTAAAACATTAAGTATCTCGCTTGGGAGTATGTTCACAAGAATGAAACTTAGAAGAATTGGTGGGGGCCCGCATAAGTGGTAGAGTATGTGGTTTTATTCAATGCAAAGCGAAGAACATTATCAAAACTTGATATGCCACAAATCCTCTTGAAAGAGAGGGGTGCCTTCGGGAACGCGGACACAGGATGTGCATGACTGTGTCAGCTTATGTCGTAAGGTGTTGGGTTAAGTCCCGCAACGAGCGCAACCCTCGTGTTTAGTTGCCAAGATTAAGTTTGGAACCCTAAGCAAACTTTTAGTGATAAATCGTTGGAAGGTGAGGATGACGTCAAGTCATTATCCCTTTATGCCCTAGGCAACACATGTGCTACAATGGACATAACAAAGGATCGCAATCCCGCAAGGGTGAGCTAACTCCAAAAACTCGTCCTTGGTTTGGATTGTGGGCTGCAACTCGTCTGTGTGAAACCAAAATTTCGGTATCTTTCTTAACCTAATTTCGAAATTCGGTAATTGGATTTCGAAATTCGATAATTTCCTTAATCGAATCTCAAATTTTAGTAATTTCCTTAACCAAATTTTGAAATCCAGTTTACCAATTTTTGAAATTCGTACTTCTCTAAACATGTTTTGTTCCCTAAATCGTGAGGAAAGTGTGAGGAGGTGAGTGCTTGTGGGTGGTAAATATAAAGAGTGAGAAAAATTATTTTTTACCTCGTTAAAAAGTGAGGGGTCATAGGGGACTTTGGAAAAATTTAGAGGTGTAAATCTCCAATCTTAATCTAACCCTAAACAGATCAAGTCCTTGCATATAAACTCAAAATATTACTCGACTCAAATACATGGTTACAAGCAAGTAAGTACTTTTCTTCCTTTACTTTTTTCTTTCGTGTCATAAAATATGTAATCTACAAATTATGACATTAGAATTATAATAAAAATCCATGTGCCTCCTTTTTTTTAAGAATTTTCGGACTAGGTGTTTCGAAATATATTTTTGGATTTGAAAATAATTTTCGGAACACTCAATCTAAAATGTGTAAGGAAATATATTCTGGATTGAATATTACATAAGATATTTTTGGATATGAAAATAATTTTTGAAACATTCACTTTAGAGTATACAAATATGGATTGACTCTTTCAGAAGATATTTCCGAATCTAGAAACCCATCACTTTAAAATGTATAAAAATTATATATATTATGGATCGGGTATTTTAAAATATATTTTTGAATCTAAAAATACCATTCAAAATACTCAATCCATAATATAAAAATATTTTTTAAATTGAGTATTTCAAAAATATTTCTAAATTTGGAAACACCTTTTAAAATGTCTATTATGAAATATTTAAAACAAAATTCTTTTTAGAATCGTGAATTTGGAATGCATAATTCTCCCCTTTCAAAATAATCCCAAACAACTTCGTCCACAACGGTGCTTCTTCCACTTTCACACTCCTTCCTTCCTACCCCTTCAGCCCCCAATTCCACAGTTTTACGGGACTGCAGGAATAAAAAAAGGAGGTGCAAGAAGAAGTGCCAAAAACCTATACTACTTGGTCCAATTTTCGTGATCATAGTCCTCGTGATTGTTGTCTTCCATCACATACATAACTGAAAATTCAATAAACTGAATTTTGAACTTAGATAACAAAATCTATGGATGAATAAAGTGAAAATGAGTCTATTCGGTCTTTTTTTAGCAATTAATTCTAAAAGAAATTCAACAAAAAGCCAACATAAATCACTAATATTTTATAGTTAAAAAATGCATAATAAAAACAAAATGCCTACACACATACAAATGAAAAAAAAAGTGAAATTAAAAGTTTAACCAAAATACTGAAGTCTATAAAATCTAGAATTAAGACCACAAAAGATGATAATAATAATAATAAAAACCAAAATTAGAATTTAAGTTTTAAATTTGAAAGAGTATTCTTAAAGTTAGTTTTGCTCACCAACAGGATGATGTAGTAGATTGACATAACCAAGCTTAGGTGTATCTCTCACCTTTCATTGCATGTTTCTCAATCACTTTCTTCATGTGCAAATTCTTTAATGAACACTACTGAAGCCTATCTTCAAAGTTTTTCCCAACTCAATCTTTTTGCTTCAAGCAAATCCTTTTATTAAGTACAAAAGTTCCTTTTTATTTTTTATTTCCAAGTACAAAAGTAACACTTGACTGGTCAACAAAAAGGTTTGATCTTGAGAATGAAGCTTTTGTGTTATGCAGAAATGGTGGCTAGCTCTTTCCATCAAACTAAACATAATCATGGTTTCACTCATGCTATATCTTTTTGTTTCGGTACACCCAATAAGTCCCACATCGCTTAGAAGTCGAGGTCAAACGAAGTTTAAATACTCTTACCTCTTTCCATCCTTTGAGGTGTCTTTTAAGGACAAAACCGTGACGGAGCTAAAATATTCCAAAACATATCTCGGGAATGCAGTGATTGTTCCTAAATGATGACTATCGGACGAACTTGGGTTAGAAAAATAGTCAATGTTTTATTGAATTGAGTGAATTTTTTCAAACTCATTGAAAAGAAAAATAGAATTTAATATTGTTGTATTTTTCTCTGCCACTTATTGTGAGTGTGGAAACATCTTTTTCTTCATTATCCTAAACAAGTAGCATCTTTTACAATAAGTCCAAGTATTACAACAGAAGACAAAATAATGCAAAGTCACAAATGCTACATCGAAAAGACCTAAGAGACTCCAAAAGCAACGCATTTTAAAGTCATTCAATTAACGAATTGCTTACCACTTTCAAAACTAGTCACGTTCTTCTGTTCTCCACTCTCTAATCATCAATCAATGCTAGCTCTCTATTTTCCTTTCGCATTTTAAATCTCTCTAAGACAACCACAATCAACTTTTCTTCCATCATAACTAGTTCCTTAGCTTTTATATCATTTTAATATTTTCTTGGATAAGTTGTTTAGAAGCTTTTGTATCATCGTAATAAAAGTAAGTTTATCTCTAATTCAATTTTATAAAATTAGATTTATGAGATAAAATTGTACTTTTTTATATATAATAATAATAATAATAATAATAATAATAATAATAATTTGATCATATTTCTAAACTATATAGATTTTGAAACATATCTTCTCATATTGAGAACATTAAGAGTTAAAATGATATTAAAATAAAAAATAAAATGTGTTGAAATATAAGACAATCTAATAGGTCTAATAAATATTGACTATGACAGATTTTAAATGACTTTGATATCATCTTACAGTAGTAAAATTTTAAATCTAAATTAACTTTAAAAACCAGCTTAATAAAATGAATTTTAACTCACCTACATGTAATTATTTAGTCTTATATATAGTTGATGAGGAAGGTTTAACATATGCCTCATATATAGAAGAGATTAAACAAGAGAATAGCAAAACCCCGTACTAAATAATATGATAAATCTCAAAGGGGTCATGGATTGGATTTTTAATGATCCAATTCACATCCATTTTAGATCCAAATAATTAGATCAAATTTTCGATCCAAATCCATTTTTTTCAGTAAAACTAGTTTGGATAACTTTAAAATCCATATTCGAATATTTGGATCAAAATTTAAATCCAGTCTAAATAGTCAGATCAAGTTCAAAATCCAGAATCTATTTTTTAAAAAAGAAATTTAAATTGAATTTTCTAAAACTTGTGTCCTTAAGGCCGACACGGTACAATTTGGCTAGAGCTGTTAATTTAGCCCAACCCACATGGCAAAAAAAACCACGTCCATGTCTAGGACCCGTCTAGGTCATCAGGTCGGCCTAGTCTGTCTGACTCATCGTGCCGGCCCTACATGGTTAAGTTGTTGTGTCGGCCTGACCTCACACGACCTGGTCGTCAGGCCCGCATAGCTTGTTAAGGTCGTCGGGTCTGCCCAGTTCGTACGGGTCATCTAGCACGATCCGTCTGAGCTGTCGGGCCGACTCAGCCTGTTCGAGTCGTCGAGCCTGCTCAACCCATCAGGGTCGTCAGGCTTGCCCAATCGTACAAGTCGTCGAGCACGACCCGTCCGTGTCGTCGGGCCAACCCAGTTTATTCAGGTCTTCGGGCTCGCCTGACCCATTCGGGTCATTGGGCCTGCTCGACTTTTTCGGATCGCCGACCCCAACCGACTTGTTTGGTTCGTCCCTAGCCTATTCGTGTCTTTGGGCCCGCCCAACGAGTCATCAGGCCCGCCCGACACTTCAAGATCGTTGGCCCTGCTCGGTCCGTACAAGTCATTGAGTAAAGTCTATCTGAGTCTGAATTTAGCCTTGTCCATCTCAACCTTTAGCCTAACATAACTAAAAATTTAAATCAAAAATTTTGATTGGATTTTTTGGATTATCCATATTTGAAAATCTTGATTTAGAGAATAGATATTCAATCCATAAAATATATAAAGTGTATATTAGATTGAAATCCATATCCATTAAAATGGATTTTAAATAGATTGAATTTTTAATAAAATTAATTTTAAATGGATTGGATTGGAGCAAAAGTGGATCGGATCAAGAAAATTAGATTTTTTGTCCGCCCTAAATAAATCCTTCATTTATTTTTGTCAAAATATTATTTGGTCTACTCAATTAAAAATCAAAGTCCCAAACTCTTAAATTCTAATTTCATTCTCGCTATATGTTTAAGGAGTTTTGACATATAAAATGTAAATAATCGCATAATTATTGTCTAAATATAGAATTCTATAAAAATGGTTGAACAGCATGTAAATAATCGGTGCATTCTTGTAATCTGCCATTATATTTTATACTACAGTGATCATGGGGTTATTCAGGATGATTTATTTTGCTGGAATAATTAATATAAGACTAGTATCAAAATTTTAATGAAATTTTTTTTAATATTTTTAAAAAATTTAATAAAAATAATCAAATTGTATTAATTTTTCAAAAACTAATATCAAATTGAGATTAAAAGAATCAAATGACCAACTTGACGAGAACAAAACCAAAAAAGTAATTAATCAAAAAATAAATTATAAAGTTATGTAAAACAATGACTCACTCTTTAAAAACGATTGAATTGTTATTTTAGTTTAAATTTTAAAAACTTAATTGTTTCTAAATCAATTCATTTAAACTAAATCGAATTTACGGCGTATAAAATTAAAAAATACACATTTGAAATAATATGTGCAATATCAATAACATAGTTTAAACCATTAATAATCATTCAAATTATAATATAATTTAATCCATTCCATTATCTAGAAGGCTATATAAAACTTTTAAAGTTAATTCTAATTTTATAATAGTCTACTTCAATTCGTGACTTAATCATTATTTCTTTTTTATTTCAATTAACCGAGTCAAGAGACTGATTCAACTCATTACTTAGAAAATTTTCACATAAAATAAAAATCGATTGCAAATTTTCCTAAACCATCGAATAGAAAAGTTGCTTCTTGTTGTTAAAACAAACAATCGAAGAATTATAAAATGAAAAAATGTGTAAAGAAAAACGAAACAAAAAGAAGGAGCTTTAGGTATCCATAAATGTCGGAATATTGTCTTGTAAAAGTTGATTAAAAGACATCACTATTTTTTCATTATTACTGTTTCCTTTGTCGGGTTCACTTTTGCATCATTATTTTCACTTATTGTCTCTCAAAACCACATTCAGATGTTATGCAATGTATTATATTGTGTGGGATCATTTTCATTTTCATCACAACTTTGTTAACTCTTCAATTTATGCTCTCTGAATTGTCACTTCGTAAAAAAAAAAAAAAAAAAAAACTTTTTTCTTTTTTTGGAGGCTGTTTTCTATTTTTGGAGGGTGGTGGTTTATGATTTAACGTCTCCAGGTATTAATTATGCTAAAGTATATAATATATATAATCTTTATAAATATACTCATTTAAATGTTAAAATCACGTAAAACTTTATGCAACACAACTCATTAAATTCTAAAAGATTAAATAACTAAAAGTTAAGTGTTAATTAAGAATTTGCTCAACAAAATTAAAAATTGTTTGACTAAGGAAAATATTATGTTTCAAAAAGTTTTACGTAATTTAGGATAAGTAAGACAGTGGGTGATAGTTATGACTGTTTCAAGGGTAAAGCGAGTAAAGCACTCACTTTAAACTCCAAAGATAAGATAAGAAAGCCTAAAAAAAAATTTTACTATTAATATTTTTAATTTAAACTAATTATAAAATTATGTTTGAGAAAAAAAGGTCTCAAAATTTTTTAGTACTAATGAATATACCTCTATTAAACTAATTATAAAATTATGTTTAAGATAAAAAAGACCTCAAAAAAAATATTTTATTACTAATATAACTCTATTAAATTAATTATAAGTTTATGTTTGGAATAAAATTTAAGTAGATTATTATTAGTGTATGTTAATTTTTATTGGTAGTAAGAATGATAATTAATGAGTTAAAACAATTTTTTAGTAAATTATAATTTTTTACAAGAAAGAGATAGAATGATTAACTATCTTTATTCTCTTATAATCGATATTTATTATAATTTCTTCTTTTATCTATGTATGACTTCTCTAACTTCTCCTTACTTCTCCTTACTTTATTTTCTTCTAATAATTTTTTTTTCTAGGGTTTTGGCAAATTACATCCCTTAGATCTCTTGAATCTCAGGTTGTCCGTGTCTACCAATTTTTTCATCCTCATTTCTGGTTAGTATGTTTTTTCTTTCCATTTGTGTTGTTGATAATTTTTTTTTTTCTATTTTGAATTTTGTATTAGAATTAGAAATGTGTTTCTTTTGTTTAGTTTTGTTTTTTAGTACTATTAGATTTACGGGTTTTGAGAATTTTTTTTTTTGCATATATCTTGAGGAGAAATTGAATTTTTTTACAAAATTGTTAATTAAATTATGGTTTAATCTTTTGGTGGATAATAGATTAATTGGAGCATAATTCAAAGTTGAGTTTTTTGTAGAAAGATAGTTCAAGTTTAGGTAAAAAAAAGACTTATTATCGAGTTTAGAAGAGCAATATTTTTTAAAATATTTTTATTAATGATTAATCTTAAAATAAACAATTTTGCAAGTTTGTGAAAAAATTGAGACTTAAGAAGAAAAAAGAGACTTGAGACTTTAAGATACTGCAAGTCTACTATAGAGTTTATTTTCTTCACAACCAGAACCATGTTTTATTGTTCTAATTCATTCGTTTTATATATTTATCTTTAGTACTATTTTATATATTATCATTTTTTATTTCATATAAAAATATATAGATATGTAAACAAGAAAATTTTGAATCAGGCTATTCAAAAATTCAAAAGAAAAGAAGAATTGAGACTTTAATTGCATAACAAAAAGGAACTATGAACAAAAAAAGGGCAAATGTCTTGTGTATTACAGTGTGTAGATATTTTATTTTTGAAAGATAAATGCTTAAACCTTGAAAAATTTTAAAACATGATAATTTGTTGGATATTGATGGATTTGATTTAATTTCATAATTAAATATCTTAAAGAAAATTAAAGCTTTGAAAAATGATAAACCATTTGACATTCTCAATCGTATAAAAAGAATAAATTCTTTTCCAAATGTATATATAACTTATAGAATAATGTTAACAATTATAATGTTAGTTGTTTCCACCAAAAGGAGTTTCTCATAACTAAAAATAATAAAAACTTATTTAAGATCAACAATGTCTCAAGAAAGATTAGATGAATTAGTCCTATTATCTATTGAGAAAGAAATGTTAAATGAAATTAATTATGACAATTTAATAAATAGTTTTACATCAAAAAAAGCTTGAAAATTAAATTTAAATAAAAAGCCTCATTTTTTAAGTTTGCTTTAGACCTCCCAAACCGTTGAGCCGCCCCTGGTGATAGTAGCTACATAATGTACTTTATATCTATGGTGTTTCTTGTTCCAAGTCAAAGATACCTTAAACATGTATTTGACTTTTTCTACGTTTGGAGAATATGAGTGTATTTGAGGTCAAAGGATGATAGGATTATCTATATGTTGTGCAAATTTTTATATAGTATTATTATCTAGTTGTCATTAGACAACGAATATGATTTTTCTCGAATTTTGAAATTTTCACCTTATATTCTTGTGATCTTTGTGTTGATGTTATTTCCTTGTTAGAAGAGTGATTATCGGTGATAAAGACGATGATGTTCTTCACTAACGATGCATTTTTTCCAACAAAAATAGCTAAACAAAAATTTCTCTATTATGTAATCTATTGAGTTAATTTCCATTCACAATACATTATCTTATTTACATCAAATTTTCATATTCATCCCATTTCAACAATCTAAAGTCATTCCTTTTTTCATAATCTAATATGAAGTTTTCTGGCAAAGTTAGTTTTCCTTGTAAAATGCATCACTTTTCAAGGAATTGTAATTTTTGAAAAGAGAATGAGTTGACGATGTTTAGATATATTTTCTATGTTAATTTTAAACCAAGACTATGAATAACAATATTGTTACGGTGTTAGAGAAATACAAATTTATTATTTTTTGGCTGATCATATATAGTGGGAATTTTTAAACCACGTGAATCAACCGAAAGAGAAAACAATATTTGAAATCTACAGTGAACATAAAACATACCCGAATCAAAATTTTGATTTTGCTATGTCAGAATTTATCTCAATTTGTTTAATATATTGTGCTTTACAAAGATAAGAGGACAAAGAATCATAGGAAGAAGTTATAAAAAATGTAAAAAAAAAGAATTAGAAATTTTAAATTTTAAAAAGATAGCAATTTAAATAAATAAAAAAATAAATTTAATTAAATTTAAAGTTCTTTAAATAAATTTGGGTATTTTCAATTGAGTTTCTATTGAATCTTTTTGTTTATTGAATATATTTAAATTTTGGTTAAAATACCTTTTTGGTCCCAATGTTCGTCAAGTTTTGTCAAATAAGTCCTAATTTTGGTGTTGTGTTCAAATAGGTCCCAATTTTCGTCAATTTTGTTCAATTGGGTCTTTTTTTTTTGCTAACACCATTTAAATCATTAACGGTCATGAACAATGACTACCACGTGTCACTTCGTGGTCTTTTTGATTTTTTTAATTTTTTTAAATTTGTTTTAAATGTCCACGTGTTAACCCAACAACGTGCCACATGTCAAAGTCAATTTTCCATATTCAATTTGGTCCCTATAT